>Ga0315533_1000501_pt1 | contig 33831 bp, 28 predicted proteins | sample SalMarSW160130MG_FD_203081 | JGI IMG/M metagenome (GOLD analysis project Ga0315533, IMG submission 203081) | Salt marsh sediment microbial communities from the Plum Island Ecosystem LTER, Massachusetts, United States - Salt Marsh Sediment SW1601-30 ...
TTTTAATAGATGATGAGGTAATTAAAACCATTAAATCTTATATCTCTTTAGCTCCCCTACATAATCCTCCCAATCTTGCTGGAATAAAAGCAGCAAGAAGTCTTCTTCCCGACGTACCTCAGGTAGCCGTATTTGATACAGCTTTTCATCAAACTCTTCCTGGAAAAGCTTTTTTGTATGCTCTACCCTACCAATATTATGAGAAATATAAAATCAGAAGATATGGCTTCCACGGAACCTCCCATCGCTATATAGCTGAAAGAGCAGCAAAATTTTTGAAAAAACCATTAAAAGAACTAAAAATTATTACCTGCCACCTGGGTAATGGCTGCAGTATTACCGCTATAGATAAGGGTAAATCCATTGATACCAGCATGGGATTCACTCCCTTAGAAGGTCTGGTAATGGGGACCCGCTGTGGTGACATAGACGCAGCAGCAGTTTTATTCTTAATGGAAAAAGAAAATTTTACCACTGCTCAAATGGACAATCTTCTCAATAAACAAAGTGGGCTTTTAGGAATCTCTGGCATAAGCAATGACTTAAGAGAAGTCCAAAAGTGGGTCGTTAAGGGAGACCAAAGAGCGAAGCTAGCTTTGGAGGTATTTCCCTATCGGATAAAAAAGTATATTGGAGCCTATAGTGCTGTTCTGGGAGGATTGGATGCTCTTATATTCAGTGCTGGCATAGGAGAAAACGAAGCCAATATACGAGACGAAATTTGCCAGAGATTAGAGTTTCTGGGTGTCTATTTAGATAAAAACAAAAATAGAGCTCGGAGCAAAGCATCCAGATTCATCAGCACAGAAAGCTCCCCAGCGAAAATCCTGGTCATTCCTACTAATGAGGAGGAGATGATAGCTGAGGAAACCTGGCGTGTAGTTCATAGTTTTTGTCGATGAACAATGAACTATGAACTAAGAGGAGATTTGGAAAATGAGAATCTGTATATTTGAAGATGAAGGGTACGAGAATCTTTATCCTTTATCCCTAACCCGACCTGTCTTTGAGTTAAAATGTGGGCAAGTTACTTTAAAAGAAAGAATCTTAAGAAATTTTCCTGGAGTGTATGTCTCTTACTTTCTGCGGGATTATCTTACTCCTGTTTTCTCTCAAGATAAAAAAGAAGTCTCTGTTAATGAGATGGAGGCTCTAAAGAACGAAAATATTCTCTTCATCAACGGGCGCTGGCTCTTGAGTAAGGGAAAGTTGAACCTGACCGGTGAGGAAGAAGTAGGAATTTGCGGAGAGGAGACTCTTTATTTGCGAGCCACCACAAAAACAATTAAGGATTGCTTCTCCCTGAATTTTAGAGAATTTATCGACTCCTTAAAGCAAAAGCTAAAGAAAAAAGAAGTAAAAGCCCGACTGGTTAACTATCCCTGGGACTTAATAAATAATAACTGCTGGGCCTTAGAGGAAGATTTTGAATTCCGAGTTAAGAAAGACGTCCAGGGAAAACTTCCCTCTTCAGCCACAATTTATGGAGAAAAAGACAGAGTCTTTATCGCCAGGTCAGCCACAATTCAACCTCTGGTTCTTTTAGACTCTACAAAAGGGTCTATCTATATCGATGAGGAAGCTATCGTTTTTGCTCACAGTCACATCAAAGGCCCCTCTTATATTGGAAAAAAGTCCCAGATTCTGGGGGCAAATATTGGCGAAGGCATCTCTATTGGACCGACATCTAGAGTAGGAGGAGAAGTCGAGGAAACCATCATTCATGGATTTACTAACAAGGCCCACCGGGGATTTTTCGGCCATAGTTACCTGGGAGAATGGATTAACATCGGGGCTCTCTGTACCAATAGTGATCTTAAAAATGACTACAGTACAGTTCAGGTTTATATCAAAGGAGAATTCAAGGATTCAGAAGCGACTAAAGTAGGTTCATTCATGGGAGACCACACTAAACTAGGAATCGGCTGCCTGCTTAACACAGGTACAATAATTGGCGTAGGAAGTAACATAGTAACAGCAGGAAAAGTCCTGCCCAAGTTTATTCCCTCTTTTACCTGGTATTTGAATGGTAAATTCTACAAAGGATATGGACTTAAGCAGATAATAGAAACAGCAAAAGTAGTAATGAGTCGAAGAAAAGTGGCTATGAGTTCAGAAGAGGTTAAAGTGCTGGAAGAGGCCTTTAAAATAACCAAAAAGGAGAGAGAAAAGCTTATAGAAAAGAGTAAAAGATGAAGGAGATAAAGATGTCCGTAGAGGAAAGAGTAAAGAAAATAGTCATGCAACAGTTAAAAGCAAGAGAAGATGAAGTTACCAGGGAAGCTCGTTTTGTGCAGGACCTGGGTGCTGAATCTATTGATAGTATAGAACTTATGGCTGCCTTTGAGGCAGACTTTGATATTGAAATCCCCCCTGAGGAAGGAGAAAGGGTTCAGACTGTAGGAGAAGCAGTTGAGTATATTGAAAAAAAATTAAAGAAGCTCTAGCCATAGAGCTTAGGGCAGTAGCCTTTTCGGTTTAATTCTACCCCAGACTGAATAGGGTCGGAAGCCCTCGGCGTAAGGGACGCCGCATTGTAGTCCTCGAAAAGAAGCAACTTTCCTCATAAAATCCACATAATCAATTCCATCGTGCTCCTTGAGCCACTTGCACTGGGATTGGTGACAAAGAAGCATTTTCTCCTTTATGTCTATAAAGTTAGTAATGTCAACGTATTCAGTGGGAAGAAAGTTCACTCCGGCTAAGGTATCCATAAAAATTATGGGAGGAATTAGAGTATGGGGCTTATGCTCTGTTTTGTAGTTAGGTAACGTGGCGATAAAACTGGCGTCTATAACTAGCTTTGAGGTTATAGTATGATCGCACATATAGTCCTTGGGAGAATGAGTAATAACGAGATCTGGTCGAGCAACTCTAATAAGGTCCACTACTTTTTTCCTCGCTTCTTTGTCCGGATAAATATGGAGGTCGGGAAACATTCCTCCCTGAATTTCTGCCCCCAGGATTTTGGCTGAGTTCTCAGTTTCCTTTTTTCTGATTCTTGCCAGTTCAGGACCAGGGGTCTCAAAATGGCCCATACTCCCATCACAGAGATAGGACATAAAGATTTCGGCTCCTTTCTCTTTAAACTTGGCTAAAGTTCCGGCACAGAGAAAAGTAAATAAGGTAGCCTTTGCTATCTGAATAAAAAGGAGAATAAAAAGGAGATAAAATGTCAGTAGATTCAATTAAGGTTACAGTATGGAATGAGTATCGGCATGAGAGAAAAGATCCCAATGTGGCCAAGGTTTATCCTGAAGGCATGCATAAAGCTATAGCCACATACTTAGGAAAGCAACTAGACTTGGATGTTCGCACTGCCACCCTAGATGAACCAGAACATGGCTTAACTGATGATGTGTTAGCTCATACTGATGTGCTCATCTGGTGGGGACATATGGCTCATGAAGAGGTAAGTGATGTGGTGGTGGAAAGAGTATATCAGCGTATATTAGGCGGTATGGGTCTAATTGTTCTCCATTCTGGCCACTTCTCTAAAATTTTCAAAAAATTGATGGGAACCACCTGTAACTTAAAATGGCGTGAGGTAGGAGAAAAAGAGAAGCTTTGGGTGGTTGAACCAGGCCATCCAATAGCCAGGGGCCTTGGCCCATATATTGAGATTGAGTCAACAGAGATGTACGGGGAACGCTTTGATGTTCCCCAACCTGATACCTTAGTGTTTATAAGTTGGTTTGAGGGTGGCGAGATCTTTCGCAGTGGCCTTTGCTATTACCGTGGCAAGGGAAAGATATTTTATTTTCGGCCCGGACATGAAACTTATCCTATTTTCTATCAGGGCGAAGTACTCAAGGTAATTAGTAATGCTGTCCGCTGGGCTGCCCCTATAGACGGGCTTAAGATAACTTTTGGTAATGTCAAACCTTTAGAGAGAATAAGAAAATAAATTAAAATTAAACGGTAAGAATGAACAGAAAAGGAGATAAAATGAACGTTACTAAAGTAGTGATGATAGGATGCGGCGGATTCGGACGGTATCACCTGGGAAATATTTTGAAGATGCGGGATTCAACGAAAGTAGTAGCTATTGTGGAGCCATCTAAAGAAATGATAGAGCGCACCTCAGAGGTGTTTAGGGAATTCGATATTCCTCTGCCTCCCGTTTATGCCCGTCTTGATGAGTTTCTCAAATCTGGGCCAAAGACAGAGACAGCATTTATCATAACCCCCCACAATATGCATTTTTCACAAACAAAAGCGTGCCTGGAGGCAGGAATAGATGTTCTTTTAGAAAAACCAATGGTAATGAATGAAAAAGAGGCGCTTGATTTAATTGACTCTCGTAATAAAACAGGCCGTCTTTTGGTAGTAGCATTTCCAGGGAGCCTTTCTTCTGCTATTCATAAGGCAAAAGAGCTTATAGCTGAAAATGCTATTGGCGAGGTGGTGCAGGTAGCAGCACTTATTTATCAGGACTGGAAGGAATCACAAGCAGGGAAGTGGCGTCAGGTTCCTCAAATTTCCGGCGGGGGCTTTCTCTTTGATACCGGCAGTCATATGATAAATACAGTAGTTGATATTCTCAATGATGATATAGATACAGTATTCGCCATCCAGGATAATAAAAGCGCTGCCGTTGAGATATGTTCTGCTATTACTGCCAAAACGACAAAGGGAATCCTGATTAACCTGACAGGGGCAGGATTTTCTATTGGATGTGATTCAGAGATATTCATCGTTGGGACCAAAGGAATTATTCGCACAGGTGCCTGGGGAGAAAGACTTGAAATGAGAAGAGAGGGAGAAAAGAACCTATCACCTGTAAAATTTGGTGAATCAAAAGGGGTGTGGGAGCAATTTCTTAAAGTGCGTTCGGGAGAATTAGAGAATCCCTGTCCGCCTGAAGTTGGCTTGCGATTTGCCAGACTTATGGATATGATAAATGCTTCTGCTGGCAGCGAAAAGGCAATTGACCTATCTCATAATGCGAAAGTCAAGCCTAGTCCAAAAAAAGAACTAGCATAAAGGTCATCAGGTACTCCTGACTTCAGGTAAAGACTGGGCCAGGTTAACCCCAACAGGATTTCCACAGCCAATCTTTCCTCAAAAAACCAGGTATAGCCTATATTGCCCATAAGAAGCCCTGATAGTCCGATATATGAACCTGGCCAAGCAAGGGCCTCAATATTAAATACATTAACAATGCTTACAGAACCCCCATACCACAGTCTGGCCAAGCTGGGCGAGCCTATGTATCGCCTAAACCCTATTCCGAGACCAATAATAGAATCTATTGACTTTCCATAAGACTCCCCTCGGCCAAAGATTAACTGCTTGGTGACGTATAGATTTGGACCTAGTAAGCTCTGGTATGTTGTATTAATGTAAGTTACATCACCATCTACCGTATCTATGTCGTGATAGGTAAAAGAAACAAATTCAGAAGGAAGAGAAGATAAGGAAGAGCTTTTTGTGAGAGTGCCAGAAAAAACAGGCTTCTGACTAAAAACCAGCAACAAACATAAAAATAAAAATACAATCCCTTTTGTTTTTTTGTGTTTCATGAATACTTTCCTTTTCTCGAGCATTAGATTGCTTCGGCTTCGCCTCGCAATAACAAACCTTTCTGTGCCTGTCCAACATGTCTATCTGTCCGTGTCCGCACACATACAAGCAAGAAACCTCGCATTTCTTAGAAGAATTTACCCATCAAAAACGAATCCGAAGAACGCTGTAAGATGAAGTTGGTAAGGTGATAAATCACAGTAGCGCAGCCAAGGCAGCAAAGAATATCTAAGTATATGCTGTCCTACTGAATAAGTCAAATTTTGTAAAACCAAAAACCTCGCGAATCGAAAGAATAAGTAGACGATTGGAGAGATTGACTGACGGTATACGTTAAAGGTTATGGTTTATTCTATACGCTATCCGCTAAACGCTGTTTTTTAATGCTTGATTTTTAAAACAAATTTGTTAGAATATAACGAATGAAATAAAGAATTGGGAATGACTGGGGATGTAGCTCAGCGGGTAGAGCGCTTGCTTCGCATGCAAGAGGCCGGGGGTTCGAATCCCCCCATCTCCACCACAACTCGTATCTCGTTGTTCAGATTCATCTCGTCTATTGCATTACTGGCTCACCAAAGCAGGCTAAACATAGGTCTGGCCTTGTTAGTTTAGAATCTTTTGTCACTGCATCTACAAAGTCGTCTAAGGTATTGTATTTTAGAGAATCCGCACCAATGTATTTTCTCAGACCTTCTCTTGTGAAATTCTTTGTTGCCAGTTCTTCGTACGACCTTGTAGCTATATCATAAGGACATGGCGATTCTAATGGAGGACAAGAAATTCTCACATGCACTTCTCTTGCTCCAGCCTCTTTTAGCTCTCTGACTTTGTTCCTCATCTGGGTCCCCCTAACAATAGAATCATCAACCAAAATTATCCTTTTTCCTTTTATGACTTCATTAATTGTTGAGAGTTTTCTTCTTGCTATTTCATCTCTAGTTTTTTGATCAGGTGGGGTATAACTTCTTCCCAAGAATCTATCTATAAGGAAAACATATTTATAGACTAAGCCAGATTCCTCCTGATAACCCAGTGCATGACCAATGCCTGAAAGTGGGACTGCTGCAACTAAATCAGCTCCTACGTTGTCGTTCCTTGCTAAAGCTCTCCCCGCGTTATTTCTTGCTGTAATAATTGGAATTCCCTCCATAACAGAATCTATACTAGCTATATAACCCCATTCAAATATACAATGGGCCTTTTTTTTGCTTTCTAATCTCTTGACCGTGTTGAAGCCATCCTTGTTTATTAAGATAATCTCTCCCGCCTCTAGGTCCCTTATGTTTGCATTCAAGCCGGTGTAATCAAGTGCACGCGATTCAGAAGCGACCGCATATTCTCCGTCATTTTCACCTATGATAAGTGGCTTACGTGCAAAGGGGTCTCTGGCGGCATATACCCCATCTTCAGTTAACACTACTAAAGAAAAAGAACCTTTGACTTTTTCTGCTAATCGTGAAATGCCCTCGAGGAAATCTTTTCCTTGCGCCACTAATTTTGTCAAAATCTCAACATCATGGTCTGTAAAAAAGGAATGGCCTTCACTCCATAATTCTTCTCTTAGTTCCTGGGCATTGATTATGTTCCCATTATATGCCAAGGCGAATTTGCCTATTTTACAATCTGCGAAAAAAGGCTGGGGATCTTTTGCACTTGCATGACCTATCCCTAGATTCCCCTCAAGTTTTTCTAATAGTTCTTTCGTGAAACTCTGTTCGACATGTTGCGGCTTGGTAATTAGTTGTAAACCGTTGTTATTTTTATTATATGTAGCTATACCACCATATTGTTCGCCGCGGTGTTGCAAGGCATGGATTCCCATTTTTGTGCAATAACTACAACTCACCGGAGAATAAACCCCAAAAACACCACAATTTTCACGCATTTCTACCCCCCAATCTTATATTGGCTATCAATTGATATTTATCGGACCTACCATAGGAGTGCACAGACTCTATGTGTCTTTGGTTGGAATTCCTATGGGTACGTTTGGTACATTTAATCTACTCCAGACCTCAGCATTTGTCAATTTTTCTAATTGACATTCGGCACTTCTAAGATAAAATGTAGGAGATGGGAAAATAGGGGTAAGTGTCGAGCAACGAAAAACTACCGTATAGTGGGCAGTCATTAGCGAATGATGATGTGTATTGCAAAATGCGATATACGTAGTATGAGATACGAAAAGGGAGTTAAGTTATGGCCTATCAAGTCTTATCCAGAAAGTGGCGACCTCAGCTATTTGAGGAAATTGTAGGACAAGACCATATAGTACGCACTTTGAAAAATGCCATATCTCTGGAACGTATAGCTCATGCTTATCTATTTACCGGAATGAGAGGAACAGGAAAGACCTCCACGGCACGAATTCTTGCCAAAGCCTTAAACTGCAAGGATGGCCCCACAATCTCTCCCTGCAATCAATGTGACAACTGTCAAGAAATCATGAGGAGTGAGTCATTGGATGTTCTGGAAATAGATGGCGCATCCAACCGAGGAATTGATGAGATAAGGGAGTTGCGGGAAAAAGCAAGATTTTCTCCGGCTAAGGCCAAGTTCAAAATCTATATTATAGATGAGGTTCATATGCTCACCAATCCTGCTTTTAATGCTCTTCTTAAAATTCTGGAAGAGCCACCTCCTTATATAGTTTTTATATTTGCTACCACTGATCCTCACAAACTTCTTCCTACTATTATTTCTCGCTGCCAGAGATTTGACTTCAGAAAAATACCTACCCCTAAGATACTGACTCGCTTACAGCAAATAGTAGAAAAAGAGAAAATTTCCACAAACAAAGAAGCTCTTACTCTAATTGCTGAAGAAGCAGAAAACAGTATGCGAGATGGAGAAAAAATTCTTGACCAGACTGTTTCTTATGCTGAGGGAGAAATAACGGAAAAAGATGTAGTTGACATTCTGGGAATAGTGGAAAAAAGATATATATTCCAACTTACACAAAATATATTAGAAAAAAATCCTTTGGCCAATATAGAATTAATTAATCAATTACTCGAGGAAGGAAGAGATCCAAACTGGCTTATTAGAGGATGGCGAAAGTGGTTCAGGGATTTAGTAATTCTTAAAATGGGAGGAAATAGTTTCCTATTTCTTTCTCCTTCAGAAAAAAAAGAAGCAGAAAAACAATCTTCTCTCTTTACCCTAGCCCAACTAGTTCATTTCATGGATTTACTTTCGCAGACCAGACAGAAACTTGCCTTTTCTTCTCAGCCACAAATTGACCTGGAATTGCTGCTAATAGAACTTTCTTCTGATTTTGATACAGACACCTCGAATTCCAGGGAACCGGAATTAATGAAAATTTATCAAAAGATACTAAACCTGGAACAAAGATTGAGCTTAAAATCCTCTCTCCCTGAAACAGAAAGGAAAGAAAAACCTGAAGTTAAAACTTATTTGACAAAAGAAGAGAAGGAGAAAGAGCCCACCCTTAAAGAAACAAGGGCAGTAAAACAAAAAGTGGAAGAGAAAGAAAGCAATGACAATGAGTTCTTTGAAAAGTGGCCTTTAATAGTAAAGGAGATAGGTAAAAAGAAAAAGACTCTGGGTACCTGGCTACAAAAGGCTACTCTCTTAAAGGTAGAAAAAGACTTAGCTACCCTGAGCTTAAAAAATGGATTTCACCAGGAAACCTTAACCAGAAATAGCAATCTATACCTGATAGAGGAGACAATCAAAGAGTTTTTATCTTACCCTTTTCATCTTAAATATATTGTAGAAAAAGGTAGAGAAAAAGACAAACCGGAAAAGACATCTTCCTCTAGTTCAGAGTGGAGTGAGCTTATAACTAAAGCTCTAAATATTTTTGAAGGAGAAATAGTAGAGGGAAAAACAAGGAGGTAATCTTAATGATAATGGATATGGCAAAACTCTTGAGACAATTTCAAAAAATGCAGGGAGACATCAAGAAAATACAGAAAGAGATAGCCAAAGAAAAAGTCACCGGCTCCAGTGGAGGAGGAATGGTCGAGGTAACTATAAATGGAAAACTGGAGGTTGTTGATATAAAAATAGAGAAAAAGCTAATGGAAGAAAAAGATGTAGAAATGTTAGAGGACCTTGTTCTAGCAGCAGTAAATAAAGCGCTGCTCAAAGCACAGCAGTTAGCCAAGGAAAGAATGGGGCGACTTACAGGAGGGCTAAATATTCCTGGAATGGATATTCCTGGGATGCTCGGTTAGACTTCTATGTATTCTGTAAACTCTGTAAATAAATTAATCGGGGAATTTAATAAACTCCCTGGAATAGGTGAGAAAACTGCTCAACGGCTCTCTTTTTTCATCCTGAAGCAGCCCAAGGATATAGCTCTTAGGCTGGCCGAATCCATTAAGGAAGTTAAGGAGAAAGTAAGGTACTGTTCTATCTGTGCAAACTTCACCGAAGAAGACCCCTGCCGTATCTGCCAGGATAAAAGAAGAGATAGAGCCACCCTCTGTGTAGTAGAAGGTCCAGAAGATGTATCTCTCTTAGAAAGAATGGGCAAATTCAAAGGAGTATACCATGTATTGGGAGGAGCCATTTCTCCCCTTAAAGGGGTAAGACCTGAAGATATTAATATTAAGAGCCTTTTAAAAAGAATTAAACAAGAGGAGATTAGAGAAATTATTCTGGCTACCGACCCTAATGTAGAGGGAGAAATAACAGCTATTTATATCTCTAAATTACTTTTCCCCTTTAAGATAAAGATTACTCGCCTTGCCTACGGTCTTCCGGCCGGGGGAGACCTGGAATTTGCTGACGAAGTAACCCTTTGGGAGTCCTTACAGGGAAGAAGGGAAGTGCATCCATAGCAAATAAATGAAAGATTCTACGGATATAAATTTTCTCCTGCTAACTTTTGATAACCTTCTTCAAAACCCTTCTTTGAGCTTCTTCAGCAAACTTATCTAATTCTTCACATAACTCTTGAGAAAGATACTGAGGATGATATTCTCTTAAAATACGCCTTGCCTCCTCATTAGCTCTTTGCTTCATGTCCTTTGCGCCTTTAGTCTTCCAATTTCCCCATTTTTCTCTATTGGTAAGTTTAGGAAACCACCTAACCTGTCTAAAGTTTTTTAGAGTGTGGTTATGAGTGAGAAAGTTTCCTCCTGGACCTACCTCCTTGATAACATCTAAGGCAATTGTATCTTTGTTGATCTCCATCCCCTTAACGATTCGAAAGGCTGCCCCCAGAATTTCATTATCTATAACACATTGCTCGTAGTTTGCCAGAAGCATCTGTTCCATCATTCCTATGGAAAGATGGATAAAGTTTACTCCACTAAGAGCACAGGTTAATACCTGAAGGGCACGTTCATACCCGGCTTGGGCATCAGAAACTACAGCATCTATGCCGGTTCCTCCTTGAAAGGGCAGATTATAGAAATGAGCAACCTGAGCCGTAGCTGCATGAAGAAGGCTGGTATCAGGAGCCCCACCGGAGTAATTTCCTGTGGCCATATCCATAATACCCGAAGCAATAGCGTAAATACAGGGTGTACCTGGATTTACCTGTTGAGCTAAAGTTATACCACAGAGGATATTGGCATTTTGCTCCACCAGGGTCCCGGCAAGGGTAACCGGGCTGGTTGCACCTGGTTGGGCATCAGCCTCCACATATATAGGTATACCATTCTTTGCTGACTCCATCAGTACCTCTGTCATTTTCGTCGGGTGAGTAAGAGGACTAACCATACAAACAACCTCTGTAAAAATAGGTCTTTTCTTTATTTGCTCTTTACTTCCTAAAATCAAAGAAGCCATTTTAATTTGATCTCGTACATCTCCTGCATCTTCAGCTTGAGAATAATAGTTCCGAGAAGTATTCTTCATCACCGTAGCAAAAAGCCTTCGACAAAACCCCGGCTGAGGTATATCTCGAGGATTGACAATTCCGTGCATTATATGAAGATTCTCCAGAAAATCCTGAAGTCTGGTAAGGTCGGCTAAATCTTGCAAAGTTGCTGGACGATGTTTTCCATTCAAATCAAGGACGAAGAGCGCCGATGATCCCCCTATGGTATATACATTTTGAGTATTTACATGAACATCGAACTCTGGCTTCCTTCCATAAAGGGTGAACCTAGAAGGAGCACTCTGAAGAGCTTTCCTTAATACATATTCAGGAATTTTAACTATCCTTTTATCAAAATCAACATTGCAGCCACAATCAGCCATTAGCTCCAGAGCTGGCCTATACTCAACTCTTACTCCAATATCCCCTAGAACCTCTAGGCTTGCTTCATGAATATGCTTGATTTGATCATCAGTAAGAACCTTATATTGTCCACCTTTTAGTTCTTGAACGAGCATTTTTACTCCTTCATCCCTTTTTCATTTTATCTGCGTATTCTTTGGTTATTTTCATAAGTTTATTGTATAATATTGGCGTGTCCCGATAAACATCTATGTGGGGTGGAAGGGGATAGAGAAATGTGCTCGGACCTATCCACATCCAGGCTATTGCTATTACGTTAGGGGTTAAGATATCAACAATGTGTTTATACTCATTTATTGCAGCGTCGATTGAGTTGATTATACGCATTTCTACATAAAGAATGGCTTTATGATCAAATAAAACTTTTATTTTCCTTAGAGTACTATCATCTAAGTCCCAACAATCACATGTGAGACCATAGATTCTTGAATTGTGCCCTAGGTAATATTCAATGGCTGGATGAGGGCCACAATTGTGTAGCAAGCCACTACCATATTTCTTAAATATTTTGCTATTTGAAGGTATAGCAAATTTTTTTAAAAACTTGGGACTATACATAGCCGCTAAGTCATTGCTCACATAGCCCTTTTCTCCTTGGGGACACCATTTCTCATCCCATCCGGTTGAAGTTATATTCTCCATCCCACCAGCTGCTTTAATACAAGCCTCTCGAAGCGAAATCAAAACATCGGCTAAAAAATTTGATAAATACTGTATTGCCTCTGGTGCATCATACATTGTAGTAAAAAATAGATTCCCTTTCATTAACTCGTATGCAATGTCCATAGGTCCTCCTACATCCAATAGCGAACAAGCAAATTGATAGTCCGTTGCTTTCATTAAATATCTTATTCTCTCCAACCCTTGAGGCATTAAACCATCACGGTAAGGATCGGGCATTTTTAATTTATATACATCATCGATTTTTTTAATTGGAGGATCTTTTTTGGTATAAGGACCTTGCGTAGGATCAGGAGGGTAGCTTGGTTTCATTCCAAAAACACTCTGTGTAACTATATAACCCAGGTCAGGATGCAAAGTAGGTATATAATCATCAGGCATTAATTCTAGGCCTGCCTTAATTTTTTCTATTTCAACTTCTAGCTGTTTTCTTTTATTGGTGAGTCTTTCTTGTAAAGTATAACCTTTTGAATTCGGTATTGGAATAAGTTGGATAGGAATATAATCAGTGCCATCTAATTTGTAATTCCATATATCTCTAATAACTTGTTTTCTTCGCTTAATTTCCTCGATAGGAACGTCAAGATTTAAAACTATCCCATCTGACACCATTTTTTCCTCTGATATGAGATATCTTGAAGTATCGGAACCTCAGTTATTTCTCTTGCTTCGAATTGCTGCATAGTCGGTAAATAAAAAAAATCATTTTACCAATTTCTATCAAATTTCTGCGAAAGTATAGAAAGATTAGCAATCTGAAACTTTCCTATTCCGTCAATTTGTTTGCCGGAAAGATCACGAACTTTGATAAGTTTAGCCCCTCTTACCTCGGGGGAAATTTTTTCCCCCATATTATAAACTCGGCAATTTACCTTATCTTTGGAACTCTGGATAGAGGTAACCACTAAGCTATCAGGAAATAGCTTGAAAAACGATCTTTCCCTCTCTAGAGTCCCTTTATGGTTACTTGCCTGATGTGCAAGTAAAGGAAATAAAAGATGTTGAGCAATGCTCGTCACTCTAGCTTCCCTCCAACCATTTTCATGAGGATAAAGGGAATAAGAAATATGATGAGAACCGTAGAGCCTTAAATCATATTGTGTTTGTTTTAGCGGCCCCAGGTACTGTCTATTAGAAAACTTATTACCACCCCAGGCAATTACATTGGCCATAACACCATTCCTTACCCAATGTTTCGGTGTTCCTTTATTTATGATAGTCAATCCACACTTATTGGTGGAGATATCCAGCCAATTTATGGCAAATAAAGGTCTTCCTTCTCGTCCTTTCGCCACTCCAAAGGGAATATCATAAGATATTTTACCTCTCCGAGTGGGCCAGTAAATATTTAACTTGCTTTCATCAATCAAAAAGGTTCCCACCGTATCTCCCTCAAAGTTGAAATTCATACTAACATCAATAGTAGGTAGCTCATAATACAGAGTAATACTCTTCTTATATTTTATGGTTTCTAATAACCCTTCTATTTCTATTAGCTTCCCTATTTCCCCCTCTTTTATTCTCGTGATTCTCCCTTTATCTCTCGTGCTTACCTCTTTATTCCTTATTTGCCCTTTTATCTCTCCTCCTAGATATGCATTTATATCCAGAAGCTCTTGTCCACTGCCCTTCTCTATCATGCTTTGAAATAAGCCATCTTCTCTTATTTTTACTTTATAATATTGATTCTCAAACTCACGATTTTCTAAACTTCTCCTTTCTGTAATACTCCCTCCGTTTCTTAGTTTATATACTTTATAACCAAAGGCAGGTAAAGTATCAATAAAGATAAGCTTGCCTTCTATCCTCTGGGCAGAAAGCTCTTTATTCTCATCACTTACTATCTCAAGATTCTCTTCTGCTTCTAACTTAATTATTCCTTTTCTTTCTTTGGGCAGAGTATTAAAAACCACTAAGACCTTTTCTTCCTCCTTTCCTGTATCTATTTTCTTGACTATTTTAGTCTGGGCCTGCTTTATTATTTGCTCAGAGATCTTTACCGCTTCATCGAGCCAACTTAGAGCTTTTCTCTTTAGGTCAGTAGTTTCTACCCAATAAACATCATGATGTTGAGAGGCAAGAATATTTTTCCATATCTTGTCCATTTTCTCCCTGGTCCCTTCTATTTTTTGTCCTGCCAGATGTGCCATAGATTCCATTGCCTCTGCTTGCAGTGCCCTAATCTCTGCTTTTTTATTCTTCCTGCACAAGGCTTCTGCCCATACTCCTTCTATGTAAGACCAGTAGGTATAAAGATTAGCCTGGGAAGTAGGAGGATACTTTCGTATCTGTTCTTCTAAGGCTTCATCCAATAAGTAAAAACCTCCTTTTCTCCTTTTCTCCCGATACCAGTTTTCGTTCACCTCCTTCATATCCGGAAAACAGATAGACAAGATAGGACTGTGGAAAAGATCCCTTTGTTCATCCTCTTCCATATGAGCACAAGATGACTTTAAATACAAGGGAATCTTGCTTTTATCTAGCCCTTGCCAATAGGTAAATTCTTCCCCTTGAACAAAGGACTGAAAATGTGTATTACCAATTATTTCCGGGAAAGAAGAGCCTTCTATAAATCTCAAAGTCCAATAAAAGGAAGGAACTACACTAAATTTATAATCAAAGGCATTTAGGATTTGCGGTAGCTGTTGATGCAGGCCTGTCTCTTGGCGGGCGTAGGTAATAATTTCCGTGCCGAAGATCCTTCTGAAGACCTCGAGGCCATATTCAAACTGTCTAATATTGGACTCAGGTCCAAATACATGCAAATGCGGCTGAGAATAAGTCCCCCCTACAAAACCTAATCTTTCTTTCTTTACCCATTTTCTTATTTCTTCGATGAGTTCAGGGAAATCTCTGGCCATATCTTCCATCTCTATTCCAGAGAACTGGTAGTTTATCTTTAAATCAGGAAATCTCTCTAAAGATTCCAAGTTTCTCTTGACCCTTTTTGCATATTCCTTGGCATTGGGAGCACCGCAAGGAGGAATTCTCTCTTCCACTATTGGTTTTCCTCTATCTCTATCAATAACCAGGTACATAGGATGTTGGCACAAAACATTTTTCCATTTTACAAAGTCTCTCATTCGTTCACTCCTTCAAATCTTTTAAAATTTCAATCTTTTCTACCACACATTCTCGTCTTCAGAAATAGGGCACAGAAATACCATTAATTCGTAACGGAAATACCCTAAGCCCAACTTCCCGAAATATTAGGATAGAAATCTTGCGATCCCTTATTATTCCTGCTCTTCCACGTTGTTATGTGCTCTTTGTAGTCTCTAATATGCTGAAGGTTTTCAAAGAAAAACCCCTTAAAACAGGTGCTCTTTAAGGTATTTAGCCGCTTTGATCCTTGATAAACATCTATTTTCGGCTAAAATACCTCCTGCTTAAGTAGATTATAGGTGGCATCTTTTTACAGATTGCTCTTTGAAAACTTAACTTTGCTTTGTCTTTTGGTGCTTAAGAAAACTAAATTATCTCATCGCTTAAGCTGTATCTAGATCAGTTTGCCTATCAATTATTCCTAAAGCGGATATTGCCCCCATTTATGAGTAGCAGTAATTAAAGCCTCTACGTTTTCAGGTGGAGTGCCGGGAACTAAAGGACTCCCGTTAGCCATAACGAAAGGGCCAACTTTGGATGCACTAATCTGTAATTTCACTGCTAACTCGATTTCCTCGGGAGTTCCTCTGAATATAAGATCAGTAGTATTTACATTTCCGAATAAACAAACCTTACCCTGTAATTTACGGGCAATCTCTACCACATCTAAATGGAATGTCTTGCGACTCTCTTCCACCATAAGCCCTAGTACTCCTGACTCGCGGATGTAAGATAACAGTGGCATGACGTCTCCACAAAAATAGACAATGGGAATCATTCCAAGTTTTTTAACCTCGGCAAAAAAAACACAATCTGCTTCGTACAGAAACTGTTTGTACATCTCAGGTGATACGGTATCTGCTCCAGCCCTGTCTTCAGAAATGATCCAGCCGTGTACACCCACCTGAGAAAAAGCTCTGACCTGCTCAAGGGCCAATTCATAGCGCCGCTGAATAAGGTATTTAACGCCTTTTGGATAATCATAGAGAGACAGCATACTTTTTACGTATCCCCTTTCTCCTGCATAGACTAGCATACCCGGAGTTCCAACGTTTACTGCTACAAAGACATCATCTCCATAACGTCTGACAATCTCAGCAGCGTGGTCAGTGTAACCGGCCGCAACAAACTCTTCGGCAGTTATTTTTTCATGTTCCAGCAAATAGTCATCGATAGCTCGGTGACTGGTCAGGTCTATGTCTGGAAGAGGAGTAGCTTTGCCTGAAGCTAGAGTTTCATCGGCTAAAACTTCATCACGATGGCCGTCTGGAGCAACAAGAAATAATCGTTCACCCTTTTTTTCAGTATGATAATCGCGCGCTGGATATCCTCGTCTTTGTCGCAGATAACCTCCGCTAAGGTGAAACCAGTCAGGTCTAAACCGCTCATAGAAAGCAGCGTAGATGGGAACTATACTTAATCCATCTGTCCAGCAGTCAGTCCAGAAATTCTTATCAGCAATCTCGTATTTATAATCACCCCACCAGTGAGGAGCAACTGGTATAATATCTGGCTGTCCAAAATTTAGAGCAGTCATCAGACGCTGCTTCGAATTCATTATTTAACTCCGTTTAATACCTTGCTATTATCTCAAGCTTTTCCGTTACCCTATCTAAATGAATTGTCTCCCGTGCGACATCAAAGTCAGTATAAGCTTTACTGTTTATTCTCACGCTACGGATTGGTTTGCACTCTGGATGCCGAAAACGGATAATGATGTGCTCTGGAGGGTTTCGTTTAGGTGGTTCCAGACTCATAGTAATTTCCCCATTTGCTGCCTGTGATCGAATTTCATAACTCACCTTACCAAAGTAGGTGAGCGCTCGCTCAATACGAATAGTCTCACCATCTTTTAACCATTCGCGAGGAATAGCTTTACCCAAGAATAAATCCCCTCTTTGTTCCTGGATTAGCATTAAACGCAAAAAGTAAGTAGAATTAGCCTCATCAGAGGTTTTGAAATGATCGCCCTTCCAATCGGCCATGGTTGGAAGTGGATGTTCGGTAAGCATACAGGTATCAGGATAGAATCCCACGGCAAAAGAGTTAAAGTATGCACGTAAGAAGTGTTTAATATCATCTCGCCAGAGGTATATTACAGGATGAAGTAATAGATTAGGTTGCATAGAGAAACCACCCCGACTGAACCAATAACGCTCATAGTCGGGAATACTATTAGCGTACCCATAATGTTCTGATAAATACAAATTATCCTCGTAATCTTCAATGATCCAGGCGGAGGCAGGATCATTAGCAGGAAGTAATTTACTATAGATAAGACCAATTGCTCCCTCTAATACCTCCCGTAACCAACCAAAGTCGCGACCGCGTCGCTCCAGGCGTGATGGATAGTGAGGAACAAAACGACCATCTCGTAACTTGATAACTGGTGAGCGAATGCAAGCTTCATTAAAGCCAGCCATTAGATCCTGACGAAACACTTTAGCATCTTTCTGTAAGCGCGGTGCTTCGGGATGGCCAATATCGGTTAACGCATCAGCGATTGCCTGAAAACCCCAGTATGCATAGGCATTTGTGGACAACCACTGCCAATAATCAGTTACATCCTCCAGAGAACCGGATGGCAGGAAGCCATATTCTATAAGGCGACGTCCATTCTGATCTATATGCATAGTGGCCTTTCGTTCTTTCGTTATCCAATCACAGCTCTTAATGAGAGCGAAAGCAACTCGTTTTAACCATGTTCGATCACGTGTATACCAGTAATGCTCAGCCAATCCCCACATTGCCCAACCTTGACCTCGATTATATCCCCCGCACTCATAGCCATTAGAACCATAAAAAACACCGTCACTATTCTCAAAATTACCTGGTAACGGCACAGTGCCCTGGTACTTGATAAATGTTTCCAGGCAACGCTCAGCTTCAGCTGTATAACCACGGCGATCCAGGTCAGTAATAACCATACAGGACTCATCAGGATAATTACCATAAAAAAAGCCTCCGCAACGAGGAATACAAATATCAGTTTTGGGAAGATGATCATTGACAATCAACATATGAACAAGATGGGCACGGTAAAAATTATTTAAGGTCTTATTGGGAGTAGTAATTTGTGCTCCTTTATTTACTCTCTGTTTCCAAAATTGAATCACCCGAGGCTTCTCCTTATCGTAGTCAATTATACTTAATCGCTTCACCTCATCTTCTTTAGTAAGCGTAATGAACGGAATTTTGACAAAAATTGTATGGCTTGCACCTGCTAGTAAAGGTATCTCGTAAAGGATAGACCCCTCAACTTCCCGCAGCAACCCTTTCCCCCTAACTTCAACCAGACAACGTAAATACCCTTTGGCAATTGTGCATAAAACTCCATTTTGATTGGTTAATCTCTCCGCTTGTCCCCCATCCTTCAGCAAAATGCCCTCATCAACTGTTGTAGAAAACCGAAGCTGCGCCTTATGCTCACTATCTCCCGTATTTAACATTGTGATTTTGATCAATGCTATAACTGGATCATCGGCTTGCATCCGTTCATCATCAAGAATGTCTCTCCCGAAAATCGTAGCAAAGGCTTCTCGTTTATACACCAAATTGCCATCCGTCCATTCAGTGTGGATAATAGGTAAATAACTCTCCTCAATGTAACGATTGCTAGGCTTGAGGTTAGGAAAACCGAAATGATAGCGTAAAATTGGACCATCCCAGAGCAAACGCTTGGAATCTCTACCTTCTACCCGCCGGATAAAATTCTCTGGGCAGAAGATATCACCATTGGGATCTACGCCAAACTTCTGACGGCTGCCCTCACATCCGAGCACAAAGTAAAACTGCTTTTTAGGAGGCATATCATTCCAAGCTTGTTCAAATGTCTGCTCCGGCAACTCACCAATTCGCTGATATAAGGTCTTAGAATGATGTGTCTCCCAATACTGACGGTACTCAGCTAATTTGACACTATCGCTGGTTCGGCTAACTATAACACCAAAATCAGGAATGTAAATTACCTCACCATCTGCTACTTCATCGACTAGGAAAGAGAAACTACAACAAACTGAACGAACCGTAATAATGGATCGGTCAAATGAATTGATATCCTTATTATATGTATAACGTAATTTGACCCGGATGCCATCAGTATAACCATTAACCGATGACTTCCAATGATTTGTAGAATCAACCATTACCATGCTTTCTTTATTCATCGGCCCTACCATTAATACCTCGCCATTAAAGGCTTCGAGATATCCATCCCATACCTGAGGATGGCTGGCTATCCCACCCCACTCAATAGTTACCTGTGTCTCTTGCCAGATAGAATCAGTGAACACCTGCAAATTCTCGATTTTCACACCGGGCTTATCAAATAACAAACGTAACTTAAGCGTACGACGAAACTCTAACGGAAGATCTGTCATATCCGGAAATTCTTTGGCATCTAGTAAACGGAATGTATATGTCCAAGTATTTCCCTTTATATGTACTTCCGTATCAGCTACCTGCCATTTTCCATTGAACCAATCATCAGCAGCCAGCCAGCCAGATTCACCCGCACCTATTTTAGTTCCTTTTGAAATATGAACCCCTGGCCAAGATCGAGACCAATATTGAAGCACAACTTCATCAGTCTTAGGTGCAGGTGAAGCAAAGCGAACCACTACACGATGGATATCTCGTGGATCTTCCCATATCACAGTATACTCGTTACCACCAGTCCATCTCTTGGAGAACGCGTATTGAGCAACATCAACGCACTCCTGATTCGAGATTACGTTCATAAATTGACCTCCTATACTTATTAGAAATTGTTACTTGGGTATTTTTTGAAAATTATGGAAAATATCTGTAACTTGGGAGTCTTCGAGCTTTAGCTAAAACTTCTATGTTATATCAACATTTTATATCTTTGTCAGAGCACAAACCATAATGCTACCAATGAATTTGCCTTTGAGGTAGAGTATATTCTCTTTTTATCATTGGCGCTCTGTTGCTACGCATATGTTTTCTTTGGAATATGGGGTATTTTTCCCCTTGAGGAGAAATCTCAATCACTGTATCTCCCTTCCATAAAAGACGATACCTTTGTTTAGCTATGACCTCCTCAGTTTCTTTCCATCTCAAAGGATAGCTCACAGCAATAAGCTGATTCTTAGATAATTTATCAAGCTTCAAATAATTTTTTTGCCACACTAACGGCCTCTCCATATCATCTACATAAATTCTGATCTTCTCACGATTTACCCACTCCGGTACACGGATAAACAATATAGAAGCGTCATGCACAACTATAGTTACCTTACCTTCATAAGGATGGTACCTGGTCACTTCAACCCATTCCGTATCTCTACTAAAGTTAAAATTCACATACACACCCATGCTATCTCTTATCACTATTCGATCCCAGACCAAAAAAAGAGCTCAGATTCCGCCAGCAACACAACAACCTTCTACTCCCCCTCGGGCCACATAAGCAGTCTATTCGGGTAAGCCCCACAATCAAAACTTCCTCGCAACTTAGAAGCCACATCAGTAAGATTTTTCGCCTGTGTTTCTGAAGAAATAATCCAATCCACATTTCTTATCTGATTTTCAAGCAGTTGATTTCTGGTGAACCTCTCTATAAAATCCCAGTATTCATAACCTCCCAATTCAACTAATTTTAGCATCAAATGAATCATATCTGTTATGGCACATGTCTCACAGGTTTTATCTCCAATTCCGTCTGGAACCCAACCAAAACTACTCGATTGTGTCAATGCCCAATTACACACTCTTTTAGCCCAGTTAACTAACCTCACTTCCACATTTTGAAAAAGAAATGTGGAAGTGAGGTTAGCTCAGAATACTTGCAGGCAAACTGGCAACTTTTAAAATTCATTCTCTACGCCATGACTTAAAAAAAAACATGTATTCAGCCAACGGATATGTGGCAGAATTGGGGGTATTCAAAGACGGAAGCCTGACTTTACCCTTTTGTAAATAGGCGCTTCTGAATTGCCACCCAGGTTCTCCCAAGCCTTCTTAAAGGCATATCTAACTTTCCTAATAGTATCTTCCGGGGGATTATACTCATATTGGCGAAGTTTATCAATTGCTTCTTGTCTTACTTTTTTCCTGGCATCTGTCACTGGGCTTTCTATAAACGTGTAGTAGCTTGTTCGGTCAAAAATTTTAGGGAAGGTATATATCTCTTGATAATGATCCAGCGAGGTGTCCGTATTGAAATAACCGTGAGCTATTCCTTCTTTAATCTCAGTTAACCAGTTGCCAGATTTCTCGGAAGGTAATCCACTCCGGAAGCGTTGTAAATACTCTCTTAATTCAATGTCGGCTACCATCTGTTCGGGACTAAAAATATCATCAAAACTCAGGAGCCCCACGCCGTTGAAGTTTCTAATACCAAGAGCGATAGCCAGACCTGCTGCCGCCCCTTTTTCAAGGCCAGCCTGCAAGCCAGGATCTTTAGCCATAGTAAGTAAATCAAACCTCGGTAACCATCGATAGACATTATAGTGCTGATTTATCCTCATCTCGGCCAGCTTTAACAAGTGCCACTCAGGCGATCCTGCGCTAATAGCTAAAGTCCGAAAATCAAAGGGCCAGACGCGAAGCTGCAAGTTAACTGCTTTCCCATGACTAATGAAATGTAGAATGCAAGCCGCTGCGATAACCTCCGCCACTGCTAAAGTAAAAGCCGTTTTAGGCCAAATCGGACCGGTACTCCCCAATAACGGAATACTTTCCACGCTTAAGGTTTCCCATCTTTTAAGGTCGTACATTAGAGTATCTAAATCCTTACCCCCAACTTTTAAGGGGCTATTTACATATATGTGGGCATGCTGGATTGGCCTGTTAGTAGCTTCAGCCATTCGATATATGTAAGGTAGCGCCTCGATTGGCTGTAGTGTATCGTAACTTCCTCCGTCGGAGGAATATTCGCAACCAAGGTAATATTCAACCACACTCAAAAGTTGACTCGGAATATCTGTTGGTATGGCCGGCACCCCTCCTTCGACATTTTTCCAAGAAGTCCGCATAGCATCTAGAAATTTGATAGCTCTGATGGCATTCTCAGTAGTCATGGGCAGAATTTTTTCTGTTTCAGGGTCGAGATAGAACTGAGGCATATCTCCCACGCAGACATTAATCCCATCCTCAACTAACGATCTCCCCTTTGGCTCCAATGTTACCCGTTGTTTCTGTGCTTGCCGGTTGGAAGTTAGTTGTTCTTTAATGAATGTCCGCTCTAAGTAAACACAGTTACCCGAGGTTCTGATCTTAGCTTGTTTTAATTTGGCAATAAGCTGAGGATGATAAATCTTCACCCCCACCGTGGCCAGAACTCTAAGAGCTTTTTCATGTATCGAGGCGACAGAACTTTCAGTAAATCCTGTTATGTGGTCTATTTGATACCAATCAACCATATAGCACCTTCCTTGAAATATACAATCTCAAAATTGCCATAACAAAGATTTCCTTTGTGATTGATCCAGAACAGAACGAAAACAATATTATCAACTTCCAACAGAGCTAACCTATCCTTTACTATAATTGCCTTTATAATTTTACATATATTCTACAACTAGCTCCAAATCAAATAAAATACATCAGTATTATGTAAAGGACATTGGTAAACTGTACTCTTTCTCTTTTCTTCCTATTAGCCTAACAGATTCCAATAAATATAGGTTAGCCCTTACTTCCTGTTAAGGTTATACCGCGTAGAAAGTATTTTTGGCCAAAGAAAAATAGAAGCATACATGGAATAATTGCTGTAAAGGAAGCAGCCATAAGTAACGTCATCTTAGTTCCGTATCTTGTACTTTGAAAGAAATTCAAACCAAGAGCTACTGTCATTTTTTCTATACCTCGAAGATAAATTAGAGGACCTAGAAAATCATTCCAATTCCACATAAAAGTAAATATTACTACTACCATTAACACAGGCTTTGATAAAGGCAACATAATTCGGGAATAAATACCAAATTCACTACAGCCATCTATACGAGCAGCATCATCAAGTTCCAAAGGGATAGTCATATAATATTGTCTAAGCAAAAATATGAAAAAGGGCGCTCCCCCAAAAAAAAAAGGAATAATTAAAGGTTTAAAGGTATCAATCCAGCCCAGATATCTGTATATAATGAACAAAGGAATTAAAGTAACGTGATAAGGTAACATCATAGAACTAAGAAGAATTAAGAAAAGAAGCCCTCGGCCAGGGAACCTTAGTCTGGCAAAACCATAGGCAACGAGTGGAGCAGTCAGAATTGCCCCAAGAATACAACTGGCAGAAATTACAAAACTATTTTTATAAAAAATGATAAAAGGTACAGAAGTCAAAGCCCGAGGAAAATTTTCCCAAACCGCAGGAGAGGGTATCCACTGTGGGGGATACGCAAATACCTGAGTTTCTTCTTTTAAAGCTGTAGAAAACATCCAGAAGAGAGGTATCAGAAAAATTATGCTCCCTCCTCCAAGTAAAATATAGACAAAAATTTTCCAAGTTAATTCCTTTGACCTTTTTTTCGACCACCAGGTAAGCTCTCTTTTCATCTATACTCCCCCTAATTTGGATTCATAGTATACCCACCCTCTGCTACTTCTAAGAATTATCAATGCTGCTACTAAGATTACGACGAAGAGTATCAATGCTAATGCTGCTGCGTAACCCATCTTAAACCATTGAAATCCATTTTTGTAAAGGTATAAAACATAAAACAATGTAGCATAATGAGGCCCCCCCGCTGTCATTATATAGGCTTGAGTAAATACTTGGAAAGCACTAATAATGCCCATTATGAGATTAAAAAGTATGATAGGAGAAATCATAGGGACGGTGATATTCCTAAATTTGCTCCAGCGGGTAGCACCATCAATTTCTGCTGCCTCATATAACCGATCAGGAATACCTTGCAGACCTGCTAAGAAAATGAGCATAGGAGAACCTATACCCCATAAGCTCATAATGATGAGAGCTGGTAAAGCCCAGGTAGTACTAGCCAACCATTTGGGGCCTTTTAGATTAAAGCAGATTTCTAGAAGAGAGTTCATTATGCCGAATTCCGGGTTAAATATCCACATCCAGAGTAGTGCTACCGATATTCCTGTCATCACAGTGGGAAGATAATAGACCGTTCTAAAAAAGCTCAATCCTTTGATTTTTTCATTGAGAAGTACGGCAACCAGGAGTGAGACCATTAAAATCAAAGGAATACTCCCACTTACATATAAGGACGTAACTTTCAATGCTTGTAAAAACAAAGGATCATCTGTGAATATTTTTATATAATTAGAAAATCCGGTAAAGGTAGCTTGACCGTAAACTGTCCACCTTGTGAAACTAATATAAGAAGAAAACCCTAAAGGCCCCAGCCAAAAAAATAAAAAACCCAACAGCCAAGGACAAATAAACATATAACCAAGCAATGCTTTTTTTCGAGACTGCTTCATGCTTCATCTCCTCTCTCGGGAATATTTCTTATCCTCTGTGCTGTGCCTTGGCCGACCAGAGTCTTAAAGACTCTGGTCGGAATTTCTCCTAGTGACATCAGACTAAAAGCTGCCACGATTACGATTTTCAGCTTCTACTCAGCTAATATCTTGTCCACTTCTTTTTGAATTTTTTTGCAGGCCTCTTCTGCGGAAATCTCACCTAGAAATACTAAATCTAGTTCACTCTGAGCTATATCAGAAATCTGACTCCACTTTTCTCCTCCTCCGGGAATTCGTCCGTTTTTCGCAAGTTCTATCCATTCCCTCATATCCAATCCATCTAGTTTTCTTCGTTCCTCAATAGCCAAAGGGAGTAATGACTTGAGGGCAGGTATTGCTGTCGCTCCCATCTCTTTTATCCGCCAACCTCTCGTAGCCTCAAACTTTAACCATTCCCAAGCAGCTTTTGGATATTTAGTCTCTGGATGGATAACCCACCCTAGCGTCATCAAATAGGGTATTCTTGGCTTATTGTTAAACGTGGGGTATAGGCTCATACCATACCAAACCTCTTCTCCCTCCTTGCAGAAAGGAGTAAACTTTGGTTCAGACGTCCACCCCAAAGCCATCGCTGCTTTTCTAGCAGCAAATACTTTTGCCTTACCCCCTAATTGGCCCATAAAGCTAGGATGGGGAGCAACCTTATACTCGTTTATGAAATCAGCATACATCTGGATTGCTTCCGCAGCTTCTGGTTCATTTATCACACATTTTGTCTCCTCTTCATTGAAAAAACGTGCTCCATTAGACCAAACCATATACAGCCAAGGAACAAACCAGGACCCAAATACAGTCCCGTACTGATCTATTCTTCCATCTCCGTCGAAGTCCTTTGTTAACCTTTTTGCAGCAGAAAGATATTCCTTATGAGTCCACTCGCCTGTAGGGTAGTTTATTCCTGCCTCATCAAACACTTTTTTGTTGTAGAACAAACCAGTTGGTGCAGGAGTGTAGTCTACGGGCAGCATGTAGAGATTTCCGTTATAGGAAAACACATTTATTAGAAGTGACTCTGGCCCGAAGTCTTCCTTATTAATCTCCGGATCCTCCTCTAACAATGGATCCAAATTGAGTATTACTCCCATTTTCGCCCAAGGTACCGTCCAACCTTCCCAACCTATAAAAACATCCGGAGGATCGCCACCGGCAATTCTTATTTGTAATGCATCGAAATAGCTAGTCGATCCTCCAACAGCAGCAGCAGTTTGAAGTTCAAACTCAATATCTGGATGTAGGCGTTCAAATTCCTCAACTATTGATTCGAGATGTCCTAGTTCTTCACCACCCGCATGATATAATCCAACAATCTTTTTTTTACCAGCATACGCACTCTGCACTCCTAAAAAAACCAAGCTACATAAACTTAAAAATACTAACAACAAAAACACGCTTTTCTGTTTTTTTCTTCGCATTCGAAATCTCCTTTTTTTAACAGGTTGATTTTTTCCTGAAAGCTCCCAAAAGAGAAATTAGTTTTTAAACACTTCTCTGTCTGCAAAGCTTTCCTTTTTCCAGCTAACGGCCTACCTGCTTTTCACCTCCCTCTGGCCTTATTCTTAGCTTCCATAATTGCTTATAGGAAACAGACAAAAATTGAATTAAACTGATATTCTCTTTTTAACCCTTGTCAAGGACTCCTCAGAATCCACACTAGGAAAATACTCTAATCCTATGTAGCCCTCATAGCCTAATTCATCTATTCTCTTAATGATGTTAGGATAATTTAATTCACCGGAATAAGGCTCGTGTCTTCCTGGAACACCAGCAGCATGAAAATGCCCAATGATATCGATATTTTCCTCAATGGTAGAGATGATATTTCCTTCCATTATCTGCATATGGTAAATATCATAAAGCAAACGGATATTGGGATGCTTAATTTCTCTTATGATTTTGGCCCCTTCTTTAACCGAATCAAGAAAATATCCTGGATGGTCTATCAGAGTATTCAAGGGTTCTAAAACTAAGATTATGTTCTCTTTTTCTACTACTTTAGAGGCTTGGTTCAATGTATCAATGATATTTTTTCTTTGCTCCTCATAACTTCGGCCTTCTACTTTATTGCCGGTGCAGGTTATTAACTTCCTGCAATTGAGCCTATGAGCTAAGGGAATTAGCTCTCTTAGTCTTCCTAGATACTTCTCTCTATCCTCAGGTTCCACCAGTAATCCTCCGTTTTCTCCCTCGGGAGAATTTACCACAAAGTCAGTTACCTCAAGGTTCAAATCTTTAACAACCCTAGCTATAGCCTTGACGTCCTTCATTTCTTCAAAAAGATTGGCTCCATTAAAGCGACGATTATGAAACCAAAACTCAATCCCTGGAAAGCCTATTTTAGCTACTCTTTTAATCCTCTCTATGTAAGGCAATTCTGTAAATACTGTCTCTATGCACACACCTATCTTTATCATTTGCCTTTCTCCTCATTTATAAGAAAAACCTACCCTTACAGATACGCCTCTGCTACCTTTTGGATACCCTCCGCAATCATATCACAGTCTTCCTCCTTCATCTGAGGAGGAATATCTATATGAATGGAGCGACCCAGCCAATCCAGGGTATTAGGACACATATCAGGCGAATATCTGGGTTCTGGACCTTTATAATAGGGACAGGTATAAGGGCAACCTTCCGAGGTAGCTGTTTCTTTATTTATGATGAATTCCCAATGAGCATAGATATGCCAGTCCGGTATCCCTTTATTGTATATAGAGCTTGCCTCTATACCCTCTGCTTTTAGAGCCTTAGCAAATTTTTTGGTTATCTCTACCGTAGGTAAGAAAAAGATGAGGGCAATACCTGTATCTCCCTTTGAATCATTAAGCTTACGAAATTTAAGAGCTCCTATATTCTCAATAACATCTTTTATACGTGCTTTATTTCTCCTCATTCTAGCAATAAGCCCCTCAAGGCGCTTAAGTTGAACTCTAGCTACCGCCCCTATTAACTCAGGCATACGGAAATTGACTCCCGGAAAAAGCTCACCCTCATAGCGGGCTGGAGCAAAGCGGTCCGGCCTCCAGCAGGCAGCAGTGTCATGATAACCTTGGGCCCTCTCATAGAATAAATCATCATTGGTAGCTACCATACCACCTTCACCGGTAGTGATTATTTTATGATATTGGAAACTAAAAGCATTACAATCTCCGAAAGTACCCAGTTTTCTCCCCTTAAAGCTCCCTCCAAAAGCCTGAGCAGTATCTTCTACTACTTTTAAGTTATGTTCTTTGGCTATTTCCATAATTCTATCCATCTGACAGGGAGCTCCCCGCATATGGACAGGAATTATTGCTTTAGTGCGGGAAGTTATCTTTTTCTCCAGATCCTCCGGATCCAGAGTAAGTGACTCGTCAATTTCTGCTATTATGGGAATAGCTTTAGCTGCGATTACCGCAGCACAGGAGGCAAAAAAGGTATATCCAGGGACAATTACTTCATCTCCTGGACCTACACCTACAGCTATTAAGGATGTTATGAGGGCCGAAGTGCAGGAGTTTACTGCTAGAGCGTGTTTTATTCCTATTTTCTGAGCAAACTCCTCTTCCAGCATCTTCACTCTGGAAGGAAAATCCTTGGGTCCATAATAGCGAAAGAGATACTTATGGTCTAAAACTTCCAGAACAGCCTTTTTTTCTTCCTCTCCAATCTCCATTCCCCCAGGAAACATAGGTAAATTAGGGGTGATTTTTGCTGGTTTTCCTCCGTTGAGAGCTAACTCTTTTTCCTTTTTCGCTTTGGCCTCCATATATCCTATCTCCCTTTCTCTAATATTTTTGATTTATAAGCTTAATCAATGGTTTCTCTTTCAAAAGTCTTTTGTAACTCTTCACCGCAAAGATGTCAGAGTGCGCAGCGATGAATCAAAAAAAGCTCTGCAAATATGATAACGCTGAATAGCTGTGATCCTTCTATCTTCATTCAATAACACCTGAAGAAGGCTCGAAAATGTCTTTTAATACCATAATAGCCGCTCCTAGGGCTCCGGCGTTATCACCCAATTGCGAGACCTTTATATTAGTCATGCTAGAAGAAAGCTGTAGGGCTCGTGCCTTAACTGTGCGTTTGAGTGGTTCCAGCAAGATATCGCCTGCCTGTGATACTCCTGCACCAACCACAATGAGCTCAGGGTTAAAAATATTAATCATATTAGCAATACCTATCCCCAGATACTCACCTGTTTTCTCCATAATGTTGAAGGCGAGCTTATCTCCTCTTCTTGCTGCCTCTACCACAATCTCTGGAGTAATATTTTCCAGGTTTCCCTCAGCTAATTTTTCAATGAGAGATACAACACCTTCCTTTATAGCCTGCCTTGCCCGCCTGGAAATGGCTGGGCCGGAGGCTAGAGTCTCCAAACAGCCATAGTTTCCGCAATTACATCTAGGACCGGCTTCATCTATGGTCATATGGCCGAATTCACCGGCTATACCGCCGACACCACGATAGAGCTTCCCGTGAATAAAAATAGCACAACCTATACCTACTCCGACATTGACAAAAATGAAATTGTCTATACCTCTAGCTACACCCGACCAATGCTCTGCCAGTGCCATAGCCCTTGAACTGTCCTCCACAGACGTATCGACGGCAAACTCTTCTTCTACTATTCTTTTTACAGGAATGTTCTCCCACCCCTCTATATTGGGACAGTAAAGACAAACCCCCTTTTCATGATCGATCAGTCCTGAGACCCCAATGCCAATTCCTTTGATCTTGTCTTTCTCTATTCTTGATAACTCAATAGCCTCATAGATGGCATCGATCACTCTTCGAAGAACCTTGTCTCTACCTTCATTTGCATTGGTCTTCTTTCTAGTCTTGGCCACTATATTATTTTCCAGGTTTACTACCACTACCCTGAGATTAGCTCCGCCTAAGTCAACTCCTATGGCATACATAGCCTCTGGTGCTATTCTTAACAATACCGGCATCCTTCCCCCTGTGGAGGATTCCCATCCGTCTTCTTCCACTATTCCCGTTTGAATTAACCCATTGACATACTTAGTTATCGTAGCCGAACTTAATTTGAGACTTTTAGCAATCTTAGCCCTAGAGATGGGCCCGTATTCCCTTATCGTATTTAAAATAACAATCTCGTTAGACTGTTTGTTTAGCTGGTTGTAGAAGGTTTTTTTCATTTAAATGCTCTTTTCCTTTCTATCGCCCTCTCAATAGTTTTTTTTCTAGCATAAAATAAGTTATTACAGACCTCATTTACAGTTTTGCATAGTTTGCTTTTATTTGAAGGTACTCTTATTATATCACACAGTTTTATGTTGTCAAGTCTTTTTTTATTGAAGTTAAATAAGTCGATAAAAAAAGAGCCTATTATCCATACCAGAGCCACCCTATCCTGAAGAAATTGTGCCATTTTTTCTAGAAATTCCTTCTTTTCTGTCATCGCGAGTTTGCCGAAGACAAACGTCAGATTGCTTCGCTCTCGCTCGCAATGACAGATCCCTGTGACACCATCATGAAAACGCTCTACTGTCTTGTCAGAAATTGAATTATAGGAGGGTAACAACCTTGAAACTCAGGAAAGAAAGTAAGATAATTCACCCTACGGATATAAGCCTCTTACTCTGGTAGCTTCAGCAACTCTTTCTACAGCCAGGATATAAGCTGCTTTGCGCATAGTAATTTTTCTTTCCTCACTAATCCGATATACTTTATCAAAGGCCTTCTGCATAATGTCCCTTAGTTTTAAATTAACCTCTCTTTCTGTCCAGAAGTAAGCCTGAAGCCCTTGAACCCATTCAAAGTAGGAGACAGTAACACCTCCGGCATTAGCCAGAATATCAGGAATAACGAAAACACCTTTTCCTTCCAGAATCTTATCTGCCTGGGGAGTGGTAGGCCCATTAGCTGCTTCCACTATAAATCCTGCCCTTATTTTATCGGCATTATCCTGACTAATTTGATTCTCCAGAGCAGCAGGAATTAAAACATCACAATCCACAGCTAAGAGTTCCTGATTAGTAATTTTATCGGCATCCTTGAAGCCAACTACAGAGCCACTCCCTTTTAGAGCTAGCGATACTTTCCTCGGATCTAATCCTTTGGGATTGTAGATGCCGCCTTCTACATCGCTAATAGCAATAATCTTATAGCCCTCATGACTAAGAAGATGAGCTAGATTCCCCCCTACATTACCATATCCCTGAATGGCAATTGTCTTTTCAAAAAGATCAAACTTAAGTTTTTTGGCAGCATTCATCAGGCTAAACATTACTCCTCTGGCTGTAGCCGCATTTCTTCCCAAAGAGCCACCAATAGATATAGGTTTTCCCGTAACTACCCCAGGAACAGAGTAGCCCACATCCATACTATAGGTATCCATAATCCAGGCCATGACCTGGGGATTAGTATTAACATCGGGAGCAGGAATATCCTTTTCCGGGCCAATAAAAGAGATAATCTCACTGATATATCTTCTGGTCAGTCTCTCTACCTCTTTTAAGGAAAGCTTCCTGGGATCACAGATTATGCCTCCTTTAGCCCCTCCATAAGGTATTTTGACTACAGCGCATTTCCAGGTCATCAACATAGCCAAAGCTTTTGTTTCGTCTAAAGTAACAGAAGGATGATAGCGGATGCCACCTTTGGCTGGCCCACGAGTCACATTATGTTGAACCCGGAATCCAGTAAATACCTTTATTTTTCCGTTATCCATCTGGATAGGAATAGAAACAGTAAGACATCGTTTAGGATGCCTTAGAATTTGATGAATACTTTCATCAAGGTTAATTTCTTTAGCCACCTCATCCAGTTGACTTAGGGTCATCTGCCAGGGATTAAACTCTCCTCTCATTTGGCTCTCCTTAATCAATAAATAGCGCTCTTTCCTACCTCGGCTGTCCTTATTCTCACCGCATCTTCCACTGGAATCACAAATATCTTACCCGCTCCAATAGTCTCTGCTGCGCAAAGTTTTCTGATAGCCCCAATTACCTCTTCCACAATCTCTTCATCCACCACTATCTCTACTTTGGCTTTGGGCAAGAATTTGACCTTCTTATTTATCTTCTCTTCTTCAAGATAACCCCTCTGGGTTCCAAAACCTTTGACTTCACTTACGCTCATTCCCTCAACACCCATCTTCACCAGTTCATCCTTTATCTCATCCAGTTTAGAGGGCTGAAGGAAACACTCTATTTTCTTTAACATCTCATTCTCCTATTAAATACCTTGTCAACCCTTTCTGCCACTTTTCTTCCAATTCATCTACGGATATATCTATAAGAGAGTCTTTGCCTCTTCGGATGACCAATCTCTCTCCACATACCTCTCCCAATTCTAAAAAGGGGGTCTTATTTTTTTTTGCAATATTTTTTAACTCATCAAAATTCTCTGGAGAGCAGGAGATTACAATACGGGATTGAGTTTCGCCGAAAAGAAGAGCATCGGTTCTAATAAGTGAGAGGTGAATGAGTGCGCCAACTCTATGTTCAGAGTCAGAGAAGCAACCTTCAGCCAGGGCCACCGCTAAACCACCTTCAGAGCAGTCATGAGCAGAGTTAAGTAAACCGGCTTTAATTGCCTCAAGACAGGTTCTTTGCACTCTCTTTTCTTTTTCCAGGTCAATTCTGGGAGAGTCTCCCATTTTTAAACCATGAATAAATCTTAGATATTCACTTCCCCCTAAGCCTCCACCGCATTCACCCAAAAGAATGATTAAATCTTCCTCATTTTTAAAAGCGGGAGTGCAATAGAAATTAATATCCTCAAGAAGACCCAGCATACCTATCATTGGTGTAGGATCAATCGCCCCCCTGGGATTCTCATTGTAAAAACTGACATTCCCACCAGTTACCGGTGTTTCTAAAATACGGCAGGCTTCTGCCATTCCCTCTACACACTTTCTAAATTGCCAGAAAACGGCTGGTTTAGTAGGATTGCCAAAATTCAGGCAATTGGTGATAGCTAACGGTTTGGCTCCTGTGCAGACAATATTTCTGGCTGCCTCAGCCACAGCGATCTTCCCTCCCTGGTGAGGATTAAGATAACAGTAAGTTCCATTTCCATCTACGGTCAGAGCAATAGCTTTTTTTGTTCCTTTAATCCGAATAAGGGCACAATCGGCAGTACCCGGTCGAAGAATGGTATCAGTTCTTACCATATGGTCATACTGCTCATAAATCCATCTTTTAGAAGAAATAGTAGAAGAAGCCAGGAATTTTCTTAAGACATCATTATAATCTTTAGGCTCAGGGATGTCAGAAATATGAAAATTATGTGCTTTTTTGAAATAAGCAGGTTCTCTTTCTTCTCTAATATAAACTGGTGCATCTTCTGTCAGACTTCCGACCGGTATCTCGGCTACTATTTTACCCTCACCCATTACTCGAAAAAAACCATCCGAGGTAACTCGCCCAATATTAACGACATGAAGGTCCCACTTCTCAAAAACCTTCCTAGTCAGCTTTTCCTTTTCTTTCTTGACAACCAGGAGCATCCGCTCCTGGGACTCAGAGAGCATCACCTCATAAGGGAGCATACCTTCTTCTCTCTGAGGAACCAGAGAAATATCTATCTCTATTCCGCATTCTCCCCGAGAAGCCATCTCCGAGCTAGAGGAGGTAAGTCCTGCCGCTCCCATATCCTGCATTCCCACTATCACCCCCATCTTTAAAAGCTCCAGACAAGCCTCCAAGAGAAGCTTTTCCCGAAAGGGATCACCTATTTGAACAGCAGGTCTATCTCTATCCGACTCATCGGTAAGTTCTCGTGAGGCAAAACTAGCTCCTCCCAGACCATCTCTACCTGTATCTGCTCCCACATAAAGGACAGGGTTTCCCGCCCCCCTGGCCTTTGCCTTTATGAGCTCATCCTTCTTTATC
>Ga0315533_1000503_pt1 | contig 33715 bp, 35 predicted proteins | sample SalMarSW160130MG_FD_203081 | JGI IMG/M metagenome (GOLD analysis project Ga0315533, IMG submission 203081) | Salt marsh sediment microbial communities from the Plum Island Ecosystem LTER, Massachusetts, United States - Salt Marsh Sediment SW1601-30 ...
ACTGTTAACCGTTCTTTACCTCTCTTGGGTCCTTGCATTCTTCAATCGCTTTTATTTTATTGACCCTTCTTTGATGTCTGCCTCCGCTAAAATCAGTGTTAAGCCACGCTTCGACTATTTTCCTCAATAGCACCTCTCCAATCTGGTCTCCTGACAAACACAGGACATTTGAATCATTATGATCACGTGAAATCTTTGCGCTCAGTTCGTCATGACATAATGCAGCCCTAACGCCTTTGATTTTATTTGCAGCTATACTCATGCCTATCCCCGTAGCGCATATAAGGATGGCTCTTTCTGCCTGTTTTGTTGACACTGCAGTCGCCACCAAATAAGCCACGTCGGGGTAATCGACTGGATGGGTGTCATTCGTGCCAAAGTCAACGCACTCGTGTCCCATCTGTACTACTATGGCTTTAATCAATTGTTTTGCTTCGTAACCTCGATGATCGCTTCCAACAGCTATTTTCATATCACAAGCTCACTAATCCTTTCCTTTACAGCTTTCTCGATTAAATTTGCACAATCGTTGAAAAACTCTTGCGACTGACCTATTGGATCAACAATATCTTCGTTCTCCGCAAGCATTACACATCTCTCCTGAGCATCGGGCCACATCTTTGCCACCTGCTCACAATGTGAACGCGTCATCGCAAATATATAGTCGCTTTCTCTAACGAGCTCTACGGATAGTCTTCTGCTCCTGTGCGTGCTTATATCAATTCCTTTAGCTGCACAAGCAGTAATTGCTTCAGCGCTCGCGGGATAGCCGGCCACATCCAGGATGCCAGCAGAGACCACTTTATAACCTAACTCACCCAAACGGTCAACTTTGTACTGCAATTTTTCTGCAAGATATTTACGAAACATCCCCTCAGCAATAGGACTTCGGCACGTGTTGCCAGTGCACACGAACAGAAATCTCACCTCTGCCAGCTTTTTGATATCTTCTTGCGAATACACACCAGCCCGCAAAACTCGCAAAATGCCTCTCTCTATCTTCACGATTGTGCTGCTCTTTCTATATCTTGATGCTCCGGAGTCCAGGAGCAGTTCTATTTTATCCGAGAATTGAGACAGAACTTGCTTTGGCTCCACAGATGGACTTTCTCCGGTAAGATTCGCACTCGGTGCGACTACTGGGCTATGTGTCAACCGTAGTAATATGGACGCTATAGCATTTTCAGGGCACCGAATACCGATTGAGCTGCCACTATACAGATTCTCAAAAATATCTCTTTTGAGGATTTTGTGCTGTTGGGCAAGGTCGTACTCGTTCAACTCAAACACTATTGTCACCGGGCCGGGCCAGGCCTTCTCGATTAGTTTCTGAGCCTTAAGGCTCACGTTCGGCACATATTTTCTCACATCACTTTTTTGACTGATGTGTAAAGTATAGCGCTTGTTCGAGTCTCGGCACTTAATCTTATTGAGCTTGGCTAATGAATCACTATTAATCCTACATGCAATTCCATAGACTGTCTCGGTAGGAAATGCTACTAACCCCCCTGCATCTATTACCGCTGCGGCTTCTTTGATTTTTGCAATGTCAGGTTTCTGCTCATCAAGTTTTACAACTTTTGTTTTCATTTGTCCTGCAAACATACAGCAAAACAAACGCGATAGCAAGAGAACTTACATCTTCTCTATTGCTACTTGGTACTAATAGCTTGCGCGTGCGACGTTTATTTGTGCGCATAAAGCTTTTAACATACGTTCGGAGCCTAAGTGCCAATTTTTTGGCTAAAGATTGTAACTGAATCCGACGCATGCGTGATGCCTTCATCTTACACAGTATGAAAATGGAGTTCTCCGACAGGCATTCAGTTCACCTACGAGCAAGGTGCCAACCACATTTCTACATCTCAACAGTGACCATATATGCCCGATAAAAAAGGCCTGTACAAACCAGCATGAGTAGAGGAAAGAAAAAAACTTCTAAAAATCTATTGTATTGCCCAAATACTCTAATCTCACCATGTTAACAATGCCGATAAGAAATTCGTTCATGGAACGGTGTTCATGAGGAGATGGTATTATGGAAACCCTAGTCGAACAGCGCAAGGAGAAGAGGACAGATATCTATTGGCCCGTAAGTGTCTGGGTTCCAAAAGCGAACAGATTCTTTAATGGCCGAAGTGCCAACATTAGCAAACTCGGTGTCTTCATAACTGTTCCTATGACAACACCGGTTCGGCCTGGTAGTTTCGTGGAACTAAACTTCCCTCGAACGGTAACACTGGCGAACGAAAAGGGCCAGTTCGCTCGAATAAAAAAAGGTAAAGTTGTAAGAGTTGAGCGTAAAAAGACCCTTGACGAAGCCAGTATCGGCCTCGGAATTGCCTTCGAGTAGCTGAATTCTCAACTCTGTTACTCTTTAGCGGTTGTTAACCAACTGTGTCTCTTACGCCCCGGGGCAATGAGAAAGCACGGGCTGAAGACCAGCGATGGTCATCAGCCTTTTTTCCTTTTCAATGCAGCACAGTTAAATCATTAGGCAAAAGGCACTTTCACTACGTACAAGCAGCACTACTCAATTACCATCACTGGCGTGTGTTTCACCAGCCTATGTATCGTCGTGCTCAGGTCAATTCAATGCTGATAGGTTTTGTCGGCTGGTCAGTAGTCATCACCAAGTCAACACCAAGACGGAATGCCTCCGTCATAGCTGAAGGGTGTTCTTTTATAACGCCGAAGGTATCAACCTTGTTAACGAACAGATTGGCCACGTAGATCATTTGTATAACATCAAAGTATGACTTCATAGTAAGCCGAACGCTCTCAAATTGCTTTCTGCTCTTTGAGCCGCCCACCGCTATTACCATTGCACGTCGATCGTGTTTTACTGGTAGAATTTCTTTTTTCAGTATATGCTTATGCGCCCAAAGACACTGACCGCGGTCAATCAGCATCTTTGCCTGTGCGCAAACTGTCATGAAGAATATCGGCGTAGCGAATATAAGCCGGTCAGCACTAAGTATTTTCTCGAGAACTGCCTGATAGTCATCTTCAATACGGCACCTACCGGTTTCGTAGCAGGCGTTGCATTCGACACACGGTCCGATGTCGAAGTCACAAAGCCGCAGATATTCCACCCGCGAACCCGCCGATTCAGCTCCAGACAAAGTCTCTCGAAGCAGCAAGTCGCTATTACCCTTAAGTCTCGGACTTGTAGAAATCCCAAGTGTTTTCAATCCCATCCCGCAATCCTTATCCTAATCTGCGTAAGTTGCACTATCCCGTCATATCGGCATCTGTGCATGTACTAAATTTGTCGTAATAAAACTGGCCGCATCACTTAAAAGTCCTATGGCTCTGTTGAAAAGGTAGATTGTCATTTCGACCGAAGCCCCTAAGGGGCGGAGTGGAGAAATCTATTAAAAATAGATTCCTCGACTCGGCTTTGCCTCGCTCGGAATGACAGTTTGTTAGGTTTTCAACAGAGCAAAGTCCTATCTAAATTATTTACATCCCGAGAAAATTGGTAAGACAAGCTCAAAGAACCGCAGCAATAAATAGCAGTAGTACGGCAATAACTGCACCTATAAAAGTAATTCGTGACCACTTAATGTATCTCGCATAAACTGGGTGTTGCTCCTCAAACTCATAGTAATAGTCATCCAAGTCCGAATCATCTTTCGGCCTTAAATATATCCGCACATAGACGTAACTAGCCGCTGATATCAGAAATAGTGGACCTGCAATGATATAGAGAACCGTACACATGCCCAATCATCATACAATCAGCACTCCGAAAGTAACAAGCCAAAAAAACGCTCCCTTGCCAGGATATGAGATCTAGTGCCGTTTCAAATAAATAACTGTCACTTTTCAAAGACACATGACCACCTGTCATTCCCGCGAAAGGGTCTGTTGCTAAAGTGGAGATTGCTTCGTCGTTTCACTCCTCGCAATGACAAACACTGCGTTTTAATGTCATTGCGAGGCCTATGAAATAGGCCGTGGCAATCTCAAACACTCCACAATAATGTTTGGCAACAAGCCCGAAAGCGGGAATCCAGGGAAAACGCAATGTCTGGTTTCCGAATCAAAGCCTGCCCTGAGCGCAGCCGAATGGGTCCGGAATGACAGAGCCGAAATGTTAACCTGATTTTTTAGAAACGGCTCTAGCTCCGAAGGCTTGGCGTAAAGACCCTCATCAGAGAGATTTCCTTATGTTCTATGACAATTGAAAAGCCGGAAAGATCAGACATTCGGCCTGCGACCACACATGTGCGGCAATAAAGCAAACGAATATGGTTGTTCTTGCCGTACCAGCCACAGACGGTTAGATTTTTTGCACCGCGTTTGCCGTAATCAGGACAGTTCTTATTCTGGCAACAAAATTTTGAAGGAGCCTGCATTGTCTTGCCTCCGGAACGTTAACTGTGTATAGGATAATCACTTGTTGTTAATTCCTAATATCGACAAATATGAAAAATCTCTTCAATTATCAAATGACATAAGGTGATAATCAATAGTAAATTGTGTAAAAGCTTTTCTTGACGTCACCAAGCAGCCAAGGTAATATTATCCAACTACTTCGGATTCCGTATAGACAAGAGCGGAGAACCACGATGGATTGTCCAGTATGCAAGAATGCAATGATTACTCTGGAGCTGAAGGAAGTTGAAATAGATCATTGTACCGAATGCGGAGGTATCTGGCTGGATGCCGGTGAACTGGAGTTGTTATTGGGCGAGCCCGGCAAAGCCAAGCAACTACTCAACTCCTTTCGATCAAGCACTGATTCTAAAGAAAAGCCAAGAAGATGTCCCATTTGCGACAGAAAAATGCAAAAAATCATCGTTGGGACCTCAAAGCCCACACTGCTTATCGATAAGTGTCGTCGAGGTGACGGCCTGTGGTTTGACAAAGGGGAACTAAAAGATATTTTGGACAGGGCCAAACTTGATAAAGATAGTAAAATTCAAAAATTTCTGGCTGAGATGTTCAGCCATGAACAGCACAATAGTGAATCAAAAGCCGATGCAGAAAACTAAATTGCAGCAGAGTGATGTAAACGGCAAAGTTTGCTTTCAATTGCTTAGGCCTGTTAATTGAAAGATTAAGAAAGTTAAACTCTTGCGACCAATTCGAGTTTAACATGTGAGCAAAAATAAAAGTCTTAAGGAAAGGAGAAAGCAATGGGCAAGTACAGCATAATATTAATCGTGGTCGCCGTCATTGCTGTTGTGGTGGCTTTGTTAATGAAGAAACGCTCATAATAAGAGCAATCGGCGTCCCCGAGGAAGGGAAAAATTATGGTAACAGCATTGATTATTGTTGTCGTTGTTCTTGTCTTGTTCGTCGTCTTAGTGATTGGCATATACAACTCGCTGATTCGGCTTCGGAACCAGGTAGACAACTCATGGTCACAGATAGACGTGCAGCTCAAGCGGCGACACGATTTGATTCCAAATCTTGTCGAAACCGCTAAAGGCTACATGAAGCATGAACGTGAAACCTTCGAGGCCATTACAGAAGCCCGCAGCCGAGCAATGGGGGCAAAGACTGTTTCTGACGCTTCCAAGGCTGAAGGTGCTCTGGGTGAAGCGCTGAGCAAATTCATGCTGGTTGTGGAGAATTACCCTGACTTGAAAGCCAATCAAAATTTTCTTGCGTTACAGGAAGAATTGACCGGCACAGAGAACAGAATCGCTTTTGCCAGACAAAACTACAATGATCAGGTCCTGTTCTTCAACAACAAAACCCAAACGTTTCCGTCGAACACTGTTGCAGGTATGTTTGGCTTTAGCAAACGCGACTTCTTCGAGGTCGAAATTGCCGCTGAACGTGAAGCTCCAAAGGTAAGTTTTACCTGAACTCGTGTTGGCTGATTGAACTAAAGTATCCAGCGAAATGCAGGCTTGTCGGAGTCATGCCGCTGGGTCGCTGTAACATAAACCGTCTTTAAGGAGACGGGGGCAAGTGCTTTAAGTCTGGTCTTACTTACTCAACGAATCTGCAAGACAAGCAAGAGGCACTTAGTAACATGAACTCACATGTGGGAACTGATTCGAGCCAATAAGCGTAACTCTGTTTTTCTGATGGTGATCATGGCGGTAGTGCTACTACTGCTGGGCTTTGTAATCGGTATGGGCTTTTTCGGTCCTAAGGGTGGGTCGCTCGGCTTGATCATCGCAACGGTCGTCTGGTTAGTCCTGACGCTCATAAGCCTCTCATCGGGAGACCAAATACTTTTAGCCGCAAGCAAAGCCAAACTTGTCACTCACGACGTACACCCACAGTTATTCAATGTGGTCGAGGAAATGAAAATTGCGGCAGGGCTGCCGGCAATGCCCAAAATATATATCATCAACGACCCTGCGCCCAACGCTTTTGCAACAGGGCGAAGTCCGAAGTCCGCATCGGTAGCTGTAACTGCGGGTCTTTTAGGCCGACTCAATCGAGACGAACTTCAGGGTGTTATTGCGCACGAAATAAGCCATATCTTGCACCGTGACATTCTTTACGTCACACTTGCCGGCATAATGCTTGGCGCGATCGTTTTGCTTTCGCAGGTATTTTTACGAGGTATGTTCTACAGCTCAATGATGGGTTCTCGCCGCCGGTATTCAGGTGGTAGCAAAGGTGGTGGGCAGGCCCAGATCATTATGCTTGTAATTGCGATCCTTGCTGCGATTTTGGCACCGATAATGGCGTATCTACTATACTTTGCGCTTTCAAGAAGGCGCGAATACCTTGCCGATGCCGGTGCAGCCAGACTTACGCGCTACCCCGAAGGTTTAGCCAGTGCCCTGGAAAAAATCGCAAATGATCCATCACAACAATTAGCTACCATAAACAAAGTTACCGCACCGATGTATATTACTAATCCGTTTAAGAAAAAAGGACATCGCAAGCTGTCTGACCTGACCAGCACACATCCACCAATTTCCGAGAGGATACAGATTCTGCGCAGCATGAGTCATGGTGCATCCTTCAAGGACTACTCGGATGCTTTTAGCGAAGTGACACATACTAAAACAGTCATCCCCCCTACTGCTTTAACTAAGGAGGAAATTGCGCTTCGGCAAGGCCAATCAAAAGCAACAAAGGATGAACGCCTACAGTCTCAAATGAGACAGGTCGGTGATATAATGCGAAGAGTCAATAATTTCGTGTTCTTAACGTGCTTGTGCGGCCTGAAGTTGAAAATCCCTCCAAACTACAAAGGTAAAAAAGTTACCTGTCCTCGCTGCAAAAGAGAACTGGATCTAACCCAAAGTACTCAAAAGCAAACCTCATGCTAACAACCACACACACATTCCTGTTCCAGCAAAGCATCTGCCAATATGCAAACCAATATTACCTGAGGTTGTCGTGTATCTTCTGATAGATGAGATTCGACATTGTCTCGTTTCCAAATAGACCAACTCGGACGGAAATCTTTGTAGCTCCTTCTGTCGTGGTGTTTAGCTTTATGGTAACCTTCTTGTCCTGGGCATCACGAGCGGTGATAATTCCTGAAAGTGCGTCTCTGCTCTCCCTGGTCACACTAAGCCCAAGTTGTTTGAGAGCTTTCTTCGTCGCTGCATATACGGCGTCTATATTCTTGGCCTCCACTGCCTCCAGATCACCCTTTATGTACGCTACAGTACCCACGGCACCGGCTCCAACAGCAGCAGCTAAACAACCAGACATAGATGCAACCGCTCCAAGTAATAATACTATCAAGAAAATTCGTTGTATTTGCATCTTTGTTCTCCTTTCGACCATACGTGATTACATTCCATTTAAGCCGTGAGAATAAATGCACAGAAAAGGATTGTCAAGGCACTTTGGAGCGTGGTTGAGAGATTTGTCTGTCCACGCTTTGCACAGCAATCGAGCAAAGCCACTACCGTACTTGATTGGCTGTAAACAATGCCTTAACGGACGAACGCAGCAGTACAATGATTGTAAAGACACCTAAAACAGTTCCAAACGGAAACAAGATGCAACTGATCGCAGCCATGACCAAACAGAACATATAGTGCGTTCTCTTTGCAAGGAACCGACCGGCAATAATTATACAAACCGCCAACGTCCAACCAAATGTCATCGCAACTATAGCAAGCACTACCAGTAATAGGCCGACAAAGGCCGGTGCATCATCAATAGCACCTGTCAGCATTGCGATGCCAATACTCAAATGGACTATAGGTATACAAGCCCCCAAAGCCGTAATACCACCAACTACATAATGAAAAACCGAAAGAAGTTTCAAATATTGTTCATCCTGATCCATAACATTACTCCCACGAATACGGAGTGTAGTACAAACACATGTAAGTTCTTCAACTTATTACTCCTTTTCTCGAGAATAGTTGTAATAAACCGAATCATCTATAGTCATAATATATTCAAAACTTCTTAATGTGTCAATGAAATATGCAATTGGGTGGACACTATGCTCGACACATTAACTCTGTTTAATATACAGAAGCAGATGCTTGGCAACAATACAAGTGATGCCGCCCTGAGTTACATCCTGTACATATAGCGAGCACGCTCAATATGGTAAACTTAGCAAATTAAAAACGGTTCAGTACGTGAAGACTTGCACCCTTTGCTTGAATTGTTCAAAATTTAGTTCACCTTTTGCATAGGCATCGATATCAGCTTTTTTTACCCGCAATGTCAGCACAGTCGTGCGCTGCCAAGAGTCTCCGCCAGGATGTCCAAATTGCATGATGCCACCATATCCCCCACCTCCACCACCGTAGCCACCAATACCACCACCCATGCCGCCCGTACCACCTCTGGAGCTGCCCATCATACTACCCATACCCCTGCCATAGCCAACCATGGCCCCATAGCCACCACCGCTCTGACCACGGGCTTCGCCAACTGCGGGGCCAAGAGGAACTGGTCGGGACAAATCAGGTAGAAAGACACCACCAGTCGAACCGACAACATTTAGAATTACCCACTCATCGCGATTTAGATAGCGAATGTTGGATGCATGCTTTAATGTTGCTATTAGAGTTTCACTTAGGGCTTCAATAGTCATCAAATCGCCTTGGTGACGCGGTCGAGACAAATTATCGCCTGCAATATCTTGTGGCGAGAACACCTCTCGCCTCGCCCGCTGCCACACCGGATCCACGTTTTCTTCAGATTCCTTGATTGACTGCTGCTGAAATTGGGAACCACTGGCAATCGGAAAATCCACTTCGAGGAAAAAAAGTGCTCCGTAACCCTGCAGATAAACTGCATCTGCGTTTCGACGATTGGAACTGAAGAAATTGCCATAGTCAACAAATACTCCCTCAATCAGGCTGGACTTGGGAATTTCCTTCTCCAATATGTGCAACATAACGCGCATATCCTCCATTGTGGCCTCGAATTCTTCCGGCTTGACTTCTGTGGTTGGGATTACAGTGACTTTCGCTCGCTCACGGCCGATAACAGCAGTTGCATGTCCCGAACGAACACTGCGTCTAGCAGTTCGTGACCGTGCCTGGTCCGAAAGTTCGGGCATGCCATCTTTAATGTTCGTGGTAACGTTGAAATATGATTCGCTGGGCGGGTCGAATGCGATACCTTCTTTTTCCAGCGTGATTTCACCGCTCCAGCCGTAGGGAACCTTTACGCTATACCTTCCTTGTGAATCGGTGATATCAGAACCGCCGCCCTTATTTGCCCGCATCTGGACGCCTTGAATCGGTGTTCCACGAATGGCTATCCTTCCCGAAATAGTAAGCGTCTGCTTTTCAGCAACGTAGTCCTCGCGAGTCATATCTGCGACGACAGAGTTGTAAGTTCTACTGGCAGGTCTGAAGATATGACCCTCTTTTTCCGGCTTGACTGTGCCGGACCAGCCATACTCGACGGTAGCAGTGTATTTGCCACCCCTATCAGTAACAGGTGTTCCAGGCAGACCCAGCATAAGTGCACCGTAGGTGCCCGTTGTACCCGCGATCGTAATGGTAAGCAACCTGCCAGCGAAGTTCTGATTAGCCTGATCGGCTCTAACGTTAGAAAACATTCGTGAAGGAGGTTCAAATTTGTAACCTTCCTTTTGGGGCGTAACAGTACCACTCCAGCCATAATCGACTTTAGCCGAGTAAATACCTGCCTCATTGCTAATCGGCTCTCCAGGCAGACCTTGCATCACCACTCCATCCACGCCAACTGAGCCAGAGATGGTCAGCGTCTCTTTCCCAGTAAAATCCTCTTGAGAAAAAGTAGTAGCTGCTATCATAAAATTTACCAAGGTGACAAAAATGATAATTACGGTGCGCGATTTCATCTTTTGTTCCTTTCATTTGTCGTACACGATTAACACCTTCAAAAAACGGTTCCCATTGAAACAGAAATCAGATCAGTTAATTCTGCACTGAGGGCAAGAGCTCGCTAGTCTGTTCAGCCAGCAATCCCAAGCCGCTTCCAAGTTGGGCTCTATCTTCTAAGCGACGCAACTCGATTTGCTCCAATGCATCGGCAATCCTCTGGCGGTCCCGCATTCTGGCAGCCTCAATTAGCTGAATCAGTTCGACCAAACGCCGATTGGTCACAGTACTGGTTGCTGCCAAGGTTTGTGAGGCAAACTCTGTTAGGTCACGACGTACCTGCAGATGAAGCTCGTCTTTGAGCTGATCGCATTTGGCAGCAAAAACCGAATCCGTTCGGCGATCTACATGCTCAAGCACGTCTCGTCGGATGGCCGGTTCAAGGGACGATATCAACGAGGCCTCAAGAGCAGGCCGAAGCTGCTCCAAATCCCGCTGTCGAGGCGTCGAAAGCCTGCCCGTAATGTATCCGACTGCTATTAGAAAGACAGCCGCTGCTGTTAACCTTACAGTCTGGCTTTTCAGAATTCTTGACCAGATTGACTTCTTGTCCGCAGCTTTACTTGAAACAGTACGGTTCAGTTCAGACACTACAGCTTCTTCGAGTCGGCGGATTCTCGGCTGCATTGCCTCGGCGAAGTTACTAAGTCGTTTGTCATCGGCCTGAAGGGCCTGCCAATACTCGCTGCACACCCGGCATTGGCTGATATGATGCTGCAATTCAGAAGCTTTATCTTCCGACAAAGTGCCTGCTATAAGCTGTTGAATCTGTTCTTGAATGTCTTTGCAGATTTGTTCCATTATGCACCTGCCTCATTTCCTAAGAATTTTCGCAATTGTTTTCTGGCGCGGCTCAGCCGAGCCTGCACTGCCGACTGGCTAATATTAAGCACCTTAGCAATGTTTTTCGTGCTTCGTCCATCAAAATAGAACAGCAGTAAAGGGAGCCTATAATCTTCGTTTAAGTTAGCAAGGGCAATCTTAAGTTCGTGATATTCGCCTGGATGGACATGCTCCTCTATTGATTGCTTGGCATTTATGGATCGTCTACGTTGCTGTCGCCGCATGAAATCAACGCAAAGATTCTTTGCGATTTGGACTATCCAGGCGCCGAAAGACTCATCGTGCCGCAGATGTTTTATTTGTATAAAGCCTTTTACCAGCGCCTGCTGTGTGATATCTTCAGCATCGTGACTATTGCCCGTCATTGCCAGACAGACTGCAAATACACGCCCCGAATAAGCCTTGACAAGGCCCGTATAGGCTGACATGTCGCCCTTTCGACAGCGAGCTACTAATTCTTGTTCCGTATTACCACCCAATGAGAGCTCCCAATCATGGTTCTATGATAATGACGAACGGACAGCCGGAAGCTGACACGCTTTTCCGAAAAATTTAGGTGAATTTTAACCAATCTGCGGTAAAAGAAACATTTACTCTCTACGCGTTCGCCATGCTACTCATATATTTTCGTGCTCCGACCGCGGGTTAGCTCAGAGTCTCAAATGCAGCCTTCAAGTTTTTTTAGGTTTCGGAATGTGGCTTAAATCCTGTATCATTCAAGTTTGAACGGCAAAAAGACGAGTAAAATATAATGGCGAACGGCGTTAACCATGCTATGCATAACCTGAAGAATATATCATTTTACTGTGTCATTATAGGTAATTGACAATGATATCGGAAGAGCCTGAGAATCTACAGCCATTTTTGTCCGATGATAAGATGGAACTGCGTGACAACAATACCGAACTGAAAATGCCGGAGGTAATCGGTATTTTGCCGATCCGAAATGTTGTCGCCTATCCTGGAACTGTGACGCCACTGGCTATAGGCAGGGAAAGAAGTAAAGCCCTGCTTGCCGATATTCGTCCCAATGAGTCCGTCATAGGCCTTGTCACGCAACGCAATCCGGAAACCGACAAACCCAATTTCAAAGACCTTTACTCAGTTGGAACAACAGCGTCGGTATTGAAGATTTTCAAGATGCCACAAGGTTCAATTAACATCATAGTTCATGGGATAGGTCGCTTCAGGATAAAAGAGCAAATAGATTCAGAACCATACTTAAAGGCAAGAGTTGAACTGCTCGAGTTCAAAGTAAATATAACCAAAAAGCTTCAGGCACTGATGGTCAGCGTACGTCAAACGGCCAACCGCGTAATTGCTTTGAGTCCAAACGTACCAGAAGAAGCATCTGTCCTCCTGGAAAATATTGAAGACCCATCTGCGCTAGCCGACTTCTTGGCTGCCAACCTCAGCCTTGAAATATCCCGAAAGCAGGAGCTACTGGAGGAGCTTGATCCAACTAAACGACTCGAAAATATATCCGTTATCCTGGCGCATCAACTCGAAGTCCTCGAACTGAGCCATAAGATTCAAAGCCGAGTCAGAGAGTCAATTGACAAAAGCCAAAGGGAATACTTCCTGCAGGAACAACTCAAAGCCATTCAGTCCGAACTTGGCCAGAAAGACATCAGGACTGAAGAACTAAAGCAGATCAGCGACAATATCGCAAAAGCCAAGATGCCCGAAAGTGTCGAACAAGAGGCGCTGAGAGAACTGGACAGACTCAGCAAGATACCTTCTGCGTCACCGGAATATAGCGTTATCCGCACATATCTGGATTGGGTTTGTGAGCTGCCCTGGTCCGTTCAGACAGAAGACCAACTCGATATTAATAAAGCCCAGCGAATACTGAACCGCGACCACTATGACTTGACCAAAGTCAAAAAACGTATCATCGAATTTTTAGCTGTCCGGAAGTTAAACCCAACCGGCAAGAGCCCAATCCTCTGCTTTGTCGGACCACCTGGTGTGGGCAAGACTTCGCTGGGTAAATCCATAGCCCGTGCTATGGGCCGTAAATTCGTGCGCATATCACTCGGTGGAATAAGAGACGAAGCCGACATCCGTGGACACCGCAGAACATACATTGGTGCCCTGCCCGGCAGAATCATGCAGGAATTGAGAAAATGTAGCAGCAAAAATCCGGTTTTCATGCTCGATGAGCTCGATAAAATTGGAGCCGATTTCAGAGGTGACCCTTCTAGCGCACTTTTAGAGGTGCTCGATCCCGAGCAAAACAATAGTTTCAACGACCACTACCTTGACCAGCCATTTGATCTATCCAGCGTTATGTTCATCGGCACAGCAAATTACACTGAGCCGGTTCCGCCGGCTTTGCGCGACCGGATGGAAGTAATCGAGCTGCCCGGTTATACCGAAACCGAGAAACTAAATATCGCCAAGAAATATCTCGTCCCCCGCCAACTCAAGGAACATGGATTAAAGAAAAGCCAGCTCACTATCAAGGACGAAGCCATACTCTCAGTAATCCGCAGCTACACGCGGGAAGCGGGCGTGCGAAATCTTGAGAGAAATATCGCAGCTATCTGTCGAGCCGTCGCTACTGATATAGCCAAGGACAATAAAAGACGTGCAACGATCGATAAAGGTGACCTTGCCAAAATCCTTGGACCTACTCAGTTTGAATCTGAGCTGGCCTTGCGAACGGGCATACCAGGCGTCGCGACCGCATTGGCTTATACACCGGTCGGCGGCGAACTGCTGTTCATAGAATCAGCATCCATGCCCGGCAAAGGCCAACTGCAACTGACAGGCCAGATTGGCGACGTTATGAAGGAAAGCGCTCAAGCCGCTTTTTCAATCGTAAAAGCAAACGCTAAAAGATTGAAAATCAACACTGACAAGTTCAGTAAATCTGACTATCACATTCATGTCCCTGCTGGAGCCATTCCGAAAGATGGCCCAAGCGCGGGCATCGCAATGTTCACGTCTCTGGTAAGCCTTCTTTTGCAAAAGCCGACCAGGCCGGATGTCGCAATGACTGGTGAGATAACATTGCGAGGATTGGTTCTGCCTATCGGCGGCCTGAAAGAAAAAATCCTCGCTGCAAAACAGGCCGGCATAAAAACCGTCATCCTGCCTGCCAGAAACAAAAAAGACCTGCCCGAAGTCCCCAAAGAGGCTAAAAAAGGCCTGAAATTCAAGTTTGTCAAGAACACAAACGAGGCTCTCAAAATCGCCCTCGATACCGAGTAAGCCTTATTAACAACGGAAGCTGGGCGTTTTTACTTGTTTTAACAACGCCAGTAGAGTATTATTATTGGTAGGTGAGCAATGTCGTTAGACACAAAAGAAAAATCGACTCTCAAGCAGTTTAAAGCTGGTCTTGAACAAACTCTGGGTGGTCAGCTAATCGAGCTGAAGCTATTCGGTTCAAAGGCTCGCGGTGATGACCAGCCTGACTCTGATATAGATGTGCTGGTTATTGTTGCAAGCGATGACTGGCATATTCGTGATAAAGTCTACGATGTTGCGACAGATATATTGTTGCAAATGGACGTTTGCATATCACCGAAGGTTATTAGCAAAAACAGGTTTGACCAGCTTTGTAAAGAAGGTACCTCTTTTATACACAATGTCAGCAAGGATGCAATTACGGTATGAATGACTTATCGCAAAAAGAGCTAACCAGAGCTAAAAAAGCCCTTCAGGCAGCAAAAACCCTTTTAGAAAATCGACTCTATGAAGACTGTGTCTCCAGAGCTTACTATGCAGTCTTGCACGCTGCCAAAGCTGCATTAGTTACAGTCGGTATCGAACCCGAATCGCACTACGCTGTCCGTCGAATGTTCGGCCTACATCTTGTCAAGAGCGGAAAAATCGAAAAGGACTTTGCGAAAATTCTCACCGCCGAGCAGGAAGACCGAGAAATCGGTGATTATGACATTCACATCGAGATTGAGCAGGATACAGCCCTTAAGAGAGTTCACGACGCTGAAAAATTCATTCAGCGAATTGAGAAATACCTTGGGGCTTAAATCGCACTGAATACAAAATCAATTTGCTTCAATGCTCCTGACAAATCCCGTATTTAGGAAACAAAACTCCTGTAAGATACCCCTCAATAGCATCACGCCTCCTGTCGCTTTCTTTAATCCAACATGCTTCGCCAAATTTACATAGGAATTGTTTGATTTCTGTAAGGTTTCTGCACTCTCCTGATCCAATTCGATATCTCTTAAACTGCGAGTTTGAAATTGGCCCCCTAAGATGGTTAGTACATAAACGTCTTCTAAGATTTTTAGTCTGTCCTATATAGTATGGCTCTTCCTTACCATTTTTGAATATTGTTATTAGGTACACTCCAGCTTCTTTTGGTAAAATTGATGGCGTCATTTCAGCGAAGATAACTGCCGGACTTTCGAGCAGGGCCTTTAGTTTGCTCTCAAGGAACTGCTGCCATCGTCTTGGTTGTTTCCTTATCATACTTCAATCAAATTAAGAATATGTTACTCAGACTTAATCGCTCATTATCTGCATAATCTTCTTCTTCAATTCCGGCAGGTCTTTGCGCAGGATTTGCAATATAATCTCAAGGTCAATGTCATTCAGCAGTAAGTCAATGGGTCTTTTAGACATAAATCAGTTCCGGCTCGATGAATTTGAACACTTGAGAAGTAACTGCTCGACTTGAGACGAGGTTAACTGATGCTTTGAGTAATTTTTCGAGTCTTTCGGCAAGGGTTACGAACTCCAGGCCTATTGATGGGTCAACCTCGACGAGTATATCCACGTCGCTGTCTTGACGCTGGTCTCCTCGTGCGTACGACCCAAATAGAGCCAATTTACGGACTTTAAACTGTTTTTGCAGTTGTGGCTTGTCTTTAGCGAGGATTTTAAGGATTTCTTCTTTTGTTATCATAGGATTTGTATCTCAGAATTAGCCTGTTAGTATAGATTTTGCGCCGTAGATAGTCAACGCTTCTAGTTTTGAATTTTTATTTTATTTGCTACCTTTACAACATCAACCATTTGAGCTACATCGTGGACACGAACTATTGAAACGCCTGCTACGGCGCATAAAACCACAGTCGCGGCTGTGCCGAAAATCCTATCCGCCGGTTTTTCCTTTCCGGTTATCTGGCCGATGAAACTCTTTCGGCTCGTCCCAACGAGAACACGGTAATCTGTAGCGACAAAACTATCAATATTTCTCAAAAGCAATAAGTTATGTTCCAACGTTTTGCCAAAGCCAATGCCGGGGTCGATGAAGATTCTGTCTTGTGGTATTCCGGCATCCTCAGCTCGTTTGGCACGGCTGAGAAGAAACTGACGAACCTCACTTACAACGTCAGCATACTTAGGCTCAACCTGCATCGTTCTGGGCGTCCCCTGCATGTGCATCAGGACAACCGGTATCTGTTTTTTAGCTGCTAATTCTGCCAAACCTGGATCGCTCAAAGCTGTTATATCGTTTATAATTGCAGCACCAGCATTTAGGGCAGCCTTGGCAACTTCAAAGTTATATGTGTCAACACTAATCGGCACATCCACTTTCTTAGCCAATCGTTCTATAACGGGAATGATGCGTTCTATTTGCTTCTCGAGCAAGACTGGCGCTGCTCCTGGCCGTGTAGATTCACCTCCGACATCTATTATTGCAGCACCATCTGCTGCCATCTGCAAACCGTGCTCAACCGCCCTGCCGACGTCAAAGAACTGTCCGCCATCGCTGAATGAATCCGGCGTAACATTCAAAACCCCCATAATAAGACAGCTCGCCCCGTTAGAGGCAGCTTGCACATCCGGCTTTACTTCGTTCCTGCCAGCTTTTCTAACGGGGCCCGCTGAAAAATCCAGCCGACCACGCGGCCACTTTAGTACAGATCTGTCTCGATCCTTAACCATGAGTCTTAACGAATCATTTGCGCTGTCTGATCTGGAATCCGATGCCTTTTAATTTCCGGGCTAAATTGCTATTTTCATCATCAACAATGACACGCGTGTTTTGAAATTCTCTTCGCAAAGGATATTCTCTTCTGAGTTTGTCAAAAAAAGCTCCTCTTTTTTCTGCTGGTTCATTTAGAATCCGCCGGAGCTTTACATCATCCTGTCTTATATCATAAACGCTCCGCACAGTCTGTAAAAGAACGTCCTGTTCGGTACTACTGCGTGAATCGACAAACAATTCGGGAACAGAAGGTTCAGGTAAAAAATCATTCGTACTAAATTTTGGCTCAATATCGAAAAATTTACAAACAGAGTTATATATCATAATCATGCCGGCGATCTTACCATCCAATGAATAGCCGGCAATGTGCGGCGTGCCAATATCCACTATTCCAAGCAAATTCGTGTCAATGTTCGGCTCATTTTCCCAGACATCGAGTACAACTGCTTTCAGCCCGGCTGATTCAACGACAGCTTTAAGTGCAGAGCTGTCAACGACCGCACCTCTGGCTGCATTTAGAAAAACGCATCCCTTTTTGAGCAACTGAAAGAACTTCTCATTAGCTAAATGGAATGTTTTATCGACACCCTCAAAGGTCAATGGTGTATGAAGGGTTATGAAATCACAGTCATAGAGCGCTTCTATCGGGAGGTATTTTTGGTCGCCGGTCTGCCTTTGAAGAGGTGGATCATTGCAGAATATGCGCATTCCGAGTACCTTGCACTTTGCAGCGACTTTGCTGCCAACATTGCCAACGCCAATTACGCCGATAGATTTGCCCTCAAGATCAATATCGAATCGTTCTGCAATCTCAAGTAAGGCGGCAATTATATACTCAGCAGCAGAGTTGGAATTAGAGCCTGGCGCCGATGCAAAACCAATTTTGTTTTTCCGCAGGAAATCTACGTCTACATGGTCAAAACCAATTGTAGCTGTGCCAACGAAACGCACATGACTTCCAGCGAGCAAATCTGCATCGACACGTGTTATACTGCGAATCAATAGAACGTCAGCGCCCGCGACGAGCTTCGGTGTAATCTGGCGATCACTAATCAGCTCAACATCGCCGATCTGAGAGAAACACTCCCGGACAAAAGGGATATTTGCGTCGGCAACAATCTTCATAATGTTGTGCGCATTGCTAAACCTATCTCACAATCTCTCCCAAACTTCACAGTGCTAAAGTTCAAAACCGGCGATTTTAGTGCCGCAATCGGGACAACATGAATCCTTTGTATGATTTGCTGCTATGTAATAACCCGTGCGCTCGATCAATATTCGTCCACAGTTATAGCAAAAAGTACTCTCTGATTTCGTTCCAGGGACGTTTCCCATGTAGACGTAGTGTAAGCCCGCAGCTTTACCAACTTCATAAGCGCGTTCAAGACTTTCAAGCGGAGTAGGAACGGAATCCAGGTACTTATATTGCGGATGGAACCGACTGATATGCCAGGGGACATCGGGGCCGGCGCCGGTGACGATAAAATCCGCAAGCTGCTTGAGCTCATCCTGTGAATCATTTTCGCCTGGCACAAGTAAGGTCGTAACCTCCAGCCAGATGTCTGTCTGTTTTGCAATGTACCTGATTGTATCAAGTACAGGCTGTAATCTGGCCTTGCATAGTCTCTTATAGTAATCCTCGCTAAAGGCCTTCAGGTCAACATTGATTCCATTAAGCCAATCCTGTGCAAAATCTATAGCCTCGATAGTCTCGTAGCCATTACTGACAAAAACATTGGTCAATCCTTTTTCCTTCGCTAAGCGTCCGCAGTCGTTGCATAGCTCCATAAAGACCGTCGGCTCAGTGTATGTATAGGCGATGCTCTTACAGCCCGTTCGGACGGCTCCTTCGACAATCTGCTGAGGGGTGATTGGCTCACCATCAATCTGGCCTCTTTCTATAGCAGCCTGGCTTATCTGCCAGTTCTGGCAAAACTCGCAGCGGAAATTACAGCCCATCGTTGCGACAGAAAAGCTGCGAGAGCCGGGCTGAAAATGAAATAATGGCTTTTTCTCTATAGGATCGGGATTGACAGAGCAGACCTTGTCGTAATTCAACGAATACAGCATACCATCCACGTTCTGCCGCACCTGGCATCGTCCTAGTTTTTTATCGTCGATAACACACCGCCAATTGCAAAGATTGCAGTGAACCTTCTTATCCTCTATCGGCTCCCATAACACCGCACGCTTTAGGTCTTCTGTTTTCGGTGCCATTTTGATTCCCCTACAAAATTGGCTTTACTTACGAAAGCCAATATATAGAATAAGCAGACCAAAATCAATCAGTATGCCAATCTGTTGAATAAAGTAGCTAAAACAAACTCAGGTTAGAAATACTCGATAGAGGCAGAAGCATCTTGCAAGGGTGTACTAATGATATTAAAATTCAGCACCTAAACAGGATAGCAACCTTTGGTAATTCGCCTGCTAAGACTACCCGGACATCGGTGCAGTCTAAGGACATAGCCAGTGCCTTCAGGACTAAAATTGAAACAGATTTTTTATAAATTGAGGACTGATTGATGGACCCGTTTGATCTCTCGAACTTTGTCGATAGCATTTCACAACGTCATAAGGATAAGTATGTTGATCCTATGGTCATTTGGAAAGCTATTAGAAATTCTATTGCTGTTCGGAAGTTGATCGACAATTTGGCCGAATCCTTTCGATTACCTCCTGATTATATCGAAGATGATTTGAGAAATATGGGGTTTAGCGACTTGATTATTCGAGATAAACCATACAATAGTGCTGAGGAACGTCTTAAGGAGGAAAAGCAAAGTCAGATATATATTTGTAATGAGCCTAACGTATTGGACCCCTTCCCATATCTTTTCAGAGCAAGTGCTAAACCTAGTTTCCTTAATGCTGTATCTGTCTCGAACGATGAGAAGGAATTATTTTCAAATCTGTTCCAAAGGCTACCAGCCACGTTTCCTAGCGACCCCTTTGTAAAGCTGTACAGAGAGGATGTATTAGGTTACTTTAAAAATTACATGAGATTTAATGCCCCTCAAATAGCGGAATATATCAGTCAATGTTTTAATGGTGATTATCCAAAGTATCTTATTACAACAGGAATTGGGGCAAATGAGCAATTTAATCACTTCGTGGCTTCTATTAACAACAATAATAGCAGTCGACGTTTGACATGGCTAATTATTAATTCCCCCAAACGGCTCTCTTTACTTCCTGATGATTCTAATCTGGAAAACACCTTATTCATGGAATTTTCCCGAAGCAGTGTAACTGAAGAAACGGTTAAAATCCACGAGTACACTCCAAGGAAAGCACATAGGGTTGTGTTTTGTAACGAGGGTCCCCTTCTAGCTCTCGGCCAACGTGATGGAAATTTAATTCAGTCACTGCCTGATAAAGTTTCGGGTCGATACGGCAGGAATAAAACTCCAATCCTACTCGCGCCGATGCAAGTTGCAGGAATAGATGTTGAAACATTTTGGAGGGATATAGAGCTTGCGATCAGCACCTTTGATATTGGTGATTCGAATTCTCTCCCGATGGTAATTGCCAAATATATCTTTTTACACCAGCGTCAAAAAAAGAGGAATCTAATTTACTTAGGGTGTAATGATGACAAGCTTATTTTACTTGCGGACGAATTTGTCCAATTTTGGAATGAAGGAGTTAACAAAGAGGGAAATGACCTCCTAATGTCAAGGTTCTTCGGCTTACCTCGGGACTCTCATATGAATATCGAAGGTCTTTTAGGAAACTGTGAGAGCAAAATGGCATTTTTCCTGTTGAGGACGAATACGCGAACTGATAAGGTGCATCCTTTAGTCTTTCCGGTGATTGACCCAATAAACAGAGAACATGAAGGATTACGTTTTGGTGATGAAGAAGTAATATTAGCTTCTGCTAATTATGAGCGATTTGCAAATTTGATGCCTACGATCCTTATCGAAATCCCTTGCGAACCATCTCTCAAACACGCAGCTGTAATCGGCCAACTTTTTGCTGACGTTACTTATATATATTCTCGTTTTAAAGGTGTGGATCCAGGATCAAATCCTGAGGTAAAGTCAGTACGTGAGCGATCCGCTCAACTCCTTTCAAAAACAGCTGAAAGAATCCGCAGTGGTTATAGAATTGAAGAGGCAATAGCTGATTGATGGCTCGTTTAGAAGAAAAATATCTCGAGTGTAGCGAGTGTAAACTTTGTGAGGTAGTCAATAGGCGCGAAGAGAATCGCGAAATAGAAAACACGTTTCTGGATCAAACTGATCATTTCATATGGGTCCCTGGCCTTGGGTCTTTTGTAGAAGGATATTCGCTCGTAATATCTAAAAACCACGTTCTTAATACCGGGTGTTTTGATACACAGGTCATCCAAGAACTTGACCTTTTCATTCAAAAAATAAGAAGAAAACTTAGGAATATTTATAAAAGCGATTCCATCTTGTTCGAGCATGGTTCGATGGGGCGTCACGATTATGCTGGTAGCTGCATTGAACATCACCACTTGCATATCTTACCTGTCGATCTTCCATCGGTGCTAGAATTCTTATCGCAAAAGTTTGCGCGTCGTCACCCTATAAGTTCTCTGGAGGATTTGACACACTTCAATCAAGATAGAATCCCATACATATACTATGCCTCTGCTTCACAAGCGCAGTACGTTTTTGAAGTGCCGGTTCTTCCAAGACAATATCTCAGACGGGTTATAGCAGCGGAACGTGGACGGCCACAGGATTGGGACTGGAGAGAAAAACCGTTTATGGAAAATATCAAAGCATTTGTAATCAAAATGAAAAAACTGCGAAGGGACAAATAAATGGCAAGAGTAGAACGTTTCAAGAGTATTTCAAAGACCAAGCTAATTTTATTTACAATCTGGCTTGTGTCATTTTTGGTACTGACCTTTTGTACGATAGTCATTATGGCGTATCCCGGTCCAATCCCCTTAAAATATAAAATCCTGCTGTTCTTTCCTTTACAGGTTGCAAGTGGGTTTTTCTTCCCTATAAGCATCGGGAAAATCATCCAGTGGATTCGCGAAAGAGATCTGGCGACAGTCCTCTGGAATTTTATCTCCGATTGCAGCGATGCAGGGCTAAGCAGATTCTACGCATCCCGTGAAAAGAACGCTAAAATTGATCTGGAGAGGAGATTTAGGGAGCATAAAAAGGGAGATATCTTACTTACAGGCCCTTCATTGCGGCTTTTTCTTGCCCCTGGTGCGTATTTTCATGCTGTAATTAAGGATAACATTAAAAGTTATGAAACATACGGCGTCAATATTAGAATTGTACATGCTGATATGGAGAGAAATGTATCTGTTCCCATCAGAGCCTATGTAGAGGAATTCAATCCGGATGGCCGACACCCGAGAGGAAAACATAGAGTGCGTCTCGACTGGGCATCTGATATTTTTGATTGGAATAGAAGCATCGATGATATCAAAAGTTTTGATCTGGCAGAATTCTATAAGGATTTCTACAGAAAATATGGCAGTGCTCCTTCGGTGTATAGATGTCGATGTGTCAGTGACCTCGAAAATGTTGCCGGAGGTATCCGTGAATTGAATGCTACGACTGAGGGTGGTAACGTGATACGTGCGCGACAGAGCATGTGCGCACCTTACTTCACCGCTGTGATCTTTCCAGACATATGCTACTATACTCCAAACATACTGCATCAAGAGGCCCCGGCGAATATGCCCATGCTTGCGTTCTTGGCTGGAGGTCCAGTGTACGATAAAATTCTAACGCATTTCAAGTTTCTTTGGTGGTCAGGCGAGGATTATGAAAAATTACGAGGCCCTTCAAATGAAAGAGACCCGTCAGCCTGATAGTCGAAAACTCAAGCTGAAAGTTTACTATGCGCGGGCAATGGATGGTATCGAACTTTCCAAAATAATGGAAGATGAGCGCCAGGTGAAGGTTGCTTTAAGCCGGAAAGAGTTTTCGATTGCTAATCCTTATAAAGAGCAAGAGGTTCAGATCGAACAGGCAGGCGAGCTAGTCGAAAACAATCTTAAGTTGTTAAAGGGAAGTGATATACTCCTTGGAAATCTGTCCATACACAACTATACATATATTGGTGCCGTTTTTGAGATACTACAAGCTGCTAATCTTGATATTCCAATAGTCGTGTATATTGGAAACTCTAATTTAGAAAATCGCTTTTATTTACATTTCTACTGCAACTTTATTTGCAGGACCATTGATGAAGCCATAGAGTACATCTGGCGTTGTTGGACTTCGGAAGGCCGTGACCATCAACTTAACGAAGAAAAGGAATTCTACGACAAAATTGCGACTGAACCTGGAAATGTCACTAGGAAATCATACAAAAATAAGAAATTTGATAATGAAAGATATGACAAAGAAAGAGACCAGTTGAAGGAGAAGTTACGTCAATATTGCTGGCGTAAAAATGTCCTGGAACTTGGTTGTGGAATTGGTGAGTGGACACAAGTGATAGCTGAAGTTGCCAAATCTGTTACTTGTATAGAATCTAGTCAGAACATGATTAAACGGGCGAAGGAGAGATTGGTAAAATCACCAATTCAGCCTGGTTTTATCCATGGTGATTTTCTCGATGAAACTTTTTCTATCGAACCTTCTGATGTTATTGTGTCCTATTTTACATTAAGTTTTCTACCACCTCTGCTTCAGAACAAGCTTCTTTTTTCTATGAAGAAATGGGGCACAAAGAACGGACTTTTTTTGTTTGGTGAATCCATCCAAATTACTACTCTACCTTCTATAGGACTTGGACGCCAAAGAATCCAGACTCGTAGAGCATGTGGAAAAAAGTACACAGTCTACAAAGAACATTTTACACCGTATGAATTGGAAAAATTACTGAATATCAATGGTTTTAGGGTTATTGATCTTCCAATTAATGTCAGATGGTTTACTTTCTGTGCTACTCATTGCTAAAAGAGTTGAAGCTCCTTGCTGACCCTAAGACCGACTTGCCGGAGGTGGATTTTGACAGCTTTGAAAAACCCTTGGTTGTCGGCAGTGGAAATGCAGCGGCAACGGGGCGAATAATTTTTGCAGATAAAGATGCTGTTTTTGCCGACGAGAGTACATACGAAACAAAACTCGACAATATCCCAGCTATCGACTCCGTAATATTGTTCTCAGCTTCCGCGAGTAAACATGCTCCTGTAATTGCCAGCACCGCAAAAGAAAAAGGTAAGAAAGTAATATTGCTCACCTGTAATCCCGCTGCAAAAAATATGACTAACATTGACGAGGTACATATTTTTCCATACGCACCGGAGCCGTATACGTATAACACATCAACCTATATGGGCATGATCTTGGCAAAGACAAAAGAAAATGCTCAGCGGGTTTTCGACTATATTACGAGCGAAGTCGATCAAACACTGAACGAATTTACCTCCAGGTTTGAGAAGTTTGACGCATTTTACCTTCTTGTCCCGGAAGAGTTTGATCTGATTAGAATAATGCTCCAGACAAAATTTGTGGAACTCTTTGGAAGACGAGTTGCAAGAGATGTCTTCACATGGGAACAGGCAAAGCATGCTACAACGGTTATACCTTGTGATACTGAACTTTTTATTTCGTTCGGCTATGAAAACAAATGGTGGGGGAAGCACAAACTGCACATCCACCTGCCTGAAGATGCCGGATATGCTGCGATGATGGCCATAGGCTACTACGTCATTGGAAAAATCCAGGCCCAAAAACCAGCCTGGTTCAAAGAAAATGTCGCCCACTACTGTAAAGAAGCAAAAAAGTGGTTTGGCAACGAAATGCCGGTGATAGTCAGATATGACTCAAGAAAGTATTAGCCTATGACAATTCGCGTAAAACTGGATGATATAATCGAGGCTTTGGAGGTTCAAACGGACGAAAGCAACACATTTCTGGATAAGAGAACCGGCGAGGTGGTTCTTATTAATGACTATGAGATGCGTGCTGCTGAGGATGATAAACCAATTGAAGACTTCCCAGATTGGGAACAGGAGCTAATTATAATCGCCAAGGAAATTATAGCTGAAACCGGCGATTACATTCGTCTGCCTTCAAAGTTTGACATCAATGAGTATGGAATTATGGATGATTTTTGCTGGTCTCTTGAGGATTCCGATAAACGCGAAACGCTTTGTGATTTGATAAAAGGAAGAGGCGCTTTTCGGCGGTTCAAAGATGCTATACAAAACTATGGCATTGAAAATGACTGGTACAAATATCGCGACAATGCGCTACGAGAATTCGCCATCGAATGGTGCCAGGAAAATGGCATCGAATTCGATTAGCAGGAGCAATAAATATTGAAAATATTTTGAATTAAGCTTACATTGGCCCACAGGAAAGAGTTAGAAAGGCTGTGGAAATGATAACGGAAGACGAAAAGCAGATAATAACGAAATGTGCTAAAAGATATAATGTGTCATATATCATTTTATTTGGCTCTTCCTTAAGCAAAGACAAAGAGACAAACGATATAGACCTTGCAGTAAAAGGAATCAAGCCGAGCCTATTTTTCAAGTTTTACGCAGAGCTGTTCAAAAACCTATCGAAACCAGTTGACCTAATAGACCTCTCCGTTAAATCTACCTTCTGTGAATTTGTTGAAGAAACAGGAGTAAAAATATATGGCCAAACTTCCTAAACAAATCCTTATCGAGAAAGACAACGTTGAAAAAACCTTGGCCAATCTCAAAGAAACTATGGAAAGGCCAGAAATATCTTCTGTCGAATTAGCAGCGATTGGTACATTCCTTCACAATATTTACAACGGTATAGAAAACATTCTAAAACAGATAGCACGTTTGAAAGGCGTTGAAATACCTAAATCTGACTCATGGCACAAAGACCTATTAAATCTTTCGGTATTCAAAGGAATTATTTCAGAGGAATTATCTGACCGGTGATACGAATATCTGACATTCCGGCACTTTTTCATTCATTCATACGGCTTTATGCTCGAGGAAAGTCATCTGAAAGGCTTGGCAATAAATATTTATGATATTTGGCCGAAATTTATGTCAGAGATTTCATCAGCGATAGCCCAATGAAGCAAATCGCCATCGAATGGTGCAAAGAACATGGCATCGAGTTTGACGATAAGTAGCATCAACACTCCTTCGTTGTAGACAAAAGAACCACTTTCCCCCTAAATTGATTTTGCTTTCTGCGATTTCATATATAGAATAGATAAAGCTAAATCAATAAATATGCTAATTGGCGAGTACCCCCACATCGGTCCAGACATGAATAGCTTGTCTACTATTTAGGGAGAAGAAAACGGTGGATAATATAACAGTAAAAGACGCAAAATATAATTTCCTCATTGAGGAATATAGGAAGTGTTGGGAGTATATTCAGTTCCATTATGAGCAGCGGGATAAAAGTCAGCGATTCTATTTCATCTTTGTATTAGGCGCAGCAAGTGTTGTCACGGCATTAATAAGAATTCAGCCTGAGAAATTGTCCAACTTTCCAATACACCTTTTATTACTGCTCATAATTCCAATTTTTTTGCTCGGGATCCTTTTTCTAGGGCAGCTAATTGCTCTTAGAAAAACGACGACTTTGTTTCATAAAAATATTGTTACAATACGCGCACAACTCTTAAAAGATTGCCCGACGCTTCTACCGATGACCGATAATGAGCCAAATTACTTCAAGAAAGGATTCAATTTATTTACTGCCCTAATTGCTATGATGGTTACGAGCTTCGTACTAGCTAATGGTGTGCTGGTAATTTTCCTAGGTCATGGAAGGCCCGTCCCATCTTCATTATTATTCTCATCTCTCGCATGGGTAGGGAGTGTAATTATCCAATTTGTCTGGTATTATATCTCACTGAAGAACCAGGACAAAAAGTACGTCCCACTATTTCCGAAAAGTGAGACCATTGGTTAGCAAGTGAGGTTCAACCCCGTGCCTCTAATGAAAGCCCTAGTTCCACTTAGGCAGCCGTGAATTGGGAGGAGGTTAAAGAAAATTTTTTGAAAAGCGATTTAATTTTTTCCTCTGTGGCCTCTGTGGCTACAAAAAAACGAGCATCAAGAATCGAGTATCAAGCATCCATTCGATCATCAATAGTAAATAGTCAACAATCAATCGAATAGGCATCTGCTAAAATCTTAACCGGATGCCTTACAACGCAATCACTTATATGCTCGATTTGCATTTTGCAAGCGGCGCATTCGGTTAGGACATATTTGGTAGGCGACTTTTTCAGCGCCTCTTTTAAGCTCACAGCTATCTGCGAGGAGAGTTCGTAGTTTTTCTTTTGCATGCCGAATGTGCCGGCTAAGCCGCAGCAGCCAGCTTTAAGATCGGTGACTTCGACGCCACAAAGCTCACGCAGGAGCTTCGCGCTTGCCTGCGTGTCACCTACAGCAGCTAAATGGCACGGCAAATGGTAAACGTACTGCCATCGCCAAGCTGCGCTTGACGCTGCCACCCGCCGTCGTTTTAATTTGCCATTCTTAAAAAGGCCATATAAATAATTCATCAGCTCATAAGTATTTTCAGAGACAAGTCTGGCATCGTCACCTTCGACAAAATGCCGAAGCTCTTCTTTCAAACACAAAGCCGCGCTCGGCTCGGAACAGACTATCTTATAGCCATTACGTACCGCCTCAGCCAGATGCTTAACGCTGTATAATAAATCCCGCCTGGCTGTTGCCGCATCACCGTATACAATAGCAGGTAGCGGCGCAGGGCGTTGCTTCGGCAGAATGACCTCAATATTATTGCAGCGCAGAACATTAAGTACCGCAAAGCCAAGCTCATGGTCGTTGTAGTTTGCGTAAGTATCTACAAAATATGCCACTTTATCGATAGGCTTTTCTAACGGCTTGCATTTGTTGAGGTATCGGCGTCCAGCCTTGAGGAACGATCCACGTGCAAAAGAGGGTATACTTCTTCGCCGGTCAAGGCCGGTTGTCTTTTCCAAGAGCAATTTTAAGCCAGGCAGCCTCATAAAGAAATTAGAAAGAGGACCAAACGTGCTGCCCACGGCACTGAGATAACGATTATGGCCGAGCAACCACTCTGTACGACGCAGGCCTTTGCGCTTGACATACTGAGCTCGTGCGGTAGCCATTAGCTTCGAGACGTCAACACCGGATGGGCACTGCAATAGGCACGCCTTGCAGTTGATGCACAAATCCAGAAACTGTCTAAAGGCCGACGATTCAAAATCCTTCTCATCCAACTGTCCGCTCGCCCAGAAATTCAGTATGTTGGTCTTTGCTCGCGGGCTTGCCATTTCCTCGCCAAGGGCACGAAATACCGGGCACATCCGTAAATCGGGTTCTCGGCTGAGACACAGGCCGCAGCCATAGCACTGCTCAAGCTCCAGCTCAAGCTCATCGAGATTAAAGAGCAAATCAGTCTTAGCTCGCTCCGGCAAAATCCTGCGCGTTCTTCTTAGATCCCTAACCATAACATCCGGATCATCATTGATGATTTTACCGGGATTCATTATGCCTTCAGGGTCAAACATATTCTTGATTTTGCACAGGATCCGGTAAAACTTATCACCATACTGTTGCCTGACAAAGGCTGTCCTAACTAATCCGTCTGCGTGCTCACCGCTGATTGAGCCTCCCAGCGACCAAGCCAGATCAAAAACGTCTTTGGCAATCGCCTGCATTTTTTCTACGTCTGCCGGATCGCCAAGATCTAAATAAGGCCGCAAATGTAACTCGCCATCGCCAGCGTGTCCAAAGAAGGACATGGAAATGTCGTACTTTTTGCTGATCTCCTGAATACCCTTAATATACTCACCCAGCCTTGTATGTTTGACCGAGATATCCTCCATAAATTCAGCAGGGTGTTTTCTGCTGCGTTTTCTGTAAAGCAATGGTCCGGCATCATCGCGTGACTTCCATAGGCGAGCTTGCTCCTGTGGGTCCTGAACAATAGCACGGCCGCCAGCTAATTCTCCAACCGCGAAATCAGTATCTTCGAGTTTCTTTTGGACTTCGTCTTCTGCATCACCAACATGCTCAACTAAAAGCACCGCTGCTGCAGCAGCAGGTAATATGTCGTGATATTCAGGCAATGCCTCACGTGCCAGGTCAATTAGAGTTTTGTCCATTAGTTCACATGCTGAGGCTCCGCTCTGCACAATAATCGGCACGGCTTTTGCCATCTTTTCGAGAGAATCGAACTTAAGCTGTAACAAACCCATGGCGGCAGGTAAGGGCACGGTTCTAAGTGTGATTTTTGTGAAAATAGCAAGCGTGCCTTCAGAGCCTGCTAACATGCGAGCCAAATCTATTCTGCCATCATGACAAATGCCTGCTATGTTGTAGCCGCTCCGATTACGCCTGGATTTGGGCAAAGCCTTGGTAATAACAGCCTCATTTTGGGTGATAATAGAGAGACATTCGTTTGCAATCGACTCGACTTTTACGTCTTCAGACTGTTTGGGGTCAAAGTCATTCTTGAACTTCACCAGGCTTCCATCCGCCAGGACAGCCTCAATGCTTTCCACATACTCTCCGATATACCCGTATTGAAGGGAATGAATCCCAGTGGCATTATTAGCAACACAGCCTCCTACTGTCGCTCGGTTGGCGCTTGACGGATCGGGTCCGATTTTTCTGCTATACTCAGCTAAGCACTTATTTACATCATCAAGCACAACGCCCGGCTCACATGTCACTCTATATCCATCTTTACTGACGCTGACTATCCTGTTCATATATCGCGTCATATCAAAAACAATACCGCTACATAGCGCCTCACCAGCTACTCCACTGCCGGCTCCCCGGGCAGCCACCGGTATACCTTTGGTAGCAGCATATTTGACTACCGCAGCCACATCTGACTCTTCATGTGGTGCAACAACGCACTGCGGAACAATTCTATAAATGCTCGCATCGGTGCTGTATGCTGCCCTGTGGAGCATATCAGTAAAAACATCACCCCGTACAATCTTAGTCAGATCGTCTGCAATTGTGGATGCGGTTGGATTCATCGTTCTTAGTGTGCTGTAAAGAGCTAAGTGATTGTTCGCTAACCCTCGAAATCACTGGGCAGGAACTGTGCTTTGGCAAGTGCCCCACTCAAGCGCAGAACCGCAAGGTCATCCTCACTGACTTTGCCCTCGATGAACTGCTGAACAATAGGATGGGGATGACTGCGTATGTAATCAGCGTCACCATCGGCAACGATTTTACCGTGGTGCAACATGATTATCCGATCAGCGACCTTGTAAGCGCTTTTCATATCATGTGTAACAACCACAGTTGTCACTCCAAGTTCTCGCTGCAGTTTCAAAATGATCTCATTGATTATATCTGCGCGAATGGGATCGAGTCCAGTCGTGGGCTCATCGTAAAGAATTACCTCGGGATTGAGCGCGATAGCACGGGCTAAGGCTACCCTTTTACGTTGTCCACCTGAAAGATTAGCAGGATAATAGTTTTGAAAGCCATCAAGGCCAACCATTGCCAGTTTGGCTTTGACCACTTCATCAACTTCCCGCCAATTAGTTTTCATGAAGTGCTGTCTTATTGGGAACATTATGTTCTCAGCAACGCTAAGACTGTCAAACAGCGCCCCTTCCTGGAAGAGAAAACCATAATGGGTGCGAATTGTGCTTAACTCGTCTTCGCTCAGATTGTCGATTCGGCGATCGTTGAAAAATACCTCTCCTGAGGTAGGTCTTAATAAGACTATGAAATGCTTTATTAAAACCGTCTTGCCGCAGCCGCTCGGACCAATTACGACTGTTGTTTTACTCTTTTTAATAGCCAGCGAGACACTGTCAAGCACAAGATTGCTACCGAATCTCTTCGTCAAGTTCTTAATCGTGAGAATAGCTGAGTTACTGCTGTCGACCGTCGGCTTGATCTTGTTGCTGACGTTGTATGGTTCTGCTTCATTCACTGCTGTTATCCGATCCTTTTTTTGCCAATCTCACACTATTAAGCCACAATGCTTTTGAGTGGCCAAAAAGTAAGATAAATCGATTTGAATACGACCGCCAGCGCAAAATCCAGCGCCAGTATCGAGATGAAACTGGCTACGAAAGCCTCCGTGCAGGCTTGGCCAACGCCATGCGCCCCCTCCTTACAGTTGAAGCCCTTGTAACAGCTAATAAGAGCGATTGCCCCACCGAAAAAGAACCCCTTTACGACCCCGATGGACAAATCCCATAATTCCACGCCGTACGAACTGTAGCTCCAGTACGCCTGGCTATTAATGTCCAGTTGGACGAAGCTAACCAACGCTCCTCCGAGGACACCTAAAAGATCAGCATAGATTATTAGAAACGGCGTGAGCAACAGACACGCCAATACTCGGGGCGCAACCAGATGTCGAATCGGGTCGGTACCCATGCTCCTTATCGCATCTATCTGTTCGGTCACATTCATGGTGCCAAGCTCTGCGGTCAAGGCCCCTCCGACACGCCCTGCTAACATTACAGCGGCAAGTACCGGGCCCAATTCCTTCACCACCGAGATATTAATTAGCACACCAAGATGCTCCTCAAGGCCCATTCCTGCCAGTTGATCGTACGCCTGCACGGCCAGAGTCATACCTACAAATGCACCCGTTATCATTACGACCGGCACGCTTCGCACCCCAATTATGTTCATCTGGGTCCAAATCAAAGGGTATGTCTGACTACTTGCGCAGCTATGGATCGAGATAGCAATCGACCGCCAGATGAAGCGGCCGAATCGCCCCGCATTGCTTACATCTTCTACCGTTCTGGCTCCAAGTGTTGCAAGCATGATCGACCTCCCAAAATAGCTCTCACCCCACCCAATGCGAGAGCGATCTTTAACTTATTAGCCCATCCTATTGACAAGATCTAAATTCTTTTACCAGCCTATATCTGCATTGTCAAGTTTATCGTCTATACACTTTGGGATGTCCAAGGAACATCGTATCCCAACTGACTGCTCAGATTTTACTGTCGATTAGGATCGGAATCTTCAGACTGCTCACCGTCAGTTTATTAATGGGAGGCAAATATGAATCCAGATGAAAATTCACGCCCAAGCCCACGTCCGAAAATGCAAATAGAATGCAAATATCTTTGGGCAAACATCCAATGGCCGAAAACAGCCCTCATGGGTCTCGATATTGTAACAATGTTATCATTGCGCAGTGTATTACCAATTGCACCTTTGTCTGTTATTGCTCCGTTCTTCGTAGTATCATTACGCCGAGAAGGAAAGAAACGGTACCTATGCTCAATACTATGCCGCACGGCGTGATCATTTCCATCAGCGTGAAGTCACGCCAAATAGCACCCTCCATCGCGAGTATGCTCCATTTGATGGGACTGATATGACTGATGCTGCGCAGCCATTGAGGCATTGCGCTCAATGGAAAAAACATACCTCCGCCAAGCATTGCCATGACCATAAATATTGCCCACGTTAAGCCGGCCACGCCCTGTTCTGTCCTACCGAGTGTACTGGCGATCATCATGAGTCCCACAAAGCAGAACACTACACAGGTTGCTGCCGGCACAAAAAGCATTGGCTCGCTAATAGGCATTTTAAAGATAACCTTCGCGCCGGCACACTGAAGACAAACCACGGCTGTGCATGCGAATAAGCACGCCAGAGTCTTCCCCCCAAGAATATTAACATGTGACAGCGGAGCTATTAGTAAACGCTGGAATGTCCCTACTCTGCGTTCGTTCACTATTGAAGCGGCAAACGTTGCCGCACAGGCTATAAGACCCCATATTGTCGCCGGAGCAAACGTAATCTGAAATGACGATTTAGGTCCCTCACTTTCCCTTCTGACATCCACCTTGGACACATTGAGCATGTCTCCATCAAAGCCTGACATATAATGGGAGTCGTTAAAGTCACGCAGCAACTTGTCGAATGAGTCAATGAGATTGAGAAGTAATCCGATCTCTATCGCGGTCAGTTTCGTTATCTGTTGTATGTCATTGCGCCAGACGTCAACCTGGCCGCGCATCCAATCGCGATCACGAACCTTTTCACCGAAAGCCTCAAACTGCGCCTTAACCAGGAGTCCCTCCAAGTAGCCGCTTTCCATACGTCGTGCTGGATCCACGGCTATCTCAAGCTTTGGGTTGTTACTATCGAAAATTGCTTCAAAACCATCTCCAAATCCTTCCTTTATGCAGATAGCCGCAACCTGCTTTCCAGTCCTCACCTGATCGAAAGCCTCATCCCTGCTACGGTGAGTCAAGCTAAGGGCCTCGTAGCACTCCAAACGCGATACGTAAAGTTGAGAGAATTCAGATTGGTCCTCGTCCACCAAAGCGACTTTCATTCCGGAAGGTCCTTTGTCGCCATTTGAAGTTATAGCTCCGAAGAAGAAGGAGATAATTGCAGGAAAACAAAACGCCATAAACAAAGCAAATTTATCTCGCCTCAATATACAAAGGTCCTTCAGTGCTAATATCAGTGATTTCTTCATTCGTCCCTTTAATCTGCCCAATCCAGCTAATTCGCTTTGCTATAGCTACGCGAAGGCGAGCAACTCAGCGAGCCTTCATGCATCGGCGAAGCGCTTCACAGAGACGAGTTGCCGAGGTGAGTGATCTCATCGAGATTGTTAGGCTTCTCTTCAAGCTCCGCCATGCTTTTTCGTGTTTAGCTATCTTGCCTTCGCAGCATAGCAACGCCCAGCAAGAATGAAGTGAGCCCAATCGTCAATAACACCAGACATGGGCCTATTATTTCCGTGGGCGCGAAGTTGCG
>Ga0315533_1000504_pt1 | contig 33670 bp, 37 predicted proteins | sample SalMarSW160130MG_FD_203081 | JGI IMG/M metagenome (GOLD analysis project Ga0315533, IMG submission 203081) | Salt marsh sediment microbial communities from the Plum Island Ecosystem LTER, Massachusetts, United States - Salt Marsh Sediment SW1601-30 ...
TCAAAGTCGAAGCTCAAGTTCAAGATTTTGTGACCATTGCCATCAAATTCTCCAGCCAGATAAGGGATGTAAAAGTTGGCTTCATTGCCTAAGTCCAGATCGTTTGTCAATCTAAATTTCAGGGAACGATCCTGACCAAAGGCGAGCAGCTCTTTGAAATCACTGACATTATTTATCACATAATAACCATCTTCTTGAGAAAGCCTTTGATTGACATCCAAAGACTTATCGTTAGCAAGCCACTGCTCAAAGTCTTCAGCGAATAAAGCTCCAATGGTAATTATGTTCTCTCCGTTAATCAGAACCTCGTCGTAATTATAGTAGGAGTTGGTCACAGTGCCCTCATTAATTCCGACCAGACCGCCAACATGCTGCTTGCCAGCCACAGTGGCGTTCACCACGCCGACATTCTCCATGACCCCTCCCTCATCAACAAGACCGAAAAGCCCCACATAATTTTCGTCAGGGCGGTTGATAAACAGGTCCCTTATCTCATATCCCTGACCGTTGAACCTCCCGATAAACCGGTCATCAGAGGTTCCAATTGGCTCCCACCCCCTTCCCCAATTGGCTGTCTCACTCGCCAGTTCCATATAACCGGCAGTAGTAGAATCGAGGTCGTTCATCAGAAGGTAGCTACCGCCTAGGTTGTCTCTGACGGCGTGCAAATCATACCAATCCCATATTTCAATAGGAGGAGGAGGAGCACAGCCTACCATACCTGCAATTAAGGCTACCATGATCAAAAAGATGCTAACTCTTGCTACGTGATGGTGTTTCCTCGAACCAAATATTATCTTCATACTGTGCTTCCTGCGCTCTACCGACCGGGATTGCTTGGGCTGGCTTCCTTAATCTTGCAGTGACGGAGCGCAGAGAAAAATAAGAGTTGACCCCATTTTAATTTAAAGTTCTCTCATCCGTGGCTCTAGGTAAGCTACAGAGCTATCTAATGTGGCTAAATGTATATAGTCATCCTCGGGTACTTCGATACCGTAGCGCTTTCGCAGCTCCATAATGATGTCTAAGAAATCCATTGAGTCTAGTTCCACTTGTTCTCGTATCGGGATATCACCTTTGAGATTACTCAGATCTTCGTCTGGTATGATTTGGGCTATGATTTTCAGAATCGTGTCTTTAATTTGCTCCTTGGTCATGTACCTCCTGTTTGTCTATTCCAAGAATGCTTTCAGCTTTATCCCTCAAATTTTTTTACGATAACAACCGAATTGATGCCCAGCATCCCGAAAGAATTATTCAATATATAGTCGACCTTGTCAATCTTTTTTGGCTCATTGATAACCAGGTTGTTAAGAGGACACTCAGGGTCTAAGTGGTCCAGATTGATCGTAGGATGGACAATATAGTCTTCAAAAGAGGGTAAATTACCCGCTAATTCTAAGACACCAGCGGCCCCCATAGCATGACCAATAAAGCTCTTGGTGTTGTTCATATACGCATGGGGATGTTCGCCAAAGACTTCTCTAATTGCCTGGCACTCCACAGGGTCTCCTTCAATGGTGCCTGTCCCGTGGGTATTGATAATATCGATATCTTCTGGAGATATGCCAGCTTTGTTAAGAGCAAGTTTCATGCACTCAACTTGTCTTTCTGCGCTGGGGAAAATAAAGTCAGTGGCATCTGAGTTGATAGCATAGCCCACGATTTCACTGTAGATCTTAGCTCCCCTTTTAAGAGCGTCGCTTAGTCTTTCTAGAACAAAAATGCAGCCGCCTTCGGAAACAACCACACCATTCCTATCCTTGTCAAAGGGGCGGCATGCCTTCTCAGGGTCTGGATGGGAAGCTAACGCCCCTTCACTTTTGAAGCCAGCAAAAATACCAAAGGAACCGGTACACTCCGAGACCCCACCACCCAAGGCCAAATCGACTTCGTTCAGCAGCAGCATTTGTAAGCCCTGTATGAGTCCAATGTTACCGCCTGCACAGGCAGCCCCCAATGTATAGTGTGGTCCAGTAATCCCCAGATTCAGGGTGACTTCGCCAGCGGGGTTATTAGCTACTACTCTGGGATTATGATGGTGTGACCAATATTTTACATTATAGTCAAATTGCTTAATTTCATAGATTTCGTTTTCGGTTTCCACGGTGCCATGCTCGGTAATACCAAGGTAGACACCGATCCTCGATTTATCAAGGCAAGTAAGGTCTAATTTAGCATCAGCGATTGCTTCTTGGGCGCAGTAGATAGCAATAGAGCCTGCCCTCGTTCCCCGACGCAATTCCTTCTTTTTTTGATACTTCAGTGAGTCGAAGTGGCATATACCAGCCAATACTTCACCCATATAGTGGACGTTGAATTTCTGTATCCCGGATTTGCCAGCAAGTAAACTTTTTCGAAATTCCGCCAGGTTATTTCCGTTGGGCGCCGTCAGGCCAACCCCGGTAATTACAATTCGTGCTTCATTAGCTTTCCTTGCCGCCATGGGATAAAACTTCCATCAAAAGTGTATATATTAGAGAGGCTCAAAGAAATCTAGTTGCATCGCTCCGAAGGAATATTTCCTTGAACTCATCTTGCTAGGGCCATTTTCTCTACCATTCCAGACCCAGCATAAGACAGACTATGCCGCTGCCAATCCCCAGCATGGCAACCTTATCACCAGAGTTAAGGCAACCCTGGTCAATTCCGATAGCCATGGTAATGGGAAGGGAAACCGACCCAATGTTTCCTAGATATTCCACAGTGGAAAAGTCTTTTGTATCATCTAGGCCCAGGGTCTTGAACAATAGTTTACTATGTACGGCGCTAACCTGATGAGTAAAAAACCTATCTACGTCGGAGTTGTTCCACCCAAGCTCTTGTTTTGTGTTCTCCCAGGTGTCAGGCGCCAATTTCAGTCCATTTTTCAGGACCTCCTTAAAGTCTGTGCGCATATCTGGGAGCTCATCCAGGTCAAGGAAAGAAGTATCGGCTTCTATACGACAAAGACTATTATGCTGTGAAGCGGCACGCGTTACCCCGCCAAGAAGCTTATGACCGTCTTGCGACAGGGAGGAGTGGGTTAACACCGCTGCCACTGCTCCTGACCCCAAAGTTAGAGTGGCAAAGGCGAGTTTGAGCTTATCTCTGGTGATGTCCGGGTCTTCCAAAAGTTTATCGATTGTTGCGTCAATAAGCCGTTTGCTGCTCTCACAGCCAACCACAATTCCTGCTTTTATCTGACCCAACTCAATCATATTTGCCAGGGTTACCATGCCGTTGATGAAACCCAGGCAGGCGTTGGAGATGTCGAAAATGGTAGCTGCGGGAGGAAGGCCCAAAGAGTCATGGACCACGGTAGCTGTCGCTGGCTCCAGGAAATCACGAGATACCGAGGTGTGAAGCAGGCATCCGATATCCTCTTTGTTGACTCCGGACTTGCTAATGGCTTTTTCTGCCGCTTTTATACCGGCGTGACTCGGCGTTATGTCATCATCCCAGAATCGCCGTTCGCGAATTCCAGTTATCAATTCCAGGCGCCCGTAGGAAAGATTGAACTTGTCGTATATCGGGGCTAGTCTTTCTTCCAGGCTCAAAGATGTAACGATATTCCTAGGAAGTTCATAACCAAAAGACTCAACACAGACCTTTTTGTACTGCATTCAGTACCCTGCTTCTCCCTCACCAACATCGTGAGGAGCTACGACGAAAATAGCTATATCAAGTCCACAGGCTCACTTTTGCCTGCTCGCTATTAATTTCGGAATATGGAACTTTGTTCTAAGATTTTCCCACCTTGCTGTGGACTCCGGGGGAATTATCTCGTCTGGAATGTACTTCCCTACTGCAGCAAGGACAGCGCAGATCTTTCTCGAGTTCGCTACCTCGTCAGGGACATACTCATCAGCGGCAGCAATAGCAGTAGAGCGCAGCCTACGAGGAGCTAATTTCTCGACCCCCTTAATTGCGAAAGAAATCAGCCTATTTGGGACATGATTATCCAAAAACTTAAGGGCAAAAAGCAGCAGCCTATCTGGAGCATATTTATCTACTACTTTCACAAGAAGGGAGAACCCCTTCCTTGCAAGGGACCTATTTATTGAATCAAAGTTGGGCTTTTTTAATGCCATGTCCTCTCCCACCAAGATACTATATTCTTATCACAATTTACTACTATTTGTCAATTACGATGACTTACCGGGTCTACACTTTTTAGCGTGATAGTTTTTTTGAAAAGGTGCCGGAAAGGAGGTGATTAATTATTGAAAGGCACCTGCCGCCTCCTGTAGCTTTAGTAGTTAAGTAAAAACTAAACAAGAAAGGAGGTAAAAGCAGGTGCAAGACGATTGTATCGCAGTCGCCCTGGGATTACCAGAACTTTTGATCCTGGGGCAGGTTGAACTAGAGGACCACTTTGAGGTTACCGTAAGATACCGGCGGGATAAAGTGCCTTGTCCCAGATGTGGTAGTGTGATGGTCAGAAAGCATGAGAGCGAATTTCAACGTAAGAAAGATAGAAAGTTGAGAGATAAAATTGTGTTTCTTACTTTAGAGAAGAAGCGTTTTCGCTGTCTTTCCTGTGGCAAAGTATTTACCGGGCCAGACGAAATCTTTGGTTCGAGGAGATGCTCGACTAAGCGCTTGAGGGAATTCCTTGCCGAAAGGGCAAGGCATCAACTGGTAAGCTGGGTGGCTAAAGAAGAAAGGGTAAGTGACAGCCTGATGAGGAGATGCTTTACCGAGGCAACTGCCCTGCAGTTGGGAATTGACGGGATGAAGCCCAAAGCCAGGAGGGTAATAGGGCTTGATGAGTTTTCAACGAAGAAAAAGATGTTTGATACCACTATAAGCGATTTAGAGCAAAGGAAGGTGTTAGGCATCGTTGAGGGCTGCGGCAAGACTAATCTGGAGGAGTACTTTACCGCTCTTCCTAACCCGGAGATAGTCGAGGTAGTGGTAATGGATATGCATGAGCCCTTCAGACAAGCCGTCCAGATGTGCTTGCCCAAAGCTAAGAATGTAGTCGACAGGTTCCAAAAATGTAGCTTTTAGTTCCGTCTCTGTCCATGTTAACCAGGCTTTGGATAAAGTGCGAACAAGACTCCAAAGCAAAGAAGGCAAAGGAAAGAGGCGGCTCCTCTTCCAGAGTCGCTACCTTCTTTTGCGTCAAGCTGAAAGTTTAAGTAGGGAAGAGCAATCAAAGCTAGCTTATGTATTCGCCCATTATCCTGAACTGGCCATAGCCTGGAACTTAAAAGAAAGCCTGAGAGAATGGTATAAGAACTCGACTCGTGCTGAGGCAGAAACATCTCTCTACTGTTGGGAGGAATCTGTTCGCCAGAGCGGGCTTAAGGAATTGGGAGCTGTGCTCTCTATGTTCAAGAATTGGCGGAATGAGATTCTTAATTACTTTGACCACCGCATAACTAATGGCTTTGTAGAGGGGAAGAATAACAGGATAAAGGTCATCAAACGTATGGCTTATGGATACCGCAACATCGACAATCTCAGAAGGAGGATACTTCTCGCAAACAATGAGATAGCTGCAGGCACCAAAGCTTCAGGAGGTTTTCACGCTTATTGACGAAGAGCCATTTGACGCGTGGCAAAATTCGAAATGCGAAAGATTTTTCAAGACTGGACTGCTATCGGTTCAATACAGTAACAGCCTCTTTTCTTTAAGCTTACCAGTCAAAGGGTCTAAGGATAAAGCCAGGGTTTCCAAGGTAAAGACACCGAGAAGGACACGGTCAATCAAGTCGGATATGAGCACATTTTGGACAGATTCCTTCCCGTCAATGCTTATCCTCGCAGAGGACCGGTGTAGCTCGATCTCCCCAGCGCCAGTCTCCACTACTTCCCTGGTGAATTGACCAAGTTCCAACTCCTGGGCAATCCTTTGGGGAATAACAGTTAACATGGCACCGGTATTAGCCACAGCTTCCACCTCCGTGGCTTTGGTCCTTTCCAGATTGGAAATTCTTATTCTGGCATATATATGACCCATTTGACTTTTACCCTTTTCCCATGTCACGGTAAACCTTATTTTTTGAGCTCGCCTCATTAAACTCAGGACAGGCTTTTCGAAGGGGTTTCGTGCTTAGAATTTAGGATTTCTTCAATGCCGTAGGGTCGGGGCTTGTCACAGACCGAGAGGCGGAGATGAACTCCGCCCCTGGTATTAAAGTGCTCTGTCTCACGCCCGGCGGCGCTTTAGTACCAGCAGGCTTGCCCCGCTGATAATCACCGCTGCCAGAGCAATCCAGGGTGCCAGGACAGCCAGCTTGTTTATGGGGTAGGTCTCCCAACCTACAGGACCTACAGGAGGTGGCACCGTGACTCTAACCTGCACGTCATCCCGCTCGCCCAGGTAGCCCTGGGCGTAACTGACCTCGTGGCCCAGCGAGTCAGTGCCGAAGCCCAGAGCAACGAACGTGGTCGTGGTTGTGATGGGACCGGAAGGGATAGTCCAGCTCCAGGTCTCCCCTAGATCGAGAATTCCGTTGCCGTTGTCACCGCTGTCAGGCGGTGCTACCAGCGTGGCAATAAGCGTGCCGTTCTTCCGGACCTCGACGCGGGGGTTAATCAGCGGGTCACCGCCGGTGTTCCGTTCGGTTACGGTCAGGTAAACCGAATCACCGGACAGGACCTTTGTCGCTGAGGCAGTAATAGTGGTTATGGTGTTGGGCTCGATTGTGTCAACGGTCACCTCATCCCGCTCGCCCAGGTAGCCCTCGTCGTAACTGACCTCGTTGCCCAGCGAGTCAGTGCCGAAGCCCAGAGCAAGGAACGTGGTCGTGGTGGTGATGGGACCGGAAGAGATAGTCCAGCTCCAGGTCTCCAGTGGATCGAGAATGTTGTTGCCGTTGTCACCGCTGTCAGGCGGTGCTACCAGCGTGGCAATAAGCGTGCCATTCTTCCAGACCGCGACGTATGGGTTGGTCAGCGGGTCACCGCCGGTGTTCTCTTCGGTTACGGTCAGGGCAACTGAATCACCGGACATGACCAATGTCTCTGAGGCAGTAATAGTGGTTATGGTGTTGGGCTCGAATGTGTCAACCGTAACGTCATCCCGCTCCTGCAGGTCACCGGGGTAGGTAACCAGGAAGTCCCCCGGGGCAATCCCGCTGCCGGTGGCAACGAACGTGGTCGTGGCGGTGATAAGAACGAGATTGATAGTCCAGCTCCAGGTCTCCCCTGGATCGAGAATTTTGTTGCCGTTGTCACCGCTGGTAGGCGGCCATACCAGCGTGACAAAAGGCGCGCCATCCTTGGTGACTGCTACCTGCGGGCTGGTCAGGTCAACATCGCCGGCGTTGTGTTCAGTCACGGTCAGGACAACCATGTCGCCGGGGACGACCTTGGGCGCCGAGGAAACGATGGTGGTGATGGTAGAGGGGCTCTGCTCGTATTGGATGGAGTCCTCACCGATGCCGTCATCCTCTAAGGAGCCCATGAATGCCCAGACTCTGAATCCAGCGAGCAAGGCATCCTGTCCTGGGAGGGTAGAGAAGTTCAGGATGGTGAACTCAAAATCCGGGGCGGCTGCACTTGGATTGGCATGGTAGCTTCCCGTGTTACCCGGAAGAGCCGTGCCGAAGGCAGACGAAGGGTTATATGGATCCCCCAAAGGGTCGAAGTTGGCGACCGTGAAGCCGCTGATGTCAGTCGTGCCAGATACACCGGCAATCACATCAAATGTCCCGTCCTGGTTCAGGTCAAAGTAGACCGCAATGGTTTCCGTGCTGCCGAGATTGGAGATATCCGTTCCTAGATTGGTTGTCAACCACGCTGAAGTCCCGCCGGGGGCGCCATCGCCATCGGCATCGCCAGCTATCCCGAAGGTATTTATCCCCACGTACAGGGTGTCGGTGGCCGCGTTATAGGTGAGCCGAAAGTCTACCATGTCCCAGCCACTGACTGTACCAGGCGGTGCATTCAGTGGCAGGCCAACATCTCCTACCCCACCTGGGTCAGGAATTGTCAGGATACCCGGTCCGGTAAAGTCAAGCGTCACATTACCCGTGAATGTGGGTGTAGCCGCCCCTACCGGCGTTGCCAGTGTGAGTGCCATACCCAGCACCAGCACCAGCACCATTATGGAATACAATGCTCTTTTTTTCATTCTTTCCCCTTTGTATTACTTTGCCCTTGTGTTACTCTTCCTGTTGCCCTATGCCCTCATCGACCCCGCTCAGCTCAGGCTCACCATCGGGGCATAGCGTCCTGGGGTAGCCAATTCTCGCTTTCATAAAGCATCACTCCATTTTCTAAGGGCAGAAAACCACCCCTCTTCCAGTCGGTTTCACTATTGGCTCCCCACCACCCAAGTGACCATTTACAGGCGGCAGCTCAATGCCCCTTCTGTACAATATCAAGTGTAATCCAGTTGGAAAAGGGATGTCAAGGGGGTGTGCTGGCTGACCACATAGGTAACACTAGAGTGCAGGTTTGAAGGAGAAGAAGCGTATAGGACAGGAACGCTGAATTGTCTGCCGTAATGAAAGAAGGGGTCAGGGCCAAAAAACCCGATACTATGCTAAAATTTCAATTGATGCCAGACACATATTATGTCATTCGCCCTATGGAGTATGAGGATATCCCCCAGGTAGCCCAAATTGATAGAGAGGCTTTCCCTGGTGAGTGGGTGTTTCGCTCTCAATCAGCATATAAGCAGGACCTTGACAATCCATCCGTCCGCTATATAGTGGCTTGTAATAAGAGGGATGTGTCAGAATCTGAGGGACAGGCGGTGCAGAAACTGCCTTGGTTCAAGCGGCTCTTCCGTTATGAGCGTCATCTTAATGTATCGGAAAACATAGTTGGCTTTTCGGGCTTCTGGATGATGATGAAGGAGGCACATATCATTGCCATTGGTGTAAGAGATGGTTATCGTCAACTTGGCATAGGTGAAGGTTTGCTCATCGCAACCATTGAACTAGCACAGATATTGAATGCTAATGTAGTCACTTTGGAAGTGCGCGCTTCTAATGAAATAGCTCAGGAACTTTATAAAAAGTATGGCTTCCGAGTGGTGGGAAGGCGCCCGAGGTATTATTCAAGCGATGGGGAGGACGCTATAATCATGAGCACGGATAATATTACCTCTATGCCATTTCAAGCATCTTTGCAGCAGTCGAAAAAAGCCTATGCCCAAAGACACCGCGAGATTTTTGCTCAGGTTCGCTAACTATATTTATTCAGGATGGCCTTAAAGGAATCTATGACAAACCCTAGCTGCTGCCTATCAGCAGCAAAGGTGGAGAGTTTGAAAGACCTTGCCATGCCTGGCTGTGGTCCCCAAATGCCTCTTTCCTTTAATTCTTTATAGAGGAAATATCCCCTCTCTCGAACCCGCTTGGAGATTTCGTAGAGTACAGGGGTGTCAAAGTGCAGCAAGTCATGCCTGTGCGGTTTTTCCCCCAGCTGCTTAAAACCCAGTTCCTCAAGCTCAGCGGAAAACCACTGTGCTTTGGATACCTGTTCATCCCAATGCTGAACTCTTTCTTTCACATAGGGAAAGGAAGCCATGAGTGTTATTAGAGGAACCCCCCTTACAGTACAGCCGAGAAGCTCAATCTCTTTATTGCTATATGTGCCGGATTTTCTCAGCACTGTCTCTTCCCATTTCTTCTTCATTCCCAATACCCCAACAGGTCCGGCAGAGGCCATGCTTTTGTGCCCACTGCCAATAATGAAATCAGCCCCTATCTCTTCCATGCTTATAGGCATTCTGCCCACAGCGTATGCCCCGTTAAGGATATAAGGAATGTTATATTCTTGAGCGATTCCTCCTAGCCTTCCGGCATCAGGAAGATTTCCATAATTACCGTCTGGATAAGTTAATAGAATTAGCTTAGGGGCGTGTGTTTTTATGAGCGGTGCGTATTCGTTAACGTCGACTTTAAATTCCGGATGTCCGGAATGAGGCACCTCGATTACGTGTAGCCCCACCCTTTCAGCAGCGACGGCCGTTGTATAATGCCTGTTAGCATCAACAAGAATTGAATCCCCCGGCTCGGCTAGAGAATGCATGACCATGAATTTAGCTTCTCGGGCTCCGTGGGTTATGGTGGCAACTTCACAGCCTAAGAATTGAGGTAGAAGCTCCTGCACAAAGTCTCGGATGGGGGGATTGGTTACATTACACAAACTGCCCTGGCAAAAATCACATACGGAATACCCATCCCCAAATTCCGTTAAAGCCTCCTTGGCGGCATCGGTAAGCATGCCACCTGTCTGTAGGGGCATGAGGTTAATAAGCCCCTTATGTTGCCTTTGGAGATTAGCGAGTTTTTGTAATGATTTATTTTCTGCTTGCTTCACTGCTTTTCCCTCTCACAGGTCGTGACTCTATGGTTACAAATACAGCACCACCGACCTTTATTTTCTTCTGCTGTCCTTCAATATGTTGTCGAACAGCTTCGGGAATCTGCAGATTAAGGTCAGAAAGATGACTTATTCCCTTCACCTGATAAGTTAAGTTATCGTTGCTACTTTCTATTGCTGCTGCGGCACCCATGGCTATAGCATGCATATAGTTTATCCCTGTGTGTATTCCTGAAGGCGCAACATCACTATAAATACTGCCATTGGCAACGCAGATCTCGTTGAAACCGGCGGGGCCGATTAATCTCTTGCCGGCCTCTGTTTCGACAACTTTCACCTCGATAGACTTGTCTTTCCAGGCCGAAAATTCACATGGGGCAATCTCGTCTTTGTGCCTTCGGGCGGTTTCCTCAATTGCCCTGGCTATTTTCTGCCCCCTGGCTGTCTTAGGGTTGGCTATATAGGTAATGGATTTAGCTATCTCCTCATCAGAATACTCCGTTACAGAAAATTGGGGATATGCTAGCTTCCTCACATCGTCTACTTCATAAATAAGCATCCCCAGCCGCTCAATGCCAAATCCTGCGTTGAACACAGGGTATTTAATGTCGAAATTGGCCAGGGCCACAGGCGAATACATTCCAATGTCCGCTATCTCGAGCCAGGCGCCCTTATGACTAACGAAGACCTCCTGCTCCTGCCCGGGAGCATAGTACTTAGATGTAGCTATCTTGGTCTCAAATTTGATGTCGGAAAAGCCATATTGCTGCATGACATTCCTGGTAACCGCCCCTCCCGCATCTAAAGACATTTCGGGGTCCATAACCACGATGGATGCTGAGTGGTGAACGCGCAAATGCTGGGCATCTTCTCTCTGTTCGTTGCGATATCTGGGACCCACGGAGAATAAAGCGACTGGAAAGCTGGCTTTATCTTGTAAAGCTGCTAAGGTATGAAACCAGGTAGCCGTCATGTGACTTCTCAGAGTCTTGCTGGAGGGCACTGGCTGTAGTTCTCTCATCTCGGGGAAAACCTTATCCAGGAGTTCCGTGGCCTGGTAATCAGTGATACCCAGTCCAGCAATGAGATCTTCGATAAGATTGTCCGCCTCGATTTCCCCTTTTTTATAGTTTCTCAAAATGGTCTGCAATCTTTCAATGTCAATTTCTTCTGCTATCTTCTTTAGTTGAGCTATTCTTCTCGCGCTCAGCCCTATGTCAGGGCGAGGCAATTCAGCTAAGTAAAAAGCCCGGTCGAGAATAACTCGGGCTTCCGGCCCATACTGCTTGACCACATCGCTGTCGGGCAGCATTGTGAGATTCTCGACCTCGTCAAAGCCCAGGTTTAGTAGAATCTGGCGAGATTTTTGAATTAATTCCCGTACAAGATGGGGTTTGCCTTTCCTCGTCAAAGAGATTTCAGTGCCGGTGGGGATAAGCTTCGCCGTAGCTATCCAGGCATCGGTAAAGTTGCTTTTTGCCTTAGACTTTATTTCGCCTGTATCGAAGGCTGCCATGCTCTGTAAAGTATACCTCAAAGAGGCTATTCTATTCTACGCTCAGCCGCGTAAGCTCCCCTCGATTCTTACTTTGAGAAAAAGGTTACCCCTTCGCCCTGTTTCGAGGGATGGACTTTAATCCTTCAGAATTTTCTCAGTCAAGAAGTCCTTCACTACCTCTAAGACTTGCTCCTTCGGGCAAGTGGCTCTCCACATTCCCTCCGGAAAGTTGAAGAGCAACCACCTCCTATGAGTCCCCTTGCTCATGATGAGAACGAAATCACCTGTCTTGGTGTCCTGGGAAATTTCTATAAGGCCTTTGTTCTTCAGTCCCCGCATGCGTATTCTATCTCTAACCCTTATTTCCTCCATTTTCATTTTTGACACCTCCTTCTTGTCCTTATAACCCTGTATGGAAGGCAGGTCGTTCAGGTCGGCAGCGCTTTCAGTACCCGAACCATTACACAGGTAGTAGCTAGCTTTCTATTGCTTTTCGCCCTTCTCTTCGGTGGTATCTTCTACCCTTTCCACCTCGATAGTGCATTCTGTGACCAGTGCGGCAATTGCTCCGAGCGCAGCCAGTACGGGAGCTGCCAGGACCGTTACCGCAGCCACACCAACGCCTACTGTCAGCGGGATGTCTATCAGGGGACGCCCCTTATGTATTAAACGAACTCTTCTGATATTTCCTTGATGTATTAGCTCCTTGATCTTCTCGACCACTTGACTTCCATCTACAGTGAACTTCTCGGTTGTCATTGTTCTTAACCTCCTTTCACTCTTAATCTTTACACCGTTGTCTTCAGGCTTGGCATTAATGCATTTCTAAGAGCTGATTCCTGACTTGCTGAAGCACTGCAACAAGGATTGCTTCAGCATGTTTAGCGCGGCTTCAGCAGCATCTCGCTTGTTTCCCTCTCGGTTTCCCGGAAAGACATGCTTCTGACTCAAGCTTTCATCTCTGGCTGCCAGGCCGAGGTAAAACAAACCCAGCGGTTTTTCGGGAGTAGCGCCTGAGGGGCCGGCAATCCCGGTATCGGAAACGCATATGTCTACATCCAGGAGCTTCCTGCCACCTTGAGCCATTTCCAAAGCCGTTTGCTCGCTTACGACGCCATAATTTTCAATGGTCGCCTTTTTTACCCCAAGCAAGGCGATTTTTACTTCGTTGCTGTAAGCTACTACAGAGCCCTTGAAGTAATCCGAGCTGCCGGGGACATTGGTTATCCTATCAGCTATCCTGCCGCCGGTAGCTGACTCGACAGCGCCGATGGTCAAGGACTTTCCTGTTTTGGCCTGGTATTCTCTTATTAGCCGGGCAATTTCTACTTCCAGTTCCGCCATAATTCTCTCTTATCTGCTAAGTGCGTTTCAATTTTATTCATTCCACCATCCTCCGCCTGAACAGGAAAGTACCTAAAGCGAAGAACACTAAGGTATAGCCAAGAACCCAGTAGAAATCTGTGGCGATGCTGCTGAAGCTAGCCCCTATCATGGCATCTCTCGCCGCATCAATAGCATGGGCAAAGGGAAGAGCATTCCCTACGCCATAGAACACGCCTCCTATCACTTCTAAGTCTATCCAGATTCCTCCGAGTAACGCTACGAGGGTTATTATCACTGAGCCAACGCCCGACACTTGATTCACGTTAAAAAGCAGTCCCAGAATCATGCCCAGTTCCACACAGCATATCCCCATGACGAGAAGGACGAGAAAAACGAGGCCTGCATTCCCAAGCATCTCAAGTCCCAGCAGAGCCCCTATGCCAAAGCACACCGCTATTTGAAGGATCACCATGGGGATGTAGGGCAAGGAGTAAGACAAGATGAAATCACGTGGCTTGAGTGGGGCGGTGAGGAGCCTTGATAAAAGTGCGCCTTCCCTATCTCGGGAGAGCATCATGGCTGAAAACATTAATAAGAAAGCAAAACCAAAGACCGCTATTCCAGGTACTAACATGGTAGTAATGAGAAAGCTTTCGTCTCCCATACTCCGACCAAGAGCCCAGAATATAACCAGAAAACCCGCGGGAATCCCTAGTTCGAGGCCAGTGGATATAGGGTCCCGCCACATCTCCTTGAAGTTTCTTATGGCCAATTCCACGAATCTCATTCTCTTAGCTCTTTTCCAGTAAGGTGCAGAAATACATCGTCCAAAGTGGGTTGTTTTAGAGACGTGGACTGGATAGCAACTCCCCTGGGGCGCAAATAATCTACTATCTCGTAGAAACTCAATTCTTTAGCTCTAATCTCAATTCCGCCCTCTGTTGCTTTTACTTCTGGGTATATCTCCTTTAGACCCTCAATGACATCCGGGGGCAGGTTCTTTGCCTTGACTACCATAACTTGCATATCGGAGATGCTGTCTTTTAACTCCTGTGGAGTTCCCAGGGCCGCTATCTTGCCCTCGTCTATTATCGCTATTCTATCCGCCAGAGCATCAGCCTCTTCCAGGTAATGGGTTGTAAGCAATATCGTCTTTTTACCCTTAAGCTCTGCTATATGTTCCCATATACCTCTCCTCGACTGAGGGTCCAGGCCAAGGGTGGGTTCATCCAGAAATAACACCTGGGGGTCAGAAACAAGAGCCATAGCGATGCTGAGCCTTCTTTTCATCCCCCCTGAGAATTTCCTTACTTGCTCTTTTGCCCTCTTAGCCAGGCCTACCATCTCCAGCAGTTCCTCTGACCTCTTTTTCACCTCTTTTTTCGTCAATCCACGTATTCCCCCAATCAAGCTCAGGTTCTCCCAGGCGTTAAGATGCTCCGCTATTGCTGTCTCTTGTGGCGAGACATCTATTATTTGTTTCACTGCCATGGGATCCTCATGTATATCACGACCCATGACCGTGGCTGTGCCACTGCTCGGTCTGAGCAGACAGCATAGCATCTTGATGGCAGTTGTTTTGCCAGCGCCATTTGGTCCTAGCAGTGAGAATAGCTCTCCTTCCTTAATAGACAAATCTATGCCATCTACTGCTACCAAATCTCCGAATTTCCTGGAAAGGCTAAATGTTTGAATGGCAAAGCGATTGTCGTTTGTCCCGTAGCTCATAGGTCTCTCTATCACTCCACTTTATCATTTTAGCAGCTTTCCTTGCTATAATTCAGCGATGGCTGAATTAAGCGACACAATTACCTTTCTGGGCACTGCCGGTGCCAGGTTTGTAGTGATTCGCCAATTTCTCGCTTCAGGAGGCGCCTGGCTTAACCTTGGTAACACTCAAATACTCCTTGACCCCGGTCCTGGTTCCCTGGTTCAGGCTACCAAGAGAAAACTCGACCCCACGAAACTGGAGGCTATTATTTTATCTCATAGACATTTAGACCACAGTGGGGATATTAATATCATGATTGAAGCTATGACTGACGGAGGTACAAAGAAGCGCGGCATGGTCTTTGCTCCCGCCGATGCCCTGAATCAAGACCCCGTTATCTTGTCTTATTTGCAGTCTTATCCCCAGAGTATCCAGGTCTTAACTGAAGGAGGGTCCTATGTAATTAACGACGTTTCTTTTAAGACCCCCATCAGGCACAAACATCCCGTAGAAACATATGGCTTTATCTTCCAAACGCCGCGGCATACTTTCTCCTGGATTATTGATACCAGATATTTTGAAGATTTAGCCGAGCACTATGAAGGTGATTTGCTGGTTATCAATGTGGTCCGATTGAACCCCGGCGCTCCCATCGACCATCTAGCTCTTCCTGAGGCCAAGAGCATAATTGAGAAACTAAGGCCCAGGATAGCAATACTTACTCATTTTGGCATGACCATGTGGCGGGCTAAACCCTGGGAGTTGGCTGAGAAACTGACCGAGGAGACCGGAATCTCGGTCATTGCCGCCAGAGATGGCATGAAGTTCGACCTGGCACAATTAGGGAGATAATAGGATACAAGCTTTGCCATAGTAAGTTCTAACTCACCATCGTCCTTCTGAATAATACAATCCCGACAGCAAATAGGACGACTGCCCAGCCAACAAGCCAGTAAATATCGAGTATGATAGCTGAGAAAGAGGAGCCGTTGAGAACAGCCCGAGAGGCGTCTATGGCATGGATGAAGGGAAGGGCTCCAGCAACGCTTCTAATAGCCGAAGGCATGCCCTCCACTGTGAACCAGGCCCCGGAGATCATGGCCATGGGGACGATGAAGATCCAGGAAACACCCGCTTGAGACTCGCTTTTGACTAAGCTGCCCACTATCATGCCTATCCCGATAGAGCAAAGCCCGATAAGAAAGAAAATAAGAAAGGCATGCCCCAGATTGCCGACAACGGTCAAGCCCAGCGCCATCCCCACGCCAAGATAAATCAGCGTGGAGACGATGAGCACCGGGATAAAGGGTAAGGAATAACCCAGAATGAAATCCCAGGGTCTTGCCGGGGTAGTAAACATTCGAGCCAGAAAGCCTTTCTCCCTATCACCGGCAATTATCCCCGCCGCTGTGGAAATTAAAATCATGAGCCCGAAGATAGCTATCCCGGGAAAGTAGAAATTGACAACCACATTCTTTATTTTGCTTTCCGCTCCTTTTAGCTCAACATTTAAAGGGGGAGCCACTCCCAAGAATTCAGAGCCAACAGCCTCTATTATAGGTTTTACTTGCAGACCTATCATCCGATCTGCTTCCTTGTAGGCTAACTCTAAGTTGACAGTTTGTTGGGCCTGCTTTGCCTCCTCGAATCCTGAGGGAATGAATAAATAGAATGATATTCTGCCGCCCTCCAGATCCTCTTGGGCCTGAGATTTTTCACTGTATATCGGCTCATTCAACTCGATAGCCTCTATACTTCCAAGATATTGTATAAAGGCTGAGGAGGTTTGGGAGCGGTCTTCGTCCACTATGCTCATCGCAATAGGGCTGGCCTGTCCCCCGCCAGCGGCGGCGCAAAATACCAGCATAAAGGCAACGGGCATTCCTAGGAGAAAGCCTAGAAGTATAGGGTTTCTATAAATCTCCTTCAGATTCCTTTTGCCAATTTCCCAGAACTTCATTTCCTTCACCTCCCTTCTAGTCTCTAAGCCTCTTTCCCGTTATCTGGATAAAGACGTCCTCCAGGGTTGGCTGCTCTAAGGCAGCAGAATAAACGGTAACTCCTCGAGAATGGAGATAGCCCACGATCTCTTTGAAGTCTAAGTCCTTGTGGTAAATCTTAAGCCTCCCCTTGACCTTCTCCAGCCTGGAGTATTTGCTTTGCAAATCCTCCATGACCTCAGCGGTGAGGTTTTCTGTTGAGACGACCATGCTGCGCATCTCAAGGAGATTTGTCTTTAGCTCTTGAGACGTACCCAAAGCTACAACCCTTCCTTCGTCAATAATCCCTATTCGCTCGGAGAGGAAATCCGCTTCCTCCATATAGTGGGTGGTGAGAAGAATGGTCTTCTTTCCCTTAAGCTCGGCTATATATTCCCAGATGGTTCTTCTTGCCTGGGGGTCAAGGCCTAAGGTAGGTTCGTCCAGAAATAAAAGCTGAGGGTCGTGCACCAAAGCCATGGCTATGCTGAGCCTCCTTTTCATCCCTCCGGAAAACTTCCGCACTTGGTCTTTAGCCCTTTCCATAAGCCCCATCGTCTCCAGTAGTTCCTTCGAACGCCTTGTTACTTCGTTAGAACTCAGGCCATGGACCTTGCCAATCAGAGCCAGGTTTTCCCAGCAGTTAAGGCGCTCAGAGAGAATGGTATCTTGTGGCGATACTCCAATGAGCTTTTTAACCGCAAATGGTGTTTTAACTACGTCATGGCCCAATACAGAAGCTGTCCCCCTGGTTGGCTTTAAGAGGCAACACAACATCCTGATGGTGGTAGTCTTTCCTGCCCCGTTAGGGCCGAGGAGGGAGAAAAGCTCGCCCTTCTTTATCTCCAAATCAACGCCGTTTACCGCTACTAAGCCATCAAACTTCTTGGTGAGCTTAAGGGTTTGTACTGCATTCATTTCTTCACCCCCCTCTTTTTACGAATAATACTACACTTAATGTCCTAGGAACAATGGCATCTAATGGTAGAAAGATTGACTTCAGCAGCAAAAATGAGAGCTTCCTGGCAACGACATATTTTCCCGGAGGGTTTCCCCTTAAGTATCGTCTGCGCTGGAGCGTTTCACTTCCGTGTTCGGGATGGGAACGGGTGGTTCCATTCCGCTAAAGTCACCAGAAAGCTCTCTGATTAAGTATAGCCTATTCTCGGAAGAATATGCAACCTCTGGGTTGTCTAGGGAAACGATTTGTTGCGTTCCTGTGGTATAATAGTTCTAAGATCTCATAGAGAGGAGGTTTGTTCTGATGGATTGGGGTATGCAGAACCGTTTGGCACAACTAATTCAAGCGGACGGTCGCTGTTTGTTTCTACCCGTGGACCATGGGTATTTTCAGGGTCCTGTCAAAAAATTGGAGAACCCCCGTAAAACTCTCGAACCCCTTCTCCCTTACACCGATGCGATTTTCATTACCAGGGGAGTTTTAAGGTCATCGGTAGACCCTGATAAGACAAAACCAATTATCCTTAGAGTATCTGGCGGCACCAGCATAGCGGGAAAGGACCTGGCTCATGAGGGGATAGCTGCCTCTATGGAGGAAGCCATCCGACTCAATGCGTCTGCCGTGGGCACCTCCATCTTCGTCGGGACTGATTATGAGCACGATTCGTTGCTAAATCTGGCCAGGCTTGTTGATGAAGGGGAAAGGTATGGCATCCCGGTAATGGCAGTTACCGCTGTGGGCAGAGAACTGAAGAAGCGTGACGCCCGCTATCTTGCTCTGTCCAGCCGTATTGCTGCTGAGCTGGGCGCTCGAATAGTAAAGACCTATTACTGTGAAAGATTCGAGAGGATTACGAAGGGCTGTCCCGTTCCAGTAGTCATTGCTGGTGGGCCCAAAGTACCTACAGGATATGAAGTACTTCAATTTGTTTATAACGGCATCCAGAAAGGTGCCATAGGTGTGAATCTGGGGAGAAACATCTGGCAAAATGAGCACCCCGTGGCCATGATAAGAGCCCTGCGCGCCGTTATCCATGAGAACGCCACTCCTGAGCAGGCCCAAGAACTATACGATAATGTGAAGAGTGGGAAGGAATAATAATGTAGGTTTGGGCGAACCCGAGTTCATTTATGCGGCTGTTAACTGACATTCGCTTAATTTTCTGTTCTGCCTGTGAAACTGAGAGGGGGTGCTTGACCGATTCTATAGTGGGAGGTGATGTCTATGGGAAAGCAAAGCTAGCCTCTTCGCCTCCGGGCAGCGGAGAGGCTGGTCTCATTTCAAGTGCCCGAAATCTGAGGAGGTGCTTAAATTGAAAAAGTTGAATGCCGCCGCTATCTTGATGTGCATCATTGGAGCGTTTGGTGTGTTTCAAGGCGTCTGGGGAATTGCAGCAACCGAAAGCTTCACTGAAATGTGGGCAGAAATGATGGGAACAACTGCCAGTGAATCAGCAGTTCTGACGCTGGCGGTTAAGTTCTACGCAGTATATCACTTTATTGCTTTGGTATTGTTAGCCGTGGTTGCTGTGATTCCACTCAGGAGAGCAGAGAAGTGGGCTTGGTTCTCAATCCTGGTTTTCGGTGGAATTGGTCTGGGCTTTGGCATTGCTCTCTGGGCTCCGTATTTCCCCTTCATGTATGTTCTCTTTGCGATGTGGATAGCGGCGTTGGCACTTTCCGCCAAGCCATGCCTTGGAAAGAAAGAATAAATGCTGTGGAACGCTAAAAGAAAGGAGGAGGGTATAATGAAAGTAATGGTGCGGACCATTATGAAAGCTGTCCCTGGCAAAATGGCAGAGGCGATGGAGCTTGAAAGAAAGCACATGGCTATCGCGAATCGTGTATTAGGGATATCTGGGAAGTGCTACCGCCCCCTTAGTGGCGGAGGCGATACCATGAATACCATCATTTCCGAGGGTGAGTTCGATAGCCTCGCTGCATTTGAAGCCCACCCCCAGAAGATGGGCGCTGATCCAGAGATGCAGGCGCTCATGCCGAAGTTTGAGGAACTCATCGAGAGTATGGAAGTCGAATTCTACATGCCAATGCCATAGGAGCACGTCTAAGTCAATTCTGATGCCAACAGTCACCCCGATAAGGGGAGGGATGGTGTTAGCTTATTCTATTTAAGGAGGTGATGTCTATGGGAAAGCAAAGCTAGCCTCTTCGCCTCCGGGCAGCGGAGAGGCTGGTCTCATTTCAAGTGCCCGATAGAGTTAAGAAAAAAGGAGGGTACAATGAAAGTAGTACAGCGAGGGATTATGAAAATCCTCCCTGGCAAGATGGCAGAAGCGATGGAACTCAATGAAAAGTACATGGCGATCGTGACTCGCTTGGTGGGAGTGCCTTTCACCATGAGGCGCTACACTCCCTTCCTTGGTGGAGGCGACATGATGCATACCATCATCTTCGAGGTCGAGTGGGATAGCCTCGCCGCAATGGCAGCCTTTTTTGAGAAGGCGATGGCAGATCCAGAGATACAGACGCAGATGCCGAAATGGGAGGCGCTTGAGGAGAGTCACGAAGTCGAAATTTTAACACTACTACCATAAGAGCAGGGCTAAGGCGGTCAATCATGATGCTATGTGGTCGCCCTCTTGCCCTTCGGCTGGCTAAGACCAGTTAGGCGAAACGGCGACAAAAAAGGAAAAGGAGGGCATTAAATTATGGAAATCTTGAGATGGAAGACAAGAATTGCGGTGCTGTGGGTCTTTATGGCGGTGGCTATGTCGGCTCATAGTATACTGTACTTTATGGAGCCAGGCGCCGTAGCAGAGGTAGAGGGGATGCAGTTGAGCGCAGGGATGCTTCTGTTTATGGCTCTTTTCTGGTGGGTTCCATTGGTGATGGCTGTCCTATCCCTGACCTTGAAGGACTCGGCAAACCGCTGGGTAAACTTCATTCTGGGCATAGTCTTTACAATTCTTAACATCGTTCATTTAACCGAGCATTTGGCACAGCCATCTGCTCACCAGATACTGTTTATTGGTTCAACAATTGTGGTTACAGGACTGATTGCCTGGTTCGCTTGGAGGTGGCCTAAACCCCAAACATGAGCCATTGACGAACAGAAAGCATAGCGGATAAATAATTCGCAGGTTCGGTACATGCGGTGCCGCCGCATCGCCTGACAGGACTTCGCACTCCGTAAAGCATAGGCACGCTGTAACAAATTGAAGAAGTAACTTGCTGAGAGGAAACTACCATGCGCGTAGCTATGTATTACAGTAATCAGGATGTGCGGCTGGAGGAAATGCCTGTGCCGCAGATTGGCCCCGGCGAGGTACTGATGCGGGTGGAGGCCAGCGGCATCTGTGGCACCGATTTGCTGGAATGGTATCGCCTGCACAAAGCACCTTTAGTCTTAGGTCATGAAGTTGCCGGCGTGGTTGTTGCTGTCGGGAAGGGGGTGGAACATCATAAAGTAGGTGATCGAATTTGTGCCGCTCATCATGTTCCCTGTAACACGTGCCATTATTGTCTTAGTGGACACCACACTGTTTGCGATACCTTGCGCCGGACGAACTTCGACCCTGGTGGCTTTGCTGAGTATGTGCGGCTGCCAAGTATCAATGTCGACCAGGGCATATTCCCCTTGCCTGACGAAGTACCTTTTGAGGAAGCGACCTTTGTTGAGCCGCTGGCTTGTGTCCTGCGCGGGCAAAGGTTAGCCCATCTACAGCCAGGGCAAAGTGTGCTCGTTGTTGGCAGCGGCGTTGCCGGGCTGCTCCATATACAACTGGCTCGGACTTCAGGTGCCAGTTACATTATAGCGACGGACATCGTTGATTATCGCCTGGAGGCAGCGCGAAGATTCGGAGCCGATATTGCCATTCAGGCTAAAGAATGTACCCCAGCCTATTTGCGTCGGGCAGCCGATGGTCGTCTCGCTGACCTTGTCGTAATATGCAGCGGGGCGACATCAGCGATAGCTCAGGCATTGGAGTCGGTAGAGCGGGGAGGCACTGTTCTCTTCTTTGCTCCCACAGAGCCGGGCGTTAGCGTTCCGATATCGGTGAACGACCTGTTCTGGCGCAATGAGATAACGCTCACCAGCTCCTATGGTGGCAGCCCTGGGGATTATGCCGCAGCACTGGAACTGATACGAGCTGGCAAAGTACGTGTGCGGGAGATGATTACCCACCGGCTGGGGCTGGCGGAAACAGGTCTGGGGTTCCAGCTTGTCGCCCAGGCGCAGGACTCTCTAAAAGTGATTATCGAGCCGCAGGGGTAGACGCATATTCTCTCTCCCCTGGCGAGGCTGCTTAAGAGATGTAGTTAACCAATTCATTGGGCTCGCTCGTAACAGATCGCGAGGCATGAAGGAATCCTTTCCTTCATGCCTGAGCCTCGTGAATCGGGGCGACGAAGCAATCTCGCAGTGAACAGGGGGATAACCCTTTCTCCCCTCTTAAGACAAGAGTGGCTAAGGGAGTTCAAAAATTCCCCTCTTAAGATAAGAAGGGCTAGTGGAGTTATAGTAAATCTCCCGTCGTAACCCCCCTTAATCCCCCCTTATCCTAAGGGGGGATAGTTCGAAAGAGCTTCTTCAAAACTCCCCTCTTAAGATAAGAGGGGTTAGGCCTGCCCGCCGAACAAATTCTTTGGCAGGCGGGGGAGTTATGAAAGAAGCCTGATAAATCAGGCAACTACATAAGTGCCCGCGAAAATGAACGAAAAACCAAATCGTCCAGTGTCAATCATGACTTGACAATTCTCTTTTGTAGTAATATAGTAATCTAGTAAAAACATAAAACGAGGGCAGTGGTGAAGATTACCCGGACGGCTAGGTTCAAGAAAGCCTGGAAGGAATTAAACGAGGAAGAGAAAGACCTGGCCCGAAAGGCATTGAGAAACCTGGCAGCGGATTTGGGGTATCCTGCCCTCAGGGTAAAGAAAATGCAGGGAGTTGAGCATGTCTGGGAAGCCAGAATCAGTCGTTCACTCAGAATGACTTTCCAGATTGAAGGGGATACAATTATCTTACATAATATTGGACGTCATGATGAAACATTGGAGCGACCCTAGGAGGTGATGGGATGCCAACAAGCAAAGTTACCAGGCACGGACAGATTACGCTCCCGGCGTCTGTGCGTAAGGAGCTTGGGATTGAGGAGGGTGACCTGGTAGAAATTGAGGTGATGGACGAGAGAGCTGTGCTGATGCCAAAGAAGCTGGTGGACAAGAGCCAGGCTTACTTCTGGACCAAGAAGTGGCAGGAAGGCGAGCGGGAAGCTGACGAAGACATCAAGGCCGGGCAAGTGAAGACTTTTGACTCAGTTGAAGAACTCATCAGCGACTTAGAGCAATAACAATACCTCCATAGCTGACTGCGAGCCCCCGTGGTTTTTCCTCCCGTGGCGGGAAGGGGCAGTTCACCCTCAGCTTCGATAAGCTCAGGACAGGCCCTAAATCCTCTGTCATCAAGGGAGAGGGAATTCGTGAAGATTTTTTGCTAGATACTATAGTTTCGCGGTTCTTTTCCAAGCAGCGGGTCGTGGTTCGAATCCCTCTAGGTGCGCTATCTGAATCAGCATCTTCAAATAACATCCGACGTTTTAAAGGAATTGCGGCGTAAACCGGATAATCAACTCCTTTCCCATTTAATATTCCCAACCATTGACAAACTATTGACGTTTTATGCTATAATTGTCGGGGTAAAGCTGACAATCATGACAAGAAACATAAGAACTCTTGGCGACGTGGGAAGCAACCTCTTAACAGAGTTGCTTCGTCGGGGAAAGCGCCTTTTTGCCTTAAATGATGCTGCCGAAATTTACGGCAATAATAATAGTGGGTTACGCGATTTGCTATCCACATTGGTAAAGCGGCGATGGTTGCAACGCATAGAGAAGGGCAAGTACCTTGTATTACCATTTGAAGCTGGACGTGAAGGTGAATGGACTGAACACGAATTCATAATCGCCTCACATCTTATCAAGCCCTACTATATTGGATTCCGTAGTGCCCTCAATTACTATGGCTACACTGAACAAGTCAGCCGAACTGTTTTTATAGCCTCAACCCGTCGTAAGTTGAAATCAGCACTGGAAATTTCTGGCGTGACTTACCGCTTCGTCTACATGCCTGACCGTAGGTTCTTTGGAGCTACAGAAATCGCTCTGGACGAATATCGGGTTAATATCTCAGAGCGAGAGAAGACCATGGTGGACTGCCTTAACCGCCTGGACTATTGTGGTGGCGTGATGGAGGTAGCTAAAGCACTCTGCTATGGATGTGATGAGCTTGACTTTGTCAAGATGGCTGAGTATGCCCGTAGGAATGGAAACAGGGCAGTAATCCAGCGCCTGGGTTATCTCCTGGAAACGCTCGATGTTGGCATAGATGAAGCTATCACTCTTCTACGTGACAGTACCAGCAACAGCTACGCCTCCCTCGATAATCTGGCAAGTCCTAAGGGCCGCTATATCGAACGCTGGAAAATCTTGGTAAATGTTCCAGAGAATGAACTCCTTCAGTGGAAGGAACGATGATTCTATCCCGGTCTGAGTTACACAGGCTAGCAAACCGCGAGAAGGTGGCTTTAGGCGTATTGGAAAAGGACTATGTCCTTACGGAAGTGCTTAAGTCCTTATCACAGGTGCCTGAACTGAGAGAGCTCTTTATATTCAAAGGAGGCACTGCCCTGCGCAAAGTCTATTTCCCAAACTGGCGCTATTCGGAGGATTTGGATTTCACCGTGAGACGCAATATGGCAAAGGAAGAGTTAAGACAAATTCTTGACACATGGTATCGCCAGGTGGAACAGTCGTCTCGTATCTTGCTTACCACTAAGACGCTTCATAAGCCAGATGGCTATGCCCGTGTCCGAATTCAGTTTGTCGGTTCCTTGGCCTACCCGGCTATGATTTATATGGACTTGAGCTTTGATGAGCCACTGTGCCTTGAGCCGGAGTGTCGCATAGTATTGACTCATCCCTTTCCCGATGAGCGGCGAGAGGTGCTAGCCTATTCATTAGAAGAATTACTCGCTGAGAAGATACGGAGTTTGGTGGAACGAGGCAAATCGAGGGACTACTATGACGTATGGAGGCTCTTGAAAGAACAATGCTCCCAAATAAACTTAGAGCTATTGGGAACAGTGTTAGAAAAGAAGCTTAAGCATAAGGGACTGGCCCTGAGATCTGTAGAAGATTTTCTCCCCGCGAACCCTGCTGGAATCAAAAGGTACTGGGAGAAAGATCTTCGGCAGCAGGTTACCATGTTATTGCCTCTCGAAGATGTGCTTAACGAGCTAAAGGAAATGCTTGATAGCCATGTGGCTCCATATTTGCCCTTTTGAGCGTTGCTTTGTCTAATGCCACTGATTATGAGACTGTTTATTTGTCATTGTGAGGAACGGGAGTGACGAAGCAATCTCGGCTGGGGCTGGCGGAAACAGGCCTGGGATTCCAGCTTGTCGCCCAGGCTCAAGACTCTCTAAAAGTGATTATCGAGCCGCAGAGGTAACCGCATATTCTCCCTCCCCTGGCGAGGCTGCTTAAGAGATGTAGTTAACCAATTCATTGGGCTCGCTCGTAACAGGTAAGTTTATCTACAGATTCCCCCTCTTAAGGCAAGAGTGGCTAAGGGAGTTCAAAAATTCCCCTCTTGAGATAAGAGGGGCTAGGGGGGTTATAGTAAATCTCCCGTCGTAACCCCCCTTAATCCCCCCTTATCCTAAGGGGGGGATAGTTCGAAAGAGCTTCTTCAAAACTCCTCTCTTAAGATAAGAGGGGCTTAACGAGCACTCAGCGCCGTGAGTGCTCGTTAAAGGGAGTTATGAAAAAGAGATGGTACGCCGACCGCTGTCGATGGGCTTGACAAATACCTGCCTAGGGTGTATCTTCAATGTAGATACTTTGAATGGAGGCTTGATATGAGAGCACGTGTCCAGAAATGGGGCAATAGCCTTGCCTTGCGCATCCCCAAAGCTTTCGCTGCTGAAGTAGGGCTGCAGAAAGAAGCATCTGTTGAGATATCGCTGGAGGATGGGAAACTCGTTATCAGACCCGTAGCTGAACCGAAGCTGACCTTGAAACAACTTCTAGCAAGGGTGACAAAACAAAACTTGCATCACGAGGTTGATACCGGTCCTGCCGTAGGGAAGGAAGCATGGTAAATCCTCGCGCCTATATCCCTCGATGTGGGGATGTGGTGTGGATAACCCTGAATCCGCAAGCGGGCCACGAAGAAGCGGGACGTCGTCCCGCCGTAGTAATCTCACCGCAAAGCTATAACGGTAAGGTGGGGCTGGCTATCTTTTGTCCTATTACCAGTCAAATCAAGGGTTATCCATTCGAAGTTCTTATTCCGGCGAGGTTACCGGTAGCGGGGGCAATCCTATCTGATCAGCTCAAGAGTTTAGATTGGGGCGCTCGAAATGCAGAATTGATATGCACCTTGCCCACCGGGACTGTCTCAGAGGTGCTCCAGAAGCTGGCAACGTTGTTGTCACAATAAGAAAATTTGAATGCTGACTACTGACTACTGGCTACTGACTTCTGACTCCTGTCTCCTGACTCCTGACTCCTGACTACTAGTTTCCCAAACGTGATTATCGAGCCACAGAGGTAGCTAGCGGCCGCTTTCCAAGTAAGCGAGAATATAATGTAACAATATGGCTGATTGTTACCAAACTATGGCACGGTAGCAAGAGGAAATATATTATGACAATTTATCAGTCTCAGATTTTTGTAATATGTTTTGTTCTGAACGTACTGGTATTTTATTCATAAGCCAAGATACAAAATAAATGAAGGGAGTGTCCAATACCGAAATAATTAATTTTATTACATATTGACCAATAAGCAGTGGGACAATATCCATTACTCCGTAGAACGCGATAGTTATGAATATAACTGTATCGATAGCTTGTGATACCATTGTGGATAAGTTATTTCTAAGCCAGAGATGTCTACCTTTCGTCTTATTCTTCCAAAATTGGAAAGCAAAGACGTCATGGTGTTGGCTCAATAAATAAGCTACCATCGATGCTAATACTACTCTTGGAACCAATCCCAGAACCGAGGAAAACTGTTCTGAATAATCCTTAGCAAACGGAGCTGACGGCCAATGAATTGCTATTACCACCGCAATCACCATAACAACATTGGCATAGAATCCAGCCCAGACGGCTTTCCTGGCCTGTTGCTTGCCCCACTTTTCACATATGATGTCAGTTAACAGGAATGTCGAAGCGTACACAATCACAGCAGCTGGTACAACAAAAGGGCCAAAAACAACAATTTTCCCAGCAATAATGTTTGCAATCACTACTAGCGCAGCCATAATAGCAATAATGTACTCGACACCGTACTTTTTCCCAATTACACCAGCTAGAGATGTTATGGCTAGCGTCGCTAGTATCCATAGCACAATTAAGGCAATTTCACTCATTTAATCTTTGCGCGCCTCCTTTTTGTGAAAGGGTTATCCGCAAGCTGACTAGCGCCATCAAGTTTTCCTCCTTAATTTCGCAAGTCGTTCGTAGAACATTCTGGTGTTGTGAAAACCTCTTCGTTTATTGCGATTGAACCCACGAAATACTATTACGTCTATGCCCAGCGACCTACAGACCTGACAGTCGCATTCTTCCCATGGAGCATCTATGAGAGTTGTCTTATATTTGTCTCTCAGGTTATTCGTATCGGAAGTTCTAAGGAGTAAGCTATCATATTCCACAATTTTGTCGAGCATTTTTGACAGACCATCGCGCCTTTTTTCATACTCTCTTAGCAGTCGAAGGCACTCCTGTTCCAGTTTCTGTAATTCAGAAAGCGAAATACCTTTCTCAGTTGCATTCTTCTGGAATCTTGGATCGTCACTGTAGGGAACACGAATGGCAGAATACCATTTATTTGACGCTGAAAGATAGTTTTTGTCTGACCGTAGCCAAGCCTTCCGAAGATAGGAGCCACTGTCAAAACTCGCAATGCCCAAATCTTTCAAGTGAGGTAATAACCCTTCACGCAAAACGCCGAGAAGGTGTATTCGTATTTTAGAATAACTTACCGGTAAAGCCTGATTAATTGCAGCTATAGTTGCCTCTACTATGTTAAGAATATCATCGTCTTTTCGTGGAACTAGGCCGCCAAGGGCAATGTAATCATAACCTATTTTGATATATTCTTTAGCCATCGAAGCGTATTCATTTGGAGTCCTAGCTTGAATCACGCCCATCGGCACAAATCTCGAGATTGCTTGTGCCGAATAGATAAATTCTCTAGCAAGCTTTGCAGTCAGTTCAATTCGACTTTCGATCTCTGCAGTACTCAATGGTCTCAATTTACCGTCCTCCTCAATTTCACCGAATGGAATATGGTCTATAGAGGCTCCTATGTCTACCCGAAGTGCGTTGTATAATCTGATAACCTCCTCTGTCGAAAATGGTGGGACTACTAACCGACGGTAAGAGAACGCGCCACAGTCACCCATTAAAAGATGGTGTTGCTTAAGATGTAGATATTTGCGAACTGAACTTATTTTTACATTAGGTTTTAGTCCATTTCTAGCAAATCCCTTCTCCATAACAATGTGGCCAAGACTGACAAGAATGCCATCATAAAGAGCTTTTCTCTTGAAAAGTTCGTGAGCATATAGTCTTACTTTCTCGCCCGACTTCCACGAAAGGCGATCATTGACAAAATCATATTTTGGGTCAAGATAATCATCCCAATCAGGAATGAAGTAATTCAGTGGCGTACTATTGAGTCGCCGCAATCTTGTACTACAAATTTTCGGAGCAATGTCAATTTGCTTACATTCATCACTATTCGCTTGCCATGCGTCACACCATTGTTTTAAAAGATGTAACTTTTGCCCTATAGCACCGGTGGCTACATGAACATTTGAGTGTGCCAGGAACGCCTTTGGTAGTACATCTAGATAATCCTTGCCTGCCCAAATAAATATGTTTTTGAACTTGCCTTCAGGAGCCCATCTTCCAATAAATGTTTCTACGTTTGCCCGAATATCTTTTGATTTTTCTTTGGTTAGTCGCTCATCGTAATTATATATGTGTGAGTCTGACCATAATAAGCCATGCTTGGCTGATAAAATCCATATTGCCGGTGAATTGTGCATTCCATCAAGTCGATTCCTAAGTACACGATAACCTGGTCCATCATACAGCTCTATTGCCGGAACCAAACGCTGACCATTATTTTTGCGCTGTGAACATGAGATAATTAATAAGTCTTGTTTTGCCATATTATTTACATTAAGTAAATTGATTGAAGACTAAAAACAATCAAACTCATATTCATGGATACCTTAAAGGCATATGGGTACGTAAGGATGGATCATTTCTAACGGTCGTGCAGTTCCATCTAGAGTCACAAGCTACACATGTTTCTTCTCCTGGCCCCTGTCCAACATCAGGTGCCGGCCAATTTTGTGTTGCTCGGGCATTCTCTATGCTATCTACCGTCGCATTGAAGCTATTTAGGGCAGCTTGTACACGTGAATCATCAATGGGTACTTGCATAAGTGCTCTTTCTCTTCTCTCTTGTATTGGTCTACGGTCATCTGCTAGTTCGTTAAGGAAATAGAGATTAGCTATGCGTGGATATACTCCGTGTCGCTTAAAATATAAAGATGCATATACTAACATTTGAAATTCATAGTCTCTTAGTAGTGAAACATTTGCCTGCGGACGTTTCAAACCCTTATAATCCCAAATTTCGAGAGTGTCAAATCCCCTATCGGTGTCATTAGGTGCTGCTAATACATCGACAGTACCATGCAATATGAAATTAGTCTCATCGCTCTGCATTCGATGCTCCGTGTCAACTACCCGGGGATATAAAGTTGGCCCTTCTACTTGGTTAAATGTCTTCAATAGATCTAAAGCTTGTTGCTCTACTGCCACACGCGCACCACGGATACCTCTTGCTCGTAAAGATGCTTGGACTTGGCGGAAATATTGTTCAATATCATCATCAGTTGGTAACATACCTCTGGTCGCAGGGTCAAGTAGACCGCCGTAATGAGCATGGGCACGGTCAAGCACTTGATGTATAATCGTACCATAAAACAACTGAGATGTACGTGAAGGTTGGTAGCCATGCTCTACTTCAAAGCCATACTGGTGCGGGCACCTTCGAAATGACAAAATATCTGTAGTAACACTATACCGGCGTCTGGGTGTAAAGGTGGTACGCGATATCCCTTGAATATGTTGAAAATTCTCCCACATTGCTAGTCACCCCGTTGTCTAGTTTCGTTGATGGACCGAATACCTAAACTCTCCAGCCAGTCTCTTCCCCGACCCAATGGCAAAACGTTAAAATCAACATCATCATATCGTGCGAGAATGAATAATCCGTATTGAGTTCTGGAGTATGCGACATAATAAAGACGTGCGATATCCTGCTGCGCCCTTTGATTTTCAGAAAATGCTAGTGGCTGTTGATTTTGCCGAAATCTATGTAATAGTGTTTCCGCTTGATGAGAGCCTGCAGGAGCACCCGACTCATTGCCAATCCCAGCTACAAATACAAACGGAAACTGAAGTCCCTTTGCTTGGAAGATAGTCATGATTGGCAGTCTTTGCCTCGGAAATAAGTCATATTCATCCTCTTCGTCATTTAAACCCTCAGCACCTAGTATACCTACCAATCCCCAGTAGAAGGCTTGAAGCCAAGTAAAGCTCATTTCTCCTGCTATGCTTGAACTGGTAGATAACCAACCTCTTGTGCGTGTTGGATCATTCGGCCGCGGCATCGATGTGTAAGTCTCAAGTAAACGTGTGAGCTTTGCGAGACGTACGCTCGTTAATATGTCTTGCTGCCATGTGGTAAATGGCTCAAATGATAATAATATGTAAAACAATTCGGCGACTCCAATGCGGAAAATAGTGCTAACTGGCTTAGCAGCTATTTCCGCACGTGCTCTATTGACGTATCGCTCTAGCTCGGTTGAGCGATTAAGATTATATACATCTAGCCACTTATTTGCTAAATTCCTGATTCTATCGTAGCGTGGTGCCGCTGATAAATTAGGGTCTAAAACAGCAATTAATGCTCCTAGAGCCGTTTGTACCTCTGGCTGTTCTAAAAAAGTTCGCCCACGAGGATTATAGACATTAATACCCACATTATTCAGTGCGGCGATGTAGTAAAAGGTCCAAGGGCGGGTCTCTCTTGTACTTCGTAATAATAGAGCACAATCGGACGGATCAGTAATGATATTGTTATCGAGCATACCTCGAACTAAATGAGCGAAGTTTCTTGCTAGTGTAGGGTGATCGCTGCCTGTAATTAGAGAAACAGCCGGGTAATCGCCGTAATTTACGGTGATGTCTGAAAAGGGGATTAATTCTCCAGGCCGAGGTGTGCGTGCTCCTGGTTGTTGCATAACCGGAATAGAACTTATGAAGTTGTTACACCATCGTACTATTCGCTCATGCGACCTATGATTTTCTAATAATGGCCGGTAATTTACATGAGTGTTGCTTCCCCAGATTGTATGACAAGCTGTCTCAAATCCTATGAGACATTCAGTAGTTCCACCACGGAATCGGTATATTGCTTGATCATCATCGCCAACGACCATAATATTATGTGGGGTGGATTGGGCCATAGTAAGGTAAATGGCTTCTTGAATCGGGTTAGTGTCTTGGTATTCATCTACCAGGACATGATTAATTCCAGGATTTTCTTGTGTACCATCACCATTTAGGAAAGCCCTACCCCGAGGGCTACTAAGAAATTCTAAGAATTTAGATTGTACGTGGGCAAAATCACTTCTGAATGTTAGTTCCAGTTGGTGAACATAATCCCTATATCCTTCGGCTAAGATTTGCCAGATACCGCCTTCTGCCTGCATTCGTGTCAAGTCAATTTGATATTCAACTATGCGATCAACAATACTGCGGAATGCATATGCTCTGGCAAGGCGACTAGTGGCTCTGCGCGATGCAGGAATATTTGGAAATCCGCCAAGCAAACTTCCGAAAGTTGTCCATAATTGCATATCTGCGACGTCTGGACGACGCCTAACAAGGGTAGAATGCTCGTTAATGAAAATCAGTTGTTCCAGTTCATCCATGAGTCGATAGTTCTGATAGCCACTGTATCTAAATTCGTGCATGATATCGTTACAGAGGCTATGGAGTGTACCCACGCGAACATGAGATACATCGATACCTTCTGATTCTAATGGTGCTTGGGACGATACCCAAGCACAGTATGCAGACAATCGATCCTGTAGTTCACGGGCTGCTTTTTCAGTAAAGGTTGAGAGAAAAATTGAACGAGGATTAACTCCATCAACATACATCAGCCGAAGGCAGCGCAGAATAAGAACTTCGGTCTTTCCAGATCCTGGGCCAGCTACTACCCACAACGGTCCCGAGGCAACATCTAGAACATCGCGCTGACTCGACGTCAACGCGAATGACTCGCGCGCAGGAATTTGCTCCACTATGTCCAGCAATTGATCCAGCGTCACAGTTTAGTTCCAACTCCTCAACACAAATCAGTTGACCTCATTCCCTAAAGCCACCCCATTATTGATTGTTCCGCCTACACAGTCTACCCACCGTTACTATCCGAGTTGCCTTGTTCTGGCTCGATGTCTTTGAACAGGTCATTGTACTTGTTTGGGTAGACAATCGCTCCCCAATACATTGTCCAACCGATAGCGACGACGGCCGCCGCCACCAAAATCACATCATATCCCGCTTCATGCAAGATCACGCTGGACGCGATCGACACTGCAAGAACGACCACTATGAAGATGGAGACATGAACCCGCAGAATCTCTGGCGCTATTCGCAGGAGCACCCTGTGTCTAGGGCTTTCGATCCGGCTAGCCTGGAATCTCTTAGGGAGTAAAGTGTCAACCCTGAAGTGCCTCTCGATTTTGCTGACTGAAAGCTGAAGATACCTGAAGCGATAGCTCATCGCGAGTGCGGACCAGGCACCCCACGTCTGCATTATGATTACTATGACCGTGACTATCACGAGAGGCATTGTCAGTTTGCTGGTATCTGCTAAATAATACTGAGATAGTATTACTCCGTACCCCGTTAGGCTGGGAATTAGGATAGCCAGGAACTTGATCATCTCGCTATAGTGGATTTCCAAGCTCTCAGTGAGAATGCGGTACATGGTACGTGCTACTTCCTTATCTGGTTTTTCCATTTGGTGGTCCACCTACTCTCATTATCATCATAATACAAATTCCAGGAACACCATACCCATCAGGCCTACTACAAATCAGGTATTATGCCCCAGAATACTACCAAGTTAACAATCACTCAAGACTTTCTCATATTCTACATTATGAAGGAATACCGGTCAATGAAGTCAGGCACATTCCGAATTCCAGGGACACCATACCAATCAGGCCTACTACAAATCAGGTACTATGTCCCAGAATACCACCAAAGGTTGCTCAATCCGCTGGAAAGTGTAATGTCACATGGTTGCACGAAAAGATGGAATGTTTGACAAACCCTTTGTGAACTAACTAAGCTTGATAGTGGTTGGGTGCTGCCTTTATTGAATTGGCTCTCAAGAGAGTTTGAAGACATGAGTGGGATGGACATAATTAAGCTGATCATAAGTATAGTCGCCTGTGAAGGCGCGGGTGGCATCGGTGCCATTTTCACCACTCGTGCAATTCCCACCTGGTATGCGGGACTCAAGAAGCCAACCTTTACTCCACCTAATTCAGTCTTCGGACCTATCTGGATCACTCTTTACCTTTTGATGGGTATAGCCGTTTTCTTAGTCTGGCGGGAAGGATTGGGTCAAGAAGGGGTAACAATAGCCTTTGTAATATTTTGGGCTCAACTGGTTCTGAACATCCTGTGGTCGGTAATCTTTTTTGGGCTTAAGTCCCTTTTTGGTGGAATGGTGATGATTCTGCTACTCTGGATAGCCATACTAATTAACATCATTACATTCTTTG
>Ga0315533_1000505_pt1 | contig 33517 bp, 33 predicted proteins | sample SalMarSW160130MG_FD_203081 | JGI IMG/M metagenome (GOLD analysis project Ga0315533, IMG submission 203081) | Salt marsh sediment microbial communities from the Plum Island Ecosystem LTER, Massachusetts, United States - Salt Marsh Sediment SW1601-30 ...
TGTCGAAGTCCTCGGGCCTGTACCCGAACTGCTTGATGGGGTCGTCGTCGATGAGGCTAGACTGGCGGCTTGTCACCTGGAGCCAGACGCCACCCACCTGCAGTATGCCGGTGGGGCCGAGGTTTGTCTCCTGGTTGATCCTCATGGGCCCCGTGCCTATGTACTTGCCTTCGCCGGCCCAGAGCACCTCGCCCTTGACTCTTACCTTGCCCCCGTCCCTCCAGCCCGTGGTGGCCCCCACCTCAAGCTCAACCGTTTCTCCGACTCCGGCCTCCACGATCTTCTTCGCCGAGTCTGGGTCGTAGAGCATTGGGAACGCCGTCCTCTGGGCCCCCTGCCTGAGTAGCTCCCTGAGGACGTAGGTGGTGTCGTTGCTTCTGTCGGCGTGGTCCAGAATCACTATGGGCTTCTCGGCTTTCTTCGCCTTCTCCATGGCGAGCCTGACGCCTTCCTCGACGCCGTGGAGGGCGGCCTCGCTTCTACCTGTCAGCTCCTTCCTCTTGCTCCAGGCCAGCTCGCAGAGATCGTCCACGATCTCTTGCGCTAGCTTGGGGTCGTTGTCCGTCACCGCCACCATGCCCATGCCGAGGGGGCGGACGTCGCTCCACGCGAAGCCGAAGAGGGCGGACACGTCCACGACGCCCGGCTTCCTCTCCCACCGGTGGACTCTGTCGATTATGTCCTTGCCGGGGGAGACCGTGGTCGCGCTGAAGACGGATGGCACTACGATCCCCGGCTTCTTGAGGGCCACGGTGGGCTTGATCTCGCCTCGGAGGGTCTTCATCATGGCGTCGGCGGCACGCATCCCGGTGTTCTTCATATCAACGTGGGGGCTGCTCTGGTACCCGAACACCGCCGTCGCCTCCCTCAGTATCGCCTGGTCCTTGTTGGCGTGGAGGTCGAAAGTCACCATCAGGGGCATGTCGTAGCCGACTATCTCACGGACCTCGCGGACGGCGTCCGTCTCCGGGTCCTGCCTGCTCTCGGTCGCCATGGCACCGTGCAGAGACAGAAGCACGCCGTCGACCTCGTCCTTCATCTCGTCGAAGCCGCGTCTCATCTCCCCCACGTAGAAGCCGTAGACCTCGTCCGCCACCGTCTCGGTGGCCCCGCCGTACGCGCCGCAGACGGGCAGCAGCTCCGCGTCCTCGCGTTCGCAGACCTCGATGAAGCCCCCGACGCAGCTGTTGGTGCCCCTCGCCTTCTCCAGCAGCTCCGCCCCGTGGTAGGAGGTCCTCTCGAAGTCCTCCAGAGTCGTGAGCCCAGGCCAGAAGGTTATGGTCTCGTGGCTGAACCCCGCGACCCCGAGCTTGTGCTTGCTCATCTCGTCACCTCCCGATCACGATCCCCGCGGGATCGATCTCCTCGCGGAGAAGCCTCAGCTCCTCCGGTGTCGGCTCATCCGTTACCGCGATCTCGCCTTGCATGTGCAGCTTGAAGCTTGTGTTCTCCTGGATCTGCTCCCGTGTCACCCCTGGGTGAACGGAGAGGAGCCTCATCTCCTTGGTCTCCTCGTCGAAGCCCATCACCCCGAGCTGGGTGATGACCCGGTGGGGCCCTGTGCCTGCGGGTAACCCTGCCTCCTCTCTAGCCCCGGGGCCCGTGAGGTACCCCGGCGTGGTGAGGAAGTCCAGCTTGTTCATGAAGCGCAGCTTGTCGTGGCGCATCAGTATGATTGTCCGTGTGCAGAGGCTGCCCACGTCGTTGGCGCCTCCGCTCCCCGGGAGCCTGACCTTGGGGCTGCCGTAGTCGCCGATGACTGTGGTGTTGAGGTTGCCGTACCTGTCGATCTGTGCTGCGCCGAGGAACCCGTAGTCCACGAGGCCTTGCTGCGCCATCCCCATGACGTAGTCCATGCTCGCCGCCATGACGCCCCTATAGAATGTGCGGCTGTCGCCTACGCTGATAGGAATCGTCGGCAGCTTGGGGCCCAGCCCGCCAGCCTCGAACACTATGAGCAGCTCCGGGGCGTGGAGCCTCTGCGCGAGCATGGTGGCGATTATGGGCAGCCCGGTTCCCACGAAGACGGACTTCCCGTTCTCCAGGACCCTGCTGGCTACGCATGCCATGAGCTCGGTGGCGTTGTACTCCAACGCTAGCCCCTCCTCGCCCACGGCGCGTCTAGAGGCACCTCCAGGTGCTCCAGCCTCCGGAGGTACTCCATCTTTTCGTCTCCGCCTACCAGCTCTATGTACTCGCTGAACTCCTTCACGCCGCGGACGTACCTGTCCAGGTACTCCTCGACGCCCTCGTCGCTGCGGCTGAGCCTGAGCCACTCCGCCATGTGCTCCTCGTCGCTGTAGTAGAGCCCAGGCATGTTCCCCGGGTGGCTCCCGTAGGGCACCTCCACGACGGCGTCTACCGAGAAGTGGGGGATCACCGTCCTGTCTGGGTGGGCGCGCACCTCCTCCTCTTCTATCAGCTTCTCCGTGGTAACTATGAGGCGCTTCGCGGCCCGCGCCAGGTCAACGTCCTCGATGGTGGTGCCGTCTATCTGGCAGTTCCCGTACCTGTCGCAGCGGTGCACATGGATGAACACGAAGTCAGGGTAGCAGGCCGGGATAAGCGTGATGGGCAGCCCGGTCCACGGGTCCTCCGCCACCTTGGACGAGCTGTACCGCAGCGTGTCGGTGCCCAGCATCACCCTCGCGGGCATCCACGGCAGCCCCATGGCCGCAGCCTTAAACCTCCACTGGAACCCTGCGTTGCTGATCTCGCCCACGACCTTTACCTGCCCCGACTCGACGCGCCTGCGGCCCGCAGGGGACAGTCCCCTGAGCTCGTGGCCGAACGCGTATGCGCACTCCACGCGGTCTACGAGCCTCGAAGCCACCAGCACATCCACGTCGTGGACACCGGTCTTAGCGGCCATGCACAGACCCTTCCTGCCCTGCCTGATCATCTCATAGATGCCGGCCATGCTGAACCTGATGTGCCCGAAGCCGCCCATGGCGAAGTAGTCTCCGTCACGGGTGAACCTGGCCACGGCCTCGGACATGTTCATCCGTTTATCAACTAGTCCCCTGGGCTTGTTCTCCATCATCCAGCGGCGGGCATCGTCGGGGTGCATCCAGCCATACAGTTCCCCGCGGCCCTCCTCAAGAAGCCTCATACTTTCTAGTTATGCTGGATGCTCGTATAACGTTAACGAGGGAAAAAGGGTCAGTGGGTCTCGCTGTCCTTGCTCCACAGTAGCTTGTTCAGCGACAGCAGGTATTCGTCGCGCCACGACTCCAGCTCCTCGAGGCTCTTGTCTCCCACCATCTCGTCGACGCCGTCTATCGCCTTCTGTACGACGGTCTCAGGGGTCTCGGTCCACGTCGCCATGGTCTTGAGCCACTTGGACTTGCTTTCGCCGATGTGCCTCATCAGGTACTCTATGCCGCCCTTGCCGCCCCCCAGGTGGTAGACCATGTAGGGGCCCATGACGGCCCACCGTATGCCTGGGCCTGCCCTTATGGCCTTGTCCACGTCCTCGACGCTGGCGACTCCCTGGTCCACGAGGTCCAGCGCCTCCCTCCACAGCGCCACCGAGATCCTGTTGGCGATGAACCCCGGCACCTCCTTCTTGAGCACAACAGGCACCTTCCCCATGTCTTCCATCACTCTGTAGGCGAGGTCCACGGTCTCCTTGCTGGTCTTCTCCCCGGGGCTCAGCTCCACCAGGGGCACAAGGTGCACCGGGTTCCACGGGTGGGCAACTATAGCCCTTTCAGGGTGGAGCCTCATGTCCTGGGCGATCTCCGTCATCATCAGCCCGGAGGTGCTGCTTGTGAACACCACGTTCGCTGGGGCAAGCTTGTCCATCTCCGCGTAAAGCGGACACTTGACTTCTAGACTCTCGTACACGGACTCCACCACGAAGTCTGTGCCCTTCAGCGCCTTCTCCAGGCTGGTGGTGGTCGACAGGCGTGTCTTCGCTGCTTCGGCGTCCTTCCCCACTCCGGCGTCCACAAGAGTGTCTATGTGGTGGGATACTCTACCCTTAGCCTCCTCTAGCTTCTCCTCTGTCAGGTCCTGCATTACAACATCGTAGCCGTGTAACGCGAACAGCGTGGCCCAGCCCTGCCCCACGAGGCCGCTGCCCACGCATGCAACACGTTTGATTCCCTCGATCAATGCTATCAACATGAAACATGCTGCAAGGTTTTTCATTCTTCCGCCGTCGAAGCCGTTAAGTTGGCTCAACCCGGAGTCATATCTATGCCTGAACTACACGTCTTCTCAAGGGGCTCCATGCGTCTCATCGATATGGTGCGGGGCGAGGGCATCTATCTCTGGGACAAGGATGGCCGCCGGTACATCGACGGCAGCGCCGGCCCCATCTGCGTCAACATAGGCCACGGCGTCAAGGAGATAGCAGACGCCGTCGCGGCTCAGATGAAGCAGGTGAGCTTCGTCCACAGCAGCCACTTCATCACCCAGAGCGTCATCGACTGCGCGGAGAAGCTCGCCTCGTTCGCGCCCGAGGGCCTAGACCACGTCTACTTCTGCAGCGGCGGAAGCGAGGCCACAGAGGCCGCCGCCAAGATGGCTCGCCAGTACTGGCTGCTGAGAGGCGAGCCGAAGCGCAGCAAGATCATCGCCCGTTGGCAGAGCTACCACGGTAACACGCTTGGCGCCCTCAGCATGTCGGGGAACATCGCGCGGCGCCGACGCTACGTGCCGCTTCTCTTGGACTTCCCCCACATCCCGCCGGCGTACTGTTACCGGTGCTGGTTCGGTAAGACCTGCGACACATGCGATCTTGAATGCGCCCGTGCACTTGACACCCAGATAAGGGCGACGGGCCCAGAGTACGTCTCCGCGTTCATCGCTGAGCCCGTGGTCGGCGCCACGTTGGGCACGGTTCCAGCGGCGCCTGGCTACTTCCAGCTGATCCGCGAGATATGCGACGAGCATGACGTCCTCTTCATCGCCGACGAGGTCATGACGGGGCTCGGGAGGACCGGGAAGAAGTGGGGCCTCGACCATTGGGACACGGTGCCCGATATCATAGCCACCGCCAAGGGCCTCGCGGGCGGCTACCTGCCCTTGGGAGCCACCATCGCCAGCGACAAGGTGTACGACGCCTTCGGTGAGCCCTTCGCCCACGGCCACACCTACGGCAGCCACCCCGTCGGGTGCGCCGCCGGGGCCGCGGTCATGGACTACGTCGTGAAGCATAGGCTTGTAGAGAGATCGGCGGAGCTGGGAGAGTACTTCCACGGGAAGCTCAAGGCGCTCTACGACCACCCGTCCGTCGGAGACGTACGCGGCATGGGTATCTTCGCGGGCGTCGAGTTCGTCAAAAACAAGGAGACCAAGGAGCCGTTCCCGCCTGAGCTCAGGTACTATAACAGGGTGGTCGACAAGTGCTTCGAGAATGGACTGCTCGTCTACCCCGGGGTAGGCACGGTGGACGGGGTCAGGGGTGACCACATTCAGGTGGCGCCGCCCCTTGTGGTAAACAAGGAGGAGATCGACGAGATAGTGGAGCTCCTGGACAGGTCCATCGGAGAGGTAGAGGCGGAGGTTCTATAGCTTCAGCGGCTACCTGATCCTGCCGTTCACTACCTTCTCCAGCCCTATTTCCTCGGTGTCTGTGTGGAGTGGCAGCCCCTCCATGTAGGCCTTGCCGTCCACCGCCTCCAGCCTGTACTTCATGAACTGGTCGAAAGTGATCGTATCCGAACTGTACTCCTTGACGTCGCCAACATACACCTGATCCCCAGGCTTAGACACCTGCGGGTTCAGGATTCCCACGTCCTTGCCGTCGTCTCCCGCCAACAGCATGCCCTCGCTGAGTTCGCCCCGCAGCCTCGCCGGCTGCAGGTTGGTGAGGACCACCAGGTGCTTGCCGAGGAGGTCGTTCCTGTCGGGGTAGTATGGCTTCAAGCCGGCGACTAGCCGCCTCTCCTCGCCGCCTAGGTCGATCTTCAGTATGTAGAGCTTGTCGGCGCTCGGGTGGTCAAGCACCTCTGTGACCTTGGCTACCCTCATGTCGAGGGCTCCGAGGTCCGTGGGGTTTAGGACCACGTACTCTCCGCCGCTGTGCTGGACTATTAGGCCGCATATCTCCCTAAGGGCGTTCTCCAGGTACATGCCGCTGGTCTCGCTGTTGCCCTGAACGTAGACCAGTAGGTTCCGGCTGTCGAACCCTATCTTGGTGTGCTGGCCCTGCTTCACGTCGAGCCAGCAGAGCACGTGCTCGTCGTCCATCATGGCGAACTTGCCTGGCGGAATCTTCATGGGCTCAGTCTCCCCTAGGGGCACGTACACCTCGTCGCCTCGGGTCACCTTTAGCCCGACGTCTCCCACAACCTTGTCCAGGTCGTGGACTCCGACGCTGACGCGTCTCGTTGCTGCGACGACGTTGTAGGCGTCCACCACGGTGTTGATGGTTGGGAGCCTGCCTTTCTCCTTCACAAGGTTGATGAGGTGAACCACGGGGCTCTCGGCGTCCACCTTGAATCTCGTGTACACGTCGTTGTAGGCGTCGATGATGGGGTCGCCCTCGACGCTGAGGGCCTTGATCTCCTCCTCCGCCTCCTTCTTGAGTGTGTCCAGCTCCGCGGAGGACTTCCTGATCTGTACGCCCCGTACCACGGCTAGCTTTACGTCGACGCCCAGTTTCGCCAGCTTGTCGTCTATGCTGAACTCGATCTTCCTGGTCTCCGCGGGCTCGGGGACCCTAAGCTCGATGGGCTCGATCTTCTTGAGCACTATCCCAGCTTTCCCTATCTCGTGGTCCTCGACGACCTCATCTATGTCGTCCCAGTCGAGCCTAGGGAGGTTGAGCTGCGCCTCTATCTTCTCCGCGAACACAGGCATAATGGGTTTGATGAGTATGGTGAGGTTCTTCACGATGTTGACGCAGTCGGTGAGCACCTTACGCCCCTTCTCCGGGTCTGCCTTCACCAGCTCCCAGGGCTTGTTGTCCTGGAAGTACTTGTTCCCCATGCTGCTTATGGTGAGCATCTCGTTGACGGCATCCCTGAAGTCGAAGCCCATGTAGTGAGCCTTAGCCGCCAAGCACCTCTCCCTCACTTCCTCCAGCAGCTCGGCGTCGCTGACCTTGCTGGACTTGCCGTCGTAGTACCTGTTGACGAAGCTGAGGACCCGGTAGAACAGGTTGGCCAGGTTCGCGACGAGCTCGTTGTTTATCTTGCTCCTCAGGTTCTCCAGGTTCAGGTCGATGTCGCTCATGGTGTGGCTCAGGTTCGCTGCGTAGTAGTAGCGGAGCAGCTGGGGGTCCAGGTAGTCCTTGAACTCCTCGGCCGTCAGGAAGGTGCCCCTGCTCTTGCTCATCTTCTCGCCGTTCACCGTGAGGAAGCCGTGGACCACGACGTTGTCGGGGACGCGGAACCCGGCGCCATGGAGTATCGCGGGCCAGAAGAGGAGGTGGAAGTAGATGATGTCCTTGCCGATGAAGTGGATGATGGTGCTGTCAGGGCTCTGCCAGTAGTCGTCAGCCGTGCACGGCTTGTCCCTGCAGTAGTTCGCCGTGGAGGCGATGTACCCGATGGGGGCGTCTAGCCAGACGTAGAAGTACTTGTTATCCTCTCCAGGTATCCTGAAACCGAAGTAGGGGCCGTCCCTGCTTATGCACCAGTCCTGCAGGCCCTCGTGGACCCAGCTGAGAATCTGGTTCCTGATCTCCGGCTGTAGCTTCTTGTTGCCGTTTAGCCACTCCTCGAGCCAGTCGCTGAAGTTGCTGAGCCTGAAGAAGTAGTGGAGGCTGTTCCTGCGTATGGGCGGGCTTCCGCAGATGCTGCAGTACGAGTTGATGAGGTCTGTGGTGTCGTAGGCGGCGTTGCACTTCTCGCACACGTCGCCGTACTGGTCCTGGGCGCCGCACTTGGGGCAGGTGCCCTTCACGTACCTGTCTGGGAGGTAACGTTCACAGTGCTCGCAGTAGGTGAGCTCTATTTCCTTGGTGTAGATGTGCCCGTTCTGCCTCAGCCTGTTGAAGATGAGCTCGGTGTACATCTGGTTCTCCGGGCTGTTGGTGGTGTAGTAGCTGTCGAAGCCGACATGGTAGTCGTCGTAGTCCCGCTTGTGCTCCCGCCACCAGTGCTCTATGAACTTCTCGGGGGTGACTCCCTGCTTCGCGGCGTTGATCTCTATGGGCGCCCCGTGGGTGTCTTCGGCCCCGCAGTAGACCACGTCGTGGCCCGCCAGCTTCATGAAACGGACCCAGATGTCAGTCTGGATGTACTCCACCATATGGCCTATGTGCACCGGGCCATTGGCGTAGATAAGCGCAGAAGTTACGAGAATCTTACCAGATTTTATTGCTAATCCTCCCGGTTTTTCTAAAGAGAGCGTTTACGACATATTAATGCTGTTTTATCCACTTGGTTTTCCTTGAACCAGCCTAATGGCTGGGCTCTTGGCCTTCTTCTCCCTCTTCCGTTTCCTCTTCCTCTTTTTCGATCCGTCTACTCATAATACGAGAATAGGCATCTACTCGGCTCTTGTAGATGATGGCCCCGACCGTTGATCCACCAATAAGCCCTAACATCGTCAAGGCGTCTCCTATCGCCCCCCCGCCGTAGAAGATGGTGTAGACCACCTGCTGTATGATGTAGGCGAGGACACCCGTCACAGTGCCGACCCTGATCAGGTTACCCTTCGCAATCCTCGCAGCGGAGTAGCCGCCTAGTAACCCGCCGATGAGGTGCAGCGCTATGAACAATGTGGAGAAGATGCTCAGAACCTTTTCAGAACCTCCATAGATGAGCGCTAACAACTCTATTATCAGGAAAGGCAGCCCAAAAGCTAGGGATGCCCCTGCGAAGTAGACCCTGAACGAGTCCCTCTGATCCTGCTCCCCAGTCATCAGCTTAACCTGTTTACACGGTTATTTAACACTCTTCGTCGGTAAATGGACGCTCTTCCACCGTTTACCTGCAATATATTCTCCAAAGTCTTAAATCAGCTATCTTGTCAGTACTAAACGGGAAATCCCAATGGCTATACTAACACCAAATAGATTGGTTCCACTAGCGGCATTTATACTAGCGTGGGTGGCCACGTACATGGCCATCCAGATGGGAAAACAGGGAAAGATCAAGATACGCAGGATACCTGGCCTCGACGCCATCGAGGAGATAGTCGGGCGCTCCGTGGAGATGGGGCGCCCTGTCTTCGACATCGTCGGCATGGGTGTCTTCACGGACATATACGCGACTCAGACCATTGCAGGGCTTAGTATCCTCAGCTACGTTTCGACACTCTGCGCACGCCTCGGCGCCAAGCTTTACGCGCCGCAGGCTAGCGTAGATGTGTTGCCAGTAGCAGCAGAGATAGTAAGTGAATCCTACAGGATGGAAGGAAAGCTAGAAGAACTTGACGTTGAAGAGCAGCTACCCTATCTGTCAGGGACCCAGTTCGCCTGGGCGAGCGGCATAATCGGAATGGCTGCCAGGTTGAGGCCAGCCGGTAACATCATGATCGGACCCTTCTGGGCCGAGTCCATGATGTTCGCCGAGACATTCGACAGGATCGGAGCTATGCAGATCGGCGGAACCGCGCGCATGTACCAGATACCCTTCTTCGCGGCACTATGCGACTATGTACTCATCGGCGAGGAGATGTTCGCCGCAGGCGCCTACGTCAGCGGCGACCCCCAGCAGATAGGCAGCATAGCCGCCCAGGACTGGTACAAGCTAGCGGCTTTGGCGCTAGGCATACTCGGCGCCCTATTAGCGACGGCAGGAGTCACCATAATAGGTGACCTCCTGATAATGTGAGGTGAATGAAGAGATGGACTACAGAAGAGACATCCCTCTGGCGATAACATTCCTAGTAGGAATCATCGCCGTACTGGACTACTACACTACATTTGAATCCGTCACCAACACCTTCACAGTTATCAAGAACTGGGGCGTCGTTCTCCAAGCCTTCGCGCTGGGTCTCGGAGCTGTAAACCTGTTCCGCGTCCATGGCAAGAGGGTCTCCGAGAGGACTAGGGAGGACTGGATGTTCAGCGGCTGGCTGCTTCTCATGCTGGTGCTGTTCGTCGTCGTTGGCCTCGGAACAGGTCAGTACGACGCAAGCACACAGTACGCCTGGATCTACAATGCCCTATACATGCCCCTTGGCGCAACGATGTACAGCAGCCTCGCATTCTACATGGCCTACGGCTCATACAAGGTGCTGAGGGCCAGGAACTTCGAGGCAGCACTGCTTTTCATCACTGCTGTACTAGTAATAATAGGAAACACGCCGATATTCCCGGCGACGTTTCCCGTCTTCTTCAACATACGTGAATGGATCTTCGGACCCATCGTGAGCGGAGCTTACAGAGGCATCAGGATCGGCGTCGGCATAGGCGCGGTAGTCTTAGGAATCAAGACGCTGGTCGGTCTAGAGACCGGCTACTTGGGGAGGTGGTAAAAGATGAGCATATGGGAGAAACTGATGTCAATCCCACGTGAGGTAATCATGGCGCTGGTCTTCATCGCCATACTCATCCCCGCCCTCAACCCCCTAGGTCTACCCCTCATGGTAGGAAGCATGAGCCAGGCTTGGTACGACACGGTTGACAACATGCCCGCCGGCTCCATAGTACTCTTCGACATCGGCTACGGCTCAGGAGGATACCCGAGCCTCGGCCCAGGCAACATCGCTGCGTTCCACCAGATGTTCGAAAATGATCTGAGGATCGTGATGATGGCGACGGATCTAGAGGGAAGCATGATGTATCCACTAATCATGGCCGGCGTTAAACCAGAGAGCAACTACGGCGCGGTATACGGCGAGGACTACGTGTTCCTAGGCTACATCGCGGGGACACAGACGGCAATGGCTGGAGTCCTTGGAGACCTTCACGCTCTCGCATCCGCAGACTACCAGGGCACATCTCTCAGCAGTCTACCCCTCGCAGCCGAGGTGGGCGGCGCAGAAGACTTCGACATCGTGGCGTACATGACCACGGCTGGAGGCACGGCCGAGGGCTGGGTCTACCAGGCTTACAGCCAGTACGACAGACCGATCCTCGGTGGCTGCCTGAGCATGATGACTACAAGCATCAAGCCATACTATGACAGCGGCCAGATGCTGGGTCTGATGGATGGCATCAAGGGAGCCGCAGACCTGGAGTTCTTAACAGGTCACGCCGGCGACGCCATCATCAGCAGCGACATCCTGAGCTTCACACAGACACTGGTACTCATCTTCATCTTGATCGGCAACGTTGCCTTCTGGATGCAGAAGGGAGGTGGCAAGTAGAATGGTGTCAATGGACCCCCAGATCTGGATAGCGGCGTTCCTTACACTGGCCGCAACCAGCTACGCCTTCAGGGACAACAAGGCCTTCAAGTTCGCCGAGAACACCTTCATAGGCGTGGCGGCTGGCCACCAGATCGTCATGGGCGTCAAGAACATCCGTGACTATGGCTGGAGCCACCTCATGCAGGGAGAGATGATATACATCGTCGTCTTCCTCCTCGGCGTCATGCTCTACGCACGTTACCACAAGGAGTACTACTGGCTCTACAGGTACCCAATCGCCTTCCTCGTCGGGAACGGCGTCGGCATCAGCATCAGGGCGGGCATCCACAGCGACTTCACGTTACAGATCGCTGAAACTGCGTCGCCTCTGATAGCGTCTACCGCGATGGGCAGCATAAACAACATAATAACCTTCGTCGGCGTGATCACGGCACTCAGCCACTTCATATTCACGTATGAAGGCATGCACAAAGACACACTGGGCTGGGGGCCGAAGATCGGCAGATGGATGATCCTTCTAGCGCTCGGCGCAAGCTTCGGCAACACGGTGATGACCAGGTTCGGCATGTACCAGGGAAGAGTAATCTTCCTGCTAAGAGAGTGGTTGCAGATAATCGCATAATCTAAGGGAACCAAAAACCCCCTTTTTTATTTACCCGTAAACTCTTAACCCCAGCACACACTCAGATAATGAACGGTTTTGGAAGACGAGGAGCGGAAACCATCCACGACCGACTACATGGCGGCGGCTGCGCTCGCCTACGGGATAGTCTACTTCTGGATAAAGCTGAAGATGGTGGCGGGGACGCCAAGCCTATTGGCATACCCCACATACTACCTCGCCGGGCTCGTACCCTCATACCTTGTATGCAGACGCACCGACTCGGCTCACCTCGCCGTAGGGATAAAGGCCGCCCTCGCCGCGTGGACGTTCACAGCCGTCACACTCCTAGCCTTCGTTGAAGGGTCCAGCCTCGCCTTCTTCGGCATACTATTCATCTGTCTCGTCCTTGGGGGAGCGACAGCTTCTTACCTAGCTCTCAGGCAGAGCCTCCAGCCACCGTCACATGAAGTTGACTCCGAGAAGAGTCCAACGCCTTAAATCCTAAGCAGCTGAGGGATAATCGAAATGTTCCCCTCCCTACCCGGCGACGAGGAGCTAACCGAGGAAGAGGCAGACGAGATAATAAGGAAGACCGCGGAGAGAATACAGCAGTACGGCATGGAGACCGTCGCCATACTGACCCTCGAGAGCGTCAAGCCCCTCGTCTACATCGGCGGCGAGATGAGTAGGCTCATGATATCCCCGTTTCTCCCAGCCCTCGGACCCAACGCCAACGAGCTTGGCGAGAACCTGATCAACGTGTTCGAGGAGCGCAAGAACATCGAGAAGCTCATCATCATCCTAGAGGAGATGGCGAGCGGAGAGTACGGCAAGGGAGAGGACGAACAGGAAGCCGGGGCACCCGAGGAAGGGAAGGAGAAACCCGATGCCGATGAAGCCTCTGATGAGCAAGCGAAGCCGAAGAAGAAAAAAAGCTGGCGAGACTGGCTCCCCTTCTAAATAGCATACGGCCTCGGCACATTAGAAAACCTTATCCATGATCACCTGCGACTGAATATGAATCAGCATGGCAGCCCTCAAGAAGACAACAGAGGAGATGCAGTTCATCATTGCTACCGACGTAGGCTCCACCACCACCAAAGCCAGGTTATTCCACAAGAAGGACGGTGAGTGGAGGTTCCTGGTAGCAGGAGAAGCACCCACGACAGTCGAAGAGCCCTACGAGGACGTGACCCTCGGAGTACAGAACGCGGTACGTGAAGTCGAGGAGTTGACCGGACACAAGCTTCTAGCCCCGGACGGCAGCGGCATAGTACTGCCCTACGACGGCGAGAAGGGCGTAGACCTCTACGTCACCACCAGCAGCGCCGGCGGCGGCCTGCAGATGATGGTATCCGGCCTCATCAAGTCCATGACCGCTGAGAGCGCCAACAGGGCGGCCCTCGGCGCAGGCGCCATAGTCATGGACATCATCGCAAGGGACGACGGCAGGCAGCCCTACCAGAAGATCAGGAGGATAAGGAGCCTCAGACCCGACATGATCCTCATGGCGGGCGGCACCGACGGCGGCGCCAGCAGCCACGTCATGGAGATCGCGGAGCTGATCAAGGCGGCAGAGCCTAAGCCGCGCCTCGGCGTGGCCTACAAGCTGCCCATCGTCTATGCAGGCAACAAGGTGCTCAGGCCCCAGATCGAGGCGCTCCTCAAAGAGGGTTTCGCCCTCGACATAGTGGACAACATCAGGCCGGTCCTGGAGCAGGAGAACACGGAGCCGGCTAGGCGCGCCGTGCACGAGCTGTTCATGGAGCACGTCATGAGCCACGCTCCGGGGTACACCAAGCTCATGAAGTGGACCGACGTCGACATAATGCCGACGCCAGCAGGAGAGGGCATGGCCATGCAGCTCATCGCCAACACGTTCAACCTGAACGTGCTGGGCGTCGGCCTCGGAGGCGCGACCACCAACGTGTACTCGATCATGGACGGAAGGTTCGTGAGAAGCGTATCGGCCAACCTGGGGATGAGCTACAGCGTCACCAACGTCATGAAGGAGGCCGGCATCGACAACATCATGAGGTGGATCCCCTTCAATCTGGACACGGAGGAGGTGGCGTCAAGACTGATGAACAAGATGATCAGGCCCACCACTATCCCCCAGACCTTGGAGGACCTGATAGTAGAACACAGCGTGGCCCGCGAGGCCTTGAGGCTGGGACTGCAGCACCACAGGACCATCGCAACCCGCCTCAAGGGCATACAGATTGAGAGGACCATCAGCGACATGTTCGACCAGGCCCTTGAGGAGACCTACGTCAAGATGATGAACATCGATATCCTCGCTGGCACTGGAGGGTTGCTTAGCCACGCCCCGAGGCGCATCCAGTCGATGTACATACTGACGGACGCCTGGCAGCCCGAGGGCGTCACGAGGATGTTCCAGGACAGCGTGTTCATGATGCCCCACCTGGGTGTGCTGAGCACCGTCTACCGCGACGCGGCGTGGAGCATCTTCGACAAGGACTGCCTCGTGAGGCTTGGTACGAACATCGCAGCCGCCGGCACAGGCAAGCTGGGCGAGCGCGTCATGACGGTGGAGCTGGAGATGCCCAACGGCGAGGAAGTCAAGGAGGAACTCAGCTTAGGAGACATCAAGCTGGTGAAGCTTACCGAGTTCGAGGAGGCTAAAGCCATGATCATCCCCGGGAAGGAGTATGACGTCGGCGCGGGGCCTGGCAAAGAGTTCGAGGCCACCGTGAGCGGCGGCGTCGCTGGCGTGATGCTCGACGCACGCGGTAGACCAATCTACTTGCCGGAGGAGGATGACCAGCGCAAGGAGCTTCTGCTGAAGTGGTTCAAGGTGATGGATCTATACGACGAGAGCAAGCTGGAGGAGTTGATCTAAGATGGTAGACGCAGCGACTGAGAAGAAGACGAGCGGAGAAGGGAAGGAGGCCGGAGAGGCCCACGCCTATACGCCGGGCCTAAAGGTTAAGAAGGCGATGAAGGTCGACAAACTGAGGCGGCTACCCATTCTGGGAGAGGTCTTCCTCAAGGTAGGCGACAAGGTGAGCTACGACGAAATCGTCGCCAGGACGGAGATCAGCGGAGACCCTGAGATCGTCAAGGTGGCCATGCTGCTGGGCTTAGAGCCTGAGGACATCCCTCGGTTCATGAACAAGGTGGTGGGAGACACAGTCGAAAAAGGTGAGCAGATGGCCTTTTACAGCGCCCTCTTCGGGCTCATCAAGAAAAGAGTCGAGTCGCCCATAGACGGCACCGTGGAGAGCATCAGCGAGATCACGGGGCAGGTCATCCTCAGGGGGGCGCCCATACCGGTGGAGGTGGATGCCTACATCCAAGGAACCGTCGTAGAAGTCATGCCCCGGGAGGGCGCCGTCATCGAGACCAACGCTGCTTTCATCCAGGGGATCTTCGGCATCGGCGGTGAGACCCACGGGGACATCCACGTAATCGTCAAGGATAACACCCAGGTGGTGGACGCCGACATGATCAAGCCCGAGCACGAGGGCAAGATCCTCATCGGCGGAAGCCTGGTCACGCTGGACGCGTTGAGCAAGGCTGCCGAGGTCGGCGTCTCCGCCATCGTCAGCGGCGGCATCAGGCACGACGAGCTGACGACGTTCACGGGAGAGGAGATCGGCGTAGCCATCACCGGCCAGGAGGAGTTGGGCATAACCCTCATAATCACGGAGGGATTCGGAAAGATGACCATGAACCAGCGCACCTTCGACCTCCTCAAGGAGTTCGAGGGGTTCAGGGCCAGCATCAACGGCGCCACCCAGATCAGGGCAGGAGTCCTGAGGCCGGAGATAATCATCCCACACGAGAAGCTCGAGGCGGGAGAGGCCGAGGCCCTATCCCAGGGGATGGTGCCAGGAACCCCCATCAGGATCATCCGTCAGCCCTATTTCGGCGCCATCGGCAAGGTGCACAGCCTCCCGGTGGAGCTGCAGCAGCTTGAGTCTGAGAGCAAGGTGCGCGTAGTGAACATCGAGCTGGAGAACGGCGAGGTGGTCATGGTGCCCAGGGCCAACGTCGAGATCATCGAGGAGTAGTCCTCACCTTTTTTGGTTTCAACCCACTTGTTATAACGAGTTTTTTAGACGAGTAGAGCCCATCAACTACCATGCAGTATGTTAAGGTCCCGGCGTGGGAGTTCTACGGCTGGGAGCCGGAGAAGCTGGAGTTCCCAGACGGCTGGAAGGTACATGAGCAGAGGATGAACGGCCACGACGCGCCGAGGCTCACCATGGAGGAGGTCGCCGATAGGCTTCAGAACCCGGTGGGCACTAAGCCCCTACGAGAGCTGGCGAAGGGCAGGCGTAAGTGCTGCATCATCTTCGACGACATGACGCGTCCCACCCGTCAGAGCCAGATGCTGCCGGCGGTGCTTGATGAGCTACACGGAGGCGGGTTGTCCGACGACCAGATCGTGTTCGTCATGGCGACCGGCGCCCACCACGGCCGTCTCCTCCTCGACTTCCAGAAGAAGCTGGGCGCCGAGGTGCCTGAACGTTTCCTTGTGTTCAACCATAACTGCTACGAGAACACGGTGGAGCTTGGGGAGACCAGCGGCGGGACGCCGGTGCACGTGAACCGTGAGGTCATGAGCTGCGACCTCAAGGTGAGTCTAGGCGTGATGATGCCCCACTTCGGGTACGGGTTCGGGGGAGGCAGCAAGATGCTGCTGCCCGGCGTATCCGGGATCGACAGCATCACCCACAACCACAGGATCATGGAGGGCACGGGGCCGGGGCGGGTGACTGATAACACGCGGCGGCTGGACTCCGAGGAGGCGGCGAGGATGGCTGGGCTGGACTTCGTGGTCAACGCGTTCCTGAACGCGGACTCCGATGTGGCGGGGCTGATCTGTGGCGACGTGGTGGAGGCCCACAGGGAGGGCGTCAAGGTTGCCCGCGGCCACTACGCCACCGAGCTCGTGAGGGACGCCGACGTCGTGGTCGGCAACGGCTACCCCATGGCCAACGAGGGCTACAAGGCGTACCACATATTGAGGGACTCGGTCAGGGAGGGTGGGGACATGGTGTTCCTCCTCTACACACCGGAGGGGTGCAGGGTCCACCACTACAACGGCAGGTTCGGCGAGGACTTCGGCGGCAGGGGCTGGACGAAGACCACGTACGTCAAGAAGCCTTGGAGTATGAGCAGGGTGATCTGCGTCACGCCCCAGCTGGCGAGGGCCGACGAGTACTACTACGGCGAGGGCAGCCAGTGGGTCAAGACCTGGGCCGCCTGCTTGGAGATGCTTGAGGATGTCCACGGAGAAGACGCGTCTGTGGCTCTGTACCCGACGGCGGCCATGCAGATAAGCAGGGAGAACGCCGCGAACCTCTGAGCCCTGTGGATGACCTGCTACAGGTCAGATCTAAAAAAAATTTTATTTATGCGCGTTTGAAGACCCGTTTCACGGCGTCTACTCCGTCGCCGAGTATCTCGGTGTTGTCTTTGGTGCCTATGTGTGACTCGTGGGCCCACCTGATGTGGTTTACCTCGTCTGGGTTGAAGCCCATTGCTCTGGCTGCGGTGGCGTCGGCGGCGACGACGTCTGTGGACGTTATGATGGTGTTCATCTGTACCGGTTTTCCGTGGACTGGGCCCCGTCCCTCCATGGCGACGAAGCCGTCGATGACTGTGAGGGCTAGGGGCAGGGTATGGCATATGTCGTGGACGACCTTGTCCATGCCGTGGATGTGGAACCGGCCCTTCCACTTGGTGGTGATCATGCCGAACATGTTCTTCATGCCGAGGGTGACCTTGGTGCCCATGTGGGTCTTGAGCTTCGCCGCCGAGATTATCGCCGAGTCCGTCGCCATCTTGGCGACCTTGATGCTGGTCAGGGCCTTCCCGTCCTTGACGGGGAGCTCCACCTTCTCGTCGACGTGCCGCATGTTCACGAACTCGACGCCCACCCGGTCCAGCATCTCCTTCATGCCGCTGGCGACGACGGCCTTATCCGCGTTGGTCATCTGGGCGTCTGACTCTACTACCAGCACCTCCTTCCCGAGGTCCCGTACTCTGTCGATGAGAGCCTCCACGACCACGGGGTCCGTGGTGGCCCCCGTCTCCCAGTTCTTGGTGGTGATGAAGTTCACCTTGACGAGGACGCGGCTCCACGGCTCCAGGGCCTCCCTGTAAGGGATTAAGTCCAGCGCCCTGTAGACCGTCTCAAGGCATCTCTCCCCCTTGATAACTGCTACCTTAGACAACTCACCGATAGGAGAGGGACGAACCCATATAATGGCTTAGGAAGGATGCGACTATATGGCCTCGGCTACCCATGGCTTCACGGCGCAGTAACTACGCGAAGCATCTCAGGCTTAGCTTTCCTCCGGGGTCCAGACGTAGTACCTGTCTTCAAGGTGCACCATAAGAGCCTCGGTATCCTCGTCGACTATCAGGTACACTATCCTTCGCCGTATGGACAGCGTCCTGAAGCCGTCGTAATTAACTTCGTTCGCGTTCTCTAGGCCGTCCTCGTCCGTCTTCTCGACGATGACGCATCCGTTCGCCTTTAGGTCGTTGATTGCCTGCTCCATGGACCACGGGCCCTTGACCCACATGGGTTGCCCGGTGATCGATGATTGGCCTTCACTCGCCTTGAATATGTTGTTAGGGTTGTCGGCGTCGAGCGCCAGCGACATGCCTGGGCTCGTCATCAGGTAGAACAGTGTGGCGGCGAAGACGACTATGCAAAGCATCAGCACTATCGCGGACTCGACGCTTGAGTTAGCCTTCCTTCCACTGACGAGAGCCATCCCATGGATTGCGTCCGGTCAATGGATATTAGGGATTCCGGAGGAGGGATTAGGATTGGAGTACAGAGCCTAAAGTATAGATCGGTGGTAGATTCCCCGTGGGACCGGGTTATGATACATATGCGTCTCAACAGGTCTTGAGGCTCCGCATTGAACTGCGTGGTCGTCGACATGGATGACACCCTCCTTGACACCACGAGGAGGATGCAGGGCCATGTGGCGGGGGCTCCTCGACGAAGTCACTTCCTCGCCTTGACCCACCTTGCGTAGCTCATGAAGCCCGCGAGGCTGCTGTAGACGTGGCCCTCGGCCTCTGGGTCCGTAGACACGAGCTTCCTAGCCTCTGAGTCGGCGTCCAACACCGTTAGATACGTCTCCTTGAGGGGCCTGCCCTCCTCGACGCCCTCGGAGGCGAGTCTCCACCAGAGCAGGACCTGCCTCCTGAAGTCCCTGAGCCACTTGACTGCGCCGCCGTGGAACCCGAAGTGGCTTATGCAGAGGACGCTGGGGTCCAGGGCCTCCATCCGGTTCAGGCTCTCAGCTGCCTGCACAGGGTTGTAGGGGGCCGGGCTCGCGGGGATCACCGCCCCCAGGTTGTCCGGTGTGTGCCCCGCCGCGTCCCCGGCGAAGAGCACTCTGCCGTTGGGCTCGTAGTAGCTTTGGCTGTGGAAGGAGTGGCCAGGCGTGTAGAAGACCTGAAGCTCGACGCCGCCGAGGCGCAGCCTCTCCCCGTCAACGGATGCCTTCAACTTCTCCCTGGGGATGCCGCGTATCTCGCCGTACTCCTCTATCTTGTCTCCGAAGGCTTCTCGGGCGGCGGCCAATATCTTTGAGGGGTCCACCATATGATCCACGCCCCTAGGGTGGCAGTGCACCTCGGCGCCGGGGTAGCGCTCCAGCATCATCCAGCAGCCGGCGGCGTGGTCCAGGTGGATGTGGGTCAAGGCTATCGTCGAGACCTCCTCGACGCCCAGCCGGTCCAAAGCCTCGATGACGCCTGGCACCTGGCTCGCCGGCCCCGGGTCAATCACCGCGACCTTCTCGCCTGCGACGACGTATGTGCCCAGCACACCGGTCCTTCCGTGGTAGGGGGCGTCTATCATGTTGACGTCGTCCGAGACCCTTTGAGTGGACATCAGAGTGAAAGCCGTCGAGGCTTCTAAAAAAAGGTTTTACCGGTCGATGCCGCTTCTAGTCATGGTTGATATGAAGGAGTCGCTGGGAGCCAAGACCTGGGCTGTGCCGACGCCCGTCTGGGTGGTGGGCACCTATGACGAGAACGGTAGACCCAACTTCATGACTGCGGCGTGGGGCGGCGTCTGCTGCTCCAGTCCGCCATGCATCTACGTGAGCCTGAGGGAGGCGACGTATAGCCACGGGAACATCGTGAGCCGGAGGGCGTACACGGTCAGCGTCCCCGGGGAGGAGTACTGGAGGGAGGTGGACTACATGGGCTTGGTGTCGGGCAGGGACACCGACAAGGTCAAGGACATAGAGTTGACAGCCGTGAAGAGCGAGCTCGTGGACGCGCCCTACGTGGACGAGTTCCCGCTGGTTCTGGAGTGTAAGGTCGTTAAGGTGGTGAAGATCGGGCTGCATACCGAGTTCATAGGCGAGATACTGGACGTGAAGGCAGACAAAGACGTCCTCACCGACGGGGCGCCGGATACTCAGAAGATCAGGCCCCTGCTGTTCGGGACGGGGGACCGCGGCTACCACACGGTGGGAGTCAGGATCGGAGACGCCTTCACCCAGCGGAGGCCCCCGGCGCCCTAGCGCAAGTAATTTACAGTTACACGTCCCCTCTACTCCAGTGGTTATATGAGTCAGTTCTCAGAGAAGAAAGAGGAAAAGCTCCTGAAGGACGCCGAGGCCTACCTTGTGCAGCGGTGGGAGCCGCGTCCCGGCCACAAGCCTATAGTGATGGTGAAAGGGGAGGGCGTCCACATGTGGGACGCCAAGGGCAGGAGGTATCTGGACTTCATCAGTCAGCTCTACAACGTCCACATCGGCATGGGCAACAGGGTGCCCATCGAGGCAGCCAAGAAGCAGCTGGACGACCTGGCCTACGCGTCGCCCAGCTACTACAGCGAGCCCCAGATCAAGCTAGCGAAGAAGCTGGCCCAGATCACTCCCGGCGATCTCTGCCAGACGTTCTTCGGCAACAGCGGCACCGAGGCTAACGAGGTGGCCATAAAGCTGGCGCAGCTGTACCGTGAGGCGCCGAAGATCATCAGCTTCTGGGACGCTTACCACGGCTCAACCTACGCGATGGTGAGCGTCGGAGGCAGCGCCCGCAACAGGCAGGCCAAGGGACTCAGCATATTCGAGGAGTTCAAGCACATCGCCAGCCCCTACTGCTACAGGTGCCCCTACAAGAAGACGTACCCAGAGTGCGGCCTCTTCTGCGCCGAGTTCCTCAAGTACACCATCGAGAAGGAGGGCGAGAACACCGTCGCAGCCTTCATGGCCGAGCCCATATGCAGCTGGGCCGGCCAGGTGGTGCCCCCCGACGGGTACTGGAAGCGCATCAGGGAGATATGTGACGAGAAAGGCATCCTCATGATCTTCGACGAGGTCATGACGGGGTTCGCCCGCACAGGCAAGATGTTCGCCTGCGAGCACTGGGGCGTCGTCCCCGACGTCGAGACCTACGCCAAAGGCATCACATGCGGCTACGTGCCCCTCGGAGCCTGCGTCATAAACAAGAAGATGGCCGACCACTTCAACGAGAAGGGTTTCCCCCACAGCTACACGTACAGCGGCCACGCCGTCAGCTGCGCCACCGCCCTAGCGGTCATCAACTACTATGAGACGGAGAAGCTCGCCGACAGGGCCGCCAAGATGGGCGACTACATGATGGACGAGCTCCGCAGCATGATGGACAGGGTTGGCGTCATAGGCGACATCCGCGGCCTCGGGCTCTTCATGGGCGTCGAGCTCGTCAAGGACCGGGACTCCAAGGAGAGCCTGGTCCCCAAGGGGCTGGACAAGGACGAGAAGAAGGACCCTGAGAAGAACCCGATGCAGTACTTCACCGACAAGGTCAAGGAGAACGGCCTGGTGCTGGGCAGCAGCTGGGGCACCAGCATACTCCGGATGATGCCTGCGCTGATAATCACCAAGGAGCAGATCGACGAAGGCCTCCAGATACTGGAGCAGACCCTAACAGAGACCATGAAGAAGTTCAACCTCTGACCACCTTTTTATCCTATAATTTATTCTATGTCGACATGTCGTTCAGCGACGAGACACTCGCCTTCTGGAACAAAGTGAAACGCGAAACAGGTATAGAGGGCGACTTCACAGACGCGTACGGCATAGGGGACAGCCCCGAGTTGAAGCAGGAGCTCCTGGAGCTTATTCTTGAAGGCAAGAAACGCGCCTCAACGACGCTGGTCAGGGAGAGCATGCTGGAGGGGTGGCCCGAGTCTGAGGTCGGGCAGTATAACATCGTCCTCGACGGCGACGACGAGCCGGCCGCCATCATAAGGACCGTGAGCGTCAGACGATGTAGGTTCAGCGAGGTGGACGAGGAGCACGCCTACTGGGAGGGAGAGGACGAGAGAACATTGGACGCGTATATCCGAGAGCACACGAAGTACTACACGCGGATCGGAGGGCGCCTAGGCTTCGAGTTCACCCCGGACATGGAAGTCATCTTAGATCGATACGAACTGGTTTATCCCTGATTATTGTTTGACCGGGTTCACGACATAAGGCTTAACGGCTTTCCTGATACTCTCGAACTCTTCTACGGTGATCTCACCCTTGGCCAATCTCATCCTCGCGACCTCAACCGGGTCCTCGTGGATGTACCGGTGTCCCCGGGGTCTGAAACTGTACCAGACTATGTACCCTAGGCCTGCTAGGAAGAGGGGCCAGAACCACATGCCGGCGCCCATCATCGTAAACCAGCCTTGTCCTAACCAGCAATACATAAACATCATCCCATGAAGAAATCTTCAAGTAACTCATGCGTGGTTGCGGAATATATACCTTAACCAAGACGCGGCATCCTTCCGTATGCCTTTTACACTGTGGCTCCGCATCCATAAACCATGTATAAAGTGGTTTTCACAGTCGTAGAGGTAAACGAGCCTGAAAGCCTGGACGGGGCGCCCACCCACGTATCGGGTCCATGCAAGATGTACCGGGTCGGGGACAGGATGACAGTCGTAGGCAACCCTGGGCGGCTGGTGCTCGAGGAGACGGACAGCGTCTGCCTAGCCGCGTTCAGCGCCATACTGCCCCTCACCTCCGCCATGACCCGGGAGGTCACAGAGCCCTGGGACTACATGGACAAGATAAAGTACTACAGCTGCCCGGACTCGGAGAGACCCGTGGTATTCAAGGTGGAGCGCTTCGAGGTAGAGCAGGGAGAATACCCCACACCCTACGGTAAAAAATAGGGTCCTCTAGGCGGCCCCGTAGAGGATGCTGTTGAACAGCAGCTTGAAGGTCGCCCTGTTCTGGTTCCTGAAGTGGGGCATGCACCCGAGCAGCAGGATGGTGCCTTCCCCGGCGGGGCACTCCGCCACGGCCGCCAGCCCACGCAGATGCTTCTCACCCAGTATCCAGCCGCTGAGCAGCGGGTCCGCCTCGGGGTACCACGCCACGGCGTAGCCGTCCTTCACCTTGAACGCGGGGCTGTGCAGGTACATTATTGCCTCCTCGCGGCTGAACCCGTAGCCCACCGGGTGGTTGTCGTCCACCATGACCCTGAGCAGGCTTCCGGGGCAGTAAAGCTCCTTCTGGTCCAGTCCTTCTGTGGCCAGCTCGGCGCCGGCCCACAGCTCCTTTACAGCGTACTCGCACGCCCTGTTCAGAGTCACCACGGTGCCTCCCTGCTCGAGGAACCTGAGCACCTCCCGGTTGCCGCCTTCCTCGATGCCTCGGCGGTAGACCGGCTCATACGTCTCGGGGTCCATCCGCCCCTGGCCCTTCATGCCCTCCATCACGATGTCCCTGGTCATGTCCGGGAACACCATTACGTCCACCTTATCCCTGAGCCCTCCGGCCCGCACGTCCTCGGGGTAAAGGTTCACGTAAGTGTAGCCGTACTCCTCCAGCACCATCCTGAGCCACCCCTCATCCGCGTTGGGCAGGTGCGCCCTGTAGACGCCCACCGTAGGCTTAACCAGGTCAAAACAGTCCTCCGGTGGCCCGTCGAGCCCGTAGAAGTCGACGCCCAGCTCCTCGGCCAGCTCATGGATGAGCGTCCTGCCGCCCTCCACGACGAAGGCCCCCGGCTTCAGCGTAACGTCGTCCAGCTCAACGTAGTCCGTACACCGGCATACGCCGTGCCCGGCGTCGAGAAGCCTGTTCACCGCCTTGTACGAGTAGTTAGGGACGGAGGAGAAGGCATAGTATTTCTTGCCCCGTCTATGAACCGTGCCTTTAGGTATGCTCGGCTCCCCAACGGTTTTGAGCTTAGCCTCGAACGCCGCGCCCACCCGCGTCACCTCGACGCCCAGCTGGAGGCTGAGCGTGTGGGCGGTCACGTCGTAGGGCACCTTCGGCGGCGCCTCCGGGCTCTCCCTGAGATCAGGGTAGACCTGGTTCTCCAGCAGCGTCTTGCCGAAGTTGCCGTATGCCTGGGCGTACAGGACCACGTAGCTGCCCGCCGGGTACTCGACGCCGTCCGCCGTGAACGGCTCCTCCGCCTCATGGACCTCCACGTCGCCCATCCTGAGGACCCAGATTAGCTCCTTGACGGCCCCAGGGTCACGCTGAGCCAGCGGGATGACGAACGCGTAGGGCCCAGAAGCCGGATCCAGCGCCCTGCGGCCCATCTCCAAGGTGCCCCTGAGCCAACGTTTCCTGAACTTTGCCGCCGTCTGGAGGCACGCCCAGGCCGCGGTGAGCTCGTAGTCTATGATGTCCCTCAGGGTCCAGGCGCCTACCCTCCACGGGATGGGGTGGTTCCACCGGCTCTCCTTGGGGTTGAAGCCTCTCTCTGTCTCCATCTCCTCGGGCTTGATCTCGATGGGCGACGCGATCTTCACCGACGCGGCCTCGCTGAGGATGCGTATGCCGCCGTGGTGGTGCTGGTAGGCCCTGGCGGGGGTCCATGCGTCGAAGACCCAGTGGGTGGCGACGCCGCCCTTCCCCTCCCGGGCTAGGGCGTCGGCCATGCTGATGCCCATGAAGTTGACGCCGCTGGTTAGCACCGGGTCTATATTGGGCTCGTAGGGGTCTATGAACGGCGGCACGTAGAACCTGGGCCCCTTGCTGCCCATCTGGTGCATATCGTAGACGATCTGGGGGTGCCACCTGTTGTGGACGTGCTCGATGGTCAGCTGGGTCTCCTTCAGCGTGAACATGTACCAGTCCCTGTTGTTGTCGTGGCCCGCGTACTCGTGGTAGACGTAGGGCGGCCCAGTGCCCTCGTACTCGGTGCCCAGGTACCTGCCGTACCAGTCGTACACGATCCTGTTGCCGTCGGGGTTCAGGCTGGGCACCAGGAGGAACACCACGTTCTGCAGCACCTCCGCCATCTCCGGGCTCTCCTCGGTCGCGAGCCTGTGGAGCAGCTCCATGCTCATCTGGCTGCCCCCGACCTCGGTGCTGTGTATGCTGCAGCTGATCAACGCCACCGTCTTCCCCTTCTCCAGGAGTTCGGCGGCCTCCTCGTCGCCGAGCCCCACAGGGTTTCCGAGCCTTAGCTGTATTCTTCGAAGCTCCTCAAGGTTCTCAAGGTTCTCGGGTGACGAGACGGTGGCTAGTATGAAGGGGTTGCCTAGCGTGGTCTCCCCCAGCTCCTCCACCTTGACCCGCGGCGACGCCTCGTCCACCTTCATGAAGTACTCTACTATTTCCGGCCAGTCGGCCAGCTTACGGTCCGTGCCGACCCTGAAGCCTAGATGCTCCTCAGGGGCCGGAACGCCTTCAATCGACATGATATAGACTAGAACACACGGCTAGTTAAGGTCAACGAATAAACCTAAGAACAGGGAGGACAACCCATAGAGAATGGACACTGAGCCCACAGAGGACGAGGCCAAGGAAGAAACCGAGGCCGAGGACGCCTTGGAGCAGGACGCCGAGGCCGAGGAAGAGAAGCCGAAGGGACCCAGGGCGCCCAACAACACCGACTACCTTGCTGGAGCGATGCTCGCCAACGGAATCATATGGATATGGATGCAGGCACTGAGCCTCATCGGGGAGGACGTGCTCATAGTCCCTAAGGGTTTGTTGACAGACCTTAGCTTCCTCATCTACGTCTTCGGAGGCTACTACGCGGCCTCTCAGGTCTGTAAGAGGGCCGACACTCAACATCTAATCGTGGGCTTGAAAACAGCAGGCTACGCCTCAGTAATGGCAATGGTAATAATGCTTACCATGATCAGCCAGTTGAACATCGGCATAGTGTTGTCCATGTCTATAAGCCTCTTAGCTGGCGGCGTTCTGGGAGGCTACATGCATATCAGGAAACGTCTCCAGAGGAGGCGTCTTGAGCTTGAGGCAAGTTCTTAAATCTTCATCGGCTCCACAAGACATAGCACCTGTGAGCCGCGATGTTATGGGACGAAGAGCTAACGCCTGAGGACGTAGATGAGATAATAGAGTGGACCGCTAGGGAGTTCTACAGGTACGGCATGGAGACCGCCGCCATACTCTTCCTCGAGAGCTATAAGCCTATCAGCAGGGTAGGCGCGAGCATGGGCCAGGTTTTCCTGTTCCCTCTGCTTCCTCTATTCGGCGACAACGCGATCGTCAAGGGAGACAAGTTCTTCCAAACCTATCAGGAGCACGAGAACGTGGAGAAGCTGATACAGAGGCTGGAGGACATAGCCGCACACGGGATAAAGCCCAAAGAAAAGAAGACGGAAAAGGAAGAACAGAAAGAGGGGGAGGAAGAAAAGGAAGAAAAACCTGTACAAAAAAAGAAGGGTTGGAGGAAGTATCTTCCTTTCTGACTTTGATTAGATCCGATTACCATATTTTGATTATCGTCAATGCTTTATGGTTATCTAAATAGCTCTCTCATCATATTAGAGTAACAATCAGTCATTAATAAGTGACTCAATTATTGGCGTCAACAGGCGTTAACTAAACATGTTGTTAGCCTACATTTTGATGACTATAGGTATAAAAATAGTATAATATTAGCAGATTATGCGTATCCCAGAAAAAAGTATTATATATACAGAACAGTGATAGGAATCTAAGTCTATCATTAGAGTTCTGTCACTGCGCTCCTTTGGGATGACGCTGTGCGGCTCAGTGGATAGGCTACCAAAAACGGAAGGAAAAAACAATGGCAATAATCGTAGAAGGACGAGTAATAACTTTTCTTTGGATGATAATAACCTTCGCGGTAATGTACTACTACATGGCAATAAAAAAGGACAAGGATTACATGATTAGGACACTTCCAGCTTTGAGCGCAATCCCCGAGGCAGTCGGCAGGGCGGCGGAGATGGGGCGGCCAGTCTTCTGGTCGCCAGGCATGTCTGGCCCTCTCAACGATTCTGCACAGGGACCGCAGGTGCTGGCATCAATTAGCATCCTTGAGTATGTGACGGAGGAGTGTGCCAAGGCAGGAGTTGAGATCACAGCAATCATGCCTCTGCCTGACGCGATTCCGCTTGTCGAAGAGACTATGAGGACAGCCTATCTAAACCAGGGAAAGCCAGAGGCGTTCAACCCAGATCAGATCATATTCATCGCTGAGCAGTCACCATACCTAAGCGGTGTTCTAGGGTACTTCCAGAGGGCCAAGCCAGCCTCAAACATACTAGTTGGCGGTTTCTACTATGAGGCCGTCGTAATAGGTGAGGCGGGTAACGCCATCGGCGCGATGCAGATAGGCGGAACAAACAACACACACCAGATGCCTTTCATGGTTGCAACATGTGACTATGTGCTGCTGGCCGAGGAGCTGTTCGCAGCGGGTGCCGCCATAAGCCAGGACCCTGACATGTTAGGATCCATCAAAGGTGAGGACATGGTCAAAATACTGCTCATGGCTATCATAGGCCTCGGCTTCCTATTAGGAGCAGCAGGCATTACAGTGATTGCCGATCTACTGGGGGTATGATGAGAAATGTCACAAATACTTAGAAGAGAAGCCGTCTACGCTTTCACCGGAATAATAACAATCCTGATGATACTAGAATACTTCTTCTGGCCTACACCTCAGATATGGGCTGATACGATTCGTACTTGGGCTATCATAGTCTTTAACATATCGCTTGGTCTTGGTGCTATAAGGCTGTTAATGCAGCAAAGCATGAACGTCCAGAAGAGGCGTGAAAACTGGCAGTACAGCGCTATGCTGCTTTCATTGTTCGTCGTCATGCTGTTAACCGGGTTTGCCGGATACTTCGCGACGGGTTTGCAGACAAGTAACGGTATCTACGACTGGCTATTCATCAACATCTACACTCCATTAGGAGCTACTCTATACCCAATCACTGGGTTCTACATCTTCTCAGCTGCTTACCGTGCCTTCAGGGCCCGTAACGTCGACGCAGCGCTCATGCTTATCGCTGGGTGCTTCGTCATGTTAAAGAACGCCCCTGTGGGAGAAGCCATCTGGATAGGATTCGCAACCATCGGCAATTGGTTCCAGTTCACAGGACAGATACCTGGGATGAGAACCTTCTCCATAGTAGGCGCCTTTGGTCTCATGGCTTACGGTTTCAGAGCATTACTGGGTAAGGAGCGTGGATTCTACGCAGGAGGAGAATAGATATGAGTGCACTGTCTAAGTTAGCTAATGTTGATAGTAGGGTATTCTACTGGATACTCTTCATAGCACTCATGGTACCGTTCCTTAGTCCCATCGGTTTCCCCATCACCATCGCAGAGAACACCAGAGACCTCTATGAAGGAATCACTGACGACGAGGTCGAGGAGGGAGATGTTTGGATCATGAACTTCGGCTACGGCGTAAGCGCCTGGCCTGAGTGCCACCCATCAGTAACCGTCTGTACCAAAGCCCTGTTTAGAGAGGGAGCCAAGATAATATTCATGGGTCCCCACTACGACGTGGAGCTAACTTACAACAAGATACATGACACAGTTAGAGACGACTTCGTCGACAAGGTGTACGGAGAGGACTACGTGTTCCTCGGATACATCACTGGCGGCGAGTCCGCGATCGCGCAGCTAGCCTCAAACATCAGAAGCGTATACCCAGTTGATCACTTCGGCACACCGCTAGACGAGTTATCCATGATGCAGGGAGTCAACACCCACGAGGACATCGCGGGAGTTCTCTCCTCAGATACGGGTGACTATGGTGTACACTTCATGACCCAATGGCAGGCAGCCTATGGATCAAAGCTGGCCGAGATCGGCATCGCCATGAACGGATCAACTGATTTACCACGTTGGCAGGCAGGTAACTACTTCGGGCTAAGCATAGGCAGCCGTGGCGGCGCAGAGCTTGAGATTCTAATCGGAGAACTCGGCGAAGCGACAACAGCCATGGACAGCATCAGCGTAAGCCACCTGCTGCTAATTTTCGCAGTTATACTTGGTAACATCGGCATGGTCGTGCAAAGGAGGAGTAGCTAATGGCGTATCCAACTGCAGCCTTGGACGTAATCGGTCTCTGGATCGGATGGGTTCTGATGCTCATGATCTACAGCTACCCGCTGTACAAGGAGAACCCCGCGTTCAGGACGGCGGAGCACATGTTCATAGGTGTGACTCTTGCCATCACCATCATCACGAACTTCAGTAACGTGATGAAGATGTGCGTGACTCCACTAATGCAGGGTAACATACTGATGATCGTGCCCCTTGTGCTTGGACTGATGATCTTCTCGATGCTGATACCTGAATACCAGTGGGTAAGCAGGTACCCCATAGGCTTGCTCGTAGGAACGGCCTTCGGGCTCGGCATCAGAGGAACAATCAAGCCCAACCTACAGGACGCTATCATCGACACGATCACGGCGCCGACAAGCGGAGGAGCAATGGCATGGCTCAACTTCCTCTACGTAGCTGTGGGCCTAATATGCAGCATAATGTACTTCATGCTCACATTCGAGCATAAGGGAATGCTGAAGGCACCGACCAGAATTGGACGTCTGTTCATCATGGTCGGTCTGGGAGCCTACTTCGGCAACACGGTGCTGTTCAGGTTCACGATGCTTACAGGTAGAGCGCAGTTCTTCCTACAGGTCCTGAAACTAATACCGATGTAACAAACCCACTTTTCTTTTTATAATTTTTATTGGGCCTCCTAACAGATGTTTTAAGCTGTAAAGGCTGAGTCATGTTGATCGCCTTGGACACCGAGACACTGGATGAGCTGCTGGCGGACGAGAACATACTGAACCGTGTGAAGCTGGAGTGTCTGCTGCTGCCCTACATGGGTCTGAGGCCTTTAAGCCAGATCACGGTCCCCGCCGAGTTCCCGGGCGGCTTCGAGATGGGGCAGAGGATAGACCGCGCCGTCAAGCCCCACATGGATAGGCTTCAGGCCATAACGGAGCCCAGAGCCAAGGTGCAGGCCATCCAAGAGACTAGGAAGCTTATGGAGACGCAGTTCGAGACGGTGGTCGAGAACTCCGATCCCTACAAGGCGTACTATAGTTGGAGCGACAGGCTCGGATTAAAGTCGGAGCAGGCCCAGGTCCGGCCAACCGTCCACGAGATATTCCTGTTCAAGGACGGCAGAACCGGGAAGGAGCTCAAGAGGCTGATTAAAGATCGGGAGAAGATCAGAGTTAAAGTTCGGAGGAGGCCCGACCCCCGGATGGGGCGCATCCGTTTCGCGTACCCCGAGGAGTTCAACGCCAAGTGGATAACCCGCATGGGGAGGCTGCTGGGATACCCCGACTGCTGCGTCAAACAGTACGCACAGGACCGGGTGAAGGGCGTCAACGTTGAGACCCGGGCAGCCACGCAGCTCGCCGAGGTCCTCAACGAAGAGAAGAAGGTGGACGCCCACGCCTACATACTGGGCTTCTTCTTCCCGTGTCGGCCCGACTGCCCCAACTCTACAGAGAAGGGGTTCAGGTGGCAAGACGAGTTCTCGAAGATGGATGAGAGGCTGGGCGAGATGTACGCTGAGCTGCTCGGAGTGAACGCCACCATGGTGCTCAGACAACCCGAGCTCATCAACAGGTACCTATCCCAGCTCCAGAAACCCGCGCCGGAGAAAGACGGCGCAGACGGTTAAATACAGGTAAACAAGATCAAGACTGGTTGCTACACAGTGGACCCCGACGACATTGCCAACTTTTTTCCGCTGGACCTCGACGCCACGAAACCAGTCCACGTCGAAGAATCCGGTAAAGAAGCATGGCTCTACAAGGTCACGGAATCTAAACTCATCCCGGAGGCCGCACCGGTGGGGACCGTGTACATCGTGGACACCCGTGCCGGCGGGATGGTGGCCTGCCACCCCCACATAGTCGGCGATGACCTAAAGCCCCTCTGCAGGGAAGCGGCGAATCACTTCGTCAAGGCAGCCAAAGCCGTGAGGGTGTTAACCGAAGACGCGGCGATACTCCAGATACTCAGGGCGGGGGCGGGTTACATGGTGGCCGACGTCATGAAGGGAGCCCCCATAGTAGACGTCAGGACCGAGTACAGGACAGACGGGTACAGGGCCCACTCAGACGACCCGAGGAGGCTCGTGGTTTCGTACCGGCGCTACCCCGAAGGCTTGGACGAGGCAGCCACCATCGTGGTGCCGGACACCTACGCCACGGGGAGGTCCGCCGAGGCCGCGCTCCTCGACCTGATGGGGAACGGGTTCAAGCCGGACAGAATCATATTGTACGGGTTCATGGCCGTACCTTCGCTGATCCGCCTCGGCGCCCTCTGCGAGGAACACGGTGTAGACCTTCACAGCTTCGCCATATGCGACCTCACCCAGTTGGCCCACAACAACTATGACATGTGCATCTACGGCCCAGATGAAAGCCTATACAAAGAGACCCGCCGCAGAAGGGCGCTGGGCAGCGTCATCGACAGATCAACGCTTCGGAGGCTTCTACCTTACTACATTCCGGGCCTCGACCAGCCCGGCGACTGGTCAGAGCGCCAGAGCCTTCTCTTCGACGGAGTCACCAATAGGAGCGGCGACATTAGGGGCCACCTCGTGAAGAGCATCGGCCTGATAGAGACGCTGATGGAGATGAACATCGGCGAGGAGTGGTACACGGAGACCCACGAGGCGGCCGCAAGAGAGGAGCTGGGGCTCCTGCGGAAGAGGCTCATGGACAGCGGCGATCTTCAGCTTAAGTAGTTAGACCACCACGAGGTCGACAACTGGTGCGAGGTTATACCCTAGGCAAACATCATAACCCCCCGGCGCCGTCATTCAGCCATGAGCGTCGAGTTCGGCGTATTCATCAGCCCTGAACGCTTCCGATACAGAGACATCTTGGACGATGTCCTCCACTGCGAGGCCCTAGGGTACCATAGCGCGTGGACAAGCGACCACCTTATAGGGATGTACCGGAACCCTGGCGACCCAAGGTTCGAGTGCTGGACGACTACGGCGGCGCTGGCGGCCAACACCTCCACCATAAGGCTCGGGCAGCTGGTCCTCTGCAACCCCTTCAGGCACCCCAGCCTCTTGGCGAAGATGGGTGCCACGCTGGACGCCATCAGCGGCGGCCGCCTGATACTGGGCTTGGGAACCGGGTGGCACGAGGGTGAGTTCAGGGCTTACGGCTACCAATATGAAGGCGCCGCAGCCCGCGTGAAGAGGCTGGACGAAGCCGCCCAGATCATCAAGAAGATGTGGACCGAGGAGGCGCCGAGCTTCGAGGGACGGTACTACCGTATAGAGGACGCTTACTGCTCGCCGAAGCCTGTCCAGAGGCCCCACCCGCCGCTCATGCTGGCGGGGAGCGGGGAGCAGCTTACGCTGAGGACTGTGGCTAGGCACGCGGACATCAGCAACTTCGCTGCATGGATGGGTTCACCCAGCGACTTTGAACACAAGGCGGAGGTGCTTCGGCGTCACTGCGTGAGGGCTGGCAGAGACTTCGACGAGATAAGGCTCTCGTGGGCGAACTACACGCTGATAAGCGAGGACAGGGGAAGCGCCGAGATGAGTCTTGACCAGTACACGAGGAGCATGCAGGCCAGGTACGGCAGCGCCGCCGGGGACAGGAGACCGCCGCTCTGCGGGACACCCGACGACATCATAGAGCAGATACAGGCGTACATCGACGCCGGCGTCACCCTGTTCATCCACAGGTTCATGGGCGAAGACTTCAGGGAGGAGACCAGGCTGTTCGCGGAGGAGGTCATCCCCTCCTTCAGCCGAGCCTAGGCTTTATCAATAAAACAGCTAAGTGCTGGGGTATGGAGAACCGGTTATACAAGCTGACCAGGCCCGAGGTCGAGGAGTACCTCAAGGAGAACGACGTGGTCCTGCTCCCGGTGGGCTCCACCGAGCAGCACGGCAAGCATATGGCCATCGACACCGACGCCTACACGGCCCAGGAGATCTCTCTAAGGGTCGCGGAGAAGACAGGGGTCCTTGTGGCCCCGACGGTATGCTACGGCTACTCGCCCCACCACATGAACTTCAAGGGCTCGGTGACCCTCACCTTCCAAACCCTGGTGAACGTGTTGAAGGAGGTCTGTGTGAGTCTCATCCACCACGGCTTCAACAGGATCGTCATAATGAACGCCCACGGCGGCAACACCAACCCCATCAAGCAGGCCCTCAAGGAGATCCAGGACGAGACCGGGAAGAGGGTGTACAGCGTCATGGTCTACCCTATGCCCGACGGGTTCGGCGCAGAGGGAACCAAGGTAATCGAGCAGGAGGGCGGGGGCCACGCATGCGAGCTGGAGACCAGCGTAGGTCTCTACCTGGGCCACAGGGTACTCATGGACAGGGCCGAGAAGTGGACCCCCGAGCACACCAGCATAGACCCCAAATACAGGAGGAAGGTGAGCGCCGCCTACATGTACGACGAGAACACCAGCATAGGCAGCCTAG
>Ga0315533_1000506_pt1 | contig 33452 bp, 26 predicted proteins | sample SalMarSW160130MG_FD_203081 | JGI IMG/M metagenome (GOLD analysis project Ga0315533, IMG submission 203081) | Salt marsh sediment microbial communities from the Plum Island Ecosystem LTER, Massachusetts, United States - Salt Marsh Sediment SW1601-30 ...
CGCGGTGGGAGAAGAAACCTGAGAATTATTTGGGCCTGCTTCATTTTGTTTGCGCCATAATTACGTTCCGCTGTTGCGGGTTATTCGGATAGGCTCTAAGTGTCGAGTATCTGGGATTGACTTTCGAGTATCGAGTATCCAGCCTGCCACAAGCGGTCTTCCGCTTCGCTCCAGCATCAAGCATCAAGCATCAAGCATCCAGCATCAAGCATCAAGCATCAAGCATCAAGCATCAAGCATCAAGCATCAAGCATCAAGCATCAAGCATCGAACACCATTCACGATTCTAATAGATTCCTCGGCGCAGTTTACCCCTTCAACTATGTTCACCTGTGGCGGAGCCAGGGCAGGCTCTGAGCGAAGCCGAATGGGCTCAGAACGCCGCCTGGGAAATCCGCGCTTATTCAAATAAGAATCCCTCAGATAAAAAGTATCCCTCTGATAACAAGAATACCTAAGTATCTTAGGCATTATTATTCATGCATTTAGTGTTGAGCATTGAGCCACCGTTCACTAATCACTATGTACGCAATACGCAACAAGATATACGCAATACTAAATACGACACAAAAAATCCGAATAAAGAAATACGAGATTCGAAACAGTACCAAATTACCAAAATATGAAATGATCAAAAAAAAGTTTTGAGAATTTGAACGTTGGGATTTCGAATTTGTTTAGGATTTCATGCTTAGGATTTTAAATTTGGTATATAACGAACAAACAACACCTTTTTACAACGTTTCTAACCGCAAAAAAATATGTCCTGTCTTCACGAAATCATCGCTTATATTCCTGCATGTATATATTCTCTCACAATCCGGCCTTCGTAGCCACTACGGTGGAGAGGGCTTGGTGCGAATCATCGTACCCTATCTATCGGTTCAATGAATCTTACTGCCGACTGTCATTTTTTGCGTTCGCATAATATACGTAAAGCGCGTACCTGTGTCAGAGCTACCTGTTGCAGTCCTATGGACTCCTTGCGGAGAGCTACGCGCTTTACGTACGCGCCTTTTCTGTAATTGATAGTAGATAGTCATCCCGATTTATCGGGATTTTCCCATAATTGGTGTGATGAATCGCATCCTGCCGGGTCTATTGAAAAATAATCAGACTATCTAACCTGTCGCCAGTTGACCGGCTGTTTGTTGATTTCGAGTAGTTCCATTCGGTTGATTAGCCAGCTTTTATCAGGCTGTTGTTTCAGATAGATTTGTGTTGTGATCCACATAATTTGACCGTAGTAGTCTTTAACAATGCGGCTGTCCTTTTCAAACCTTATTATAACCGTCAGATTTACGGTTGCGTTTGGTGGAGCTATCTCTACCGATAGCCCTGTTTTTGTACATTTTTCTACAACAGGCTGACCCAGCTCGGCTCGGCAATGTTCTATCAAGCTCGCTTTGTTGTTATGGTAGGAATCGTTATAGTCGGGAGAGATTATTTGTTCGATGGTATCGCAATCTTCTTGTTCAACAGCTCTTATGCCTTTTCTTATTACTATATTGACCTTTTCCAGATCTGTTTTTACGAACATGTCCAGAGCAAAAGCGGCTCCAGCCAATAGTACCGGCAGTGCAAGTTGCCATCGCCGGCGTTTCTCTGGGAACACACTGCGGAATGTAAGTATCCCAAATAAAACAAGGACTGCTGCTCCGACTAATGTCCAGGGCTGCTCAAAAAGGTTGAACATTTCCTTACAGCTTTTTTAGGTTCTTAGATTCTGAAAGATTTATAATCGTGTTGCTTTTTTGCTTAGGATTTCAAACTATCAGTAAGGTTTTAACTCATAGCCACTTTGCATGAATTTGAGGTCTGGATTGTCAGGATGAGTTGCACTGAACTGTCCAGTTTCAGACATTTCGATAGTTCGTTCATCCAGCCATCTATGTATTTCTGCGTGGCCGTCAGCCCAGCCGAGAGTGCTTCTTTTATTGTGCCAGATTGACAATGGATCCAACCAGCTATCTCCAGTAGGATTTACTACCCAAGAGCCCATATTCCACTGTCTCGGGTCGGCTTCCTCCACGAAAACATATTTACTGACGGGATTTCTTATTTCAGTGTATTTTATGATAGCTCTTTGGGTATATTCGTAGCGTTCTTCCCCATTCATTCCACCAGCAATGGAATAGCTGCGGAAGGTAGCTCTACCTGGGTCTCTTTTTCTGTCATCAGAAGGGCAGCGATATACATCGAGAGTTTTAACATAACGATACAATGCCCCTTGCTTTATGCCTTTCAATTCATCCTCAAGAGTAGGATCCTCACCTGTATAGGTGCCTGAAAAATCCTGTGGTGGTTCCACCCAGAACACATCGGGCAAATCCTGGAATGTTGAACTTCTGGGCACATTACCAGAAACCAACACGTTGTCGTTTTCGTCCTGGTACATAAACCACGCCATTGTCAGAGATCTTACGTTACTAACGCAGTGGACTCTACGCTCTTGATCTCTGGCCAAGCGCAAAGCAGGCATGAGAATCGCCATCAGAAGGGCAATAATCGCAATCACCACTAACAACTCAATCAATGTAAAGGCTCTTTTTTTTATTTGTATCCTTCCTTTCCGGCGATAGACCTCTTTTAACAACCTAAAAGGAAAAAGTGGTTTGAGTAATACTCCTTATATGTCCACTATAAGAGTACCAAGATGCATAGAATCAGTATTGCATTCCATTAACTCTGTACTCTCTATTTTTTGAGATGGTTTGCTCTATACCCTAAATCATATAAGAATGAAGCTTGGATGTCAACTGCATATTAACACGCGATTACCCGTTTTGGAAGGCAGTAATGAAAAAACCTCCTTGTGCTTGTAAAATGCGCTTTTTTGAAACCATTAAACCATACAAGACAAGGAGGTGTAAAAATGCTACGGAAAGATTTTATCATCCACAAAACCAGAAGTCTACTCAACGAGTTTATGACACCAATTATAGCAACAGCAGATAGACCCAGACAGAAGTTTTTAAGGCAAGCAGTTGGAGCAATACTGTTTTCAGGCTCACTGGTCGTTACCGAACTTGCACACTGGGTACGAGATGACTGCTCAGATATTTTCTATAGACTCAAACGTCTGCTCAACCACCTGGTAAGTCTCCGCGGTGATTTGACCGCTGCGGTCCAGGCTTATAGGCAAACAGTTGCAAAATACATAGAACCAGATACACCAATAGTAATTGACCTTACCGATCTAGCAAAACCAAGAGCTAAAAAGATGAAATATCTGGCACTTATCAAAGATGGCAGTGAACATAAACTTGTGCCTGGATATTGGTGTGTGGAGGTTTATGCTCATCTGAAAACCAAGCGTATTTTGCCGTTGGCTTTGGATGTCTTTAGTATAGAGGACCCTTCTGTTGGCAGCCAGAATTTGCAGATAGACAGAACTGTCAAGGCCGTAAATAAGGCCATCGATGGCAATGGTATCTGGATAGCAGATCGTGGTTTCGACGGCTTAAACGCCTACGAGACGTTATTTTCGCTGAATTGCCATTTTGTGGTTCGTCAACGTGGTGACCGCTGTGTAGTTACAGCTAACGGGGTACGAATAATCGAACGCGACCTTGTAGAACGGATACGGCACAGACAGGCACAAGTGAACTTACCAACCAATATTGTCTTTAATAAGGTTTATTTGCCTGATAATCCAAAGCCATTGTACCTTGTAGCATCGTGGCTGCCGGGAAGTGAAGAACCTTTGATTGTTTTGACCACAATGGTAGTTGAAAATTTACACCAGGCAAAACAAATAATCTGGTATTACAAACGACGTTGGGCCTGTGAAGAAGCCAGCCAATTTTTAAAGAGCCGTGTCGGGCTTGAGTGTTTTCGTATCCGTCGTTACGAAGCTATCCAGAGATTGGTAATATTAGCAATGCTGGCGATGGGCTTTTTGACATGGATATTGCTGCGAAGTCGTCAGCTGGTTGGCAGGTTCTTTTCTTTTACCAGCCGATTCCGAAAAGATACAAAGTTTGTTTATTATCGTTTGTTGGACGGCTTACAAGAATTTGCTCGATTATATCAGCTAAGGCTCGGAAAAATACCACTGGAACCATTAAAAAACGGGTAATCGCGTGTAGCTATACAATGTAATCATACCACGATCGTGGGAATTTATTCAATGTCAAATTTGTTGCGGTTTTGTCAGCCATAGAAACCTGCGTTTATGCCATGATAACAGCTAATAGCAATTGTGATTAAATATGCGTTCAGTATATTTCACTCGGCACACGGATTTAACCACATAAGGATCAAGTGCAGCCTTGCATCATCCATCAACCGCAACAAGACGGATACCGTGAATCCTATGGGCAAGCCTGGGATTGGGTTGGGACTTATACAACTTCAATAACTGTTGTGACGTGTGATGAGCTTCGAGATTTATAGCAGCATCCTTGCTAAATAATTACCTTACCAAACTAACCGAATTTTAATTGAAAACCAACGTGAACAGCTATTTGACAACAACATATCACACTTTGTCATTCCCGTGAAAACGGGAATCCAATTTGCTTAAAACTTAATGGATTTCCGCCCACTCGGCTAGCGCTCAGGGCAGGCTCTGCGCAGCAATGACACAAGGAATCGGTCAGTTTGAGTACCTTATTTCAATGGCACTGTGAACTATATCGACCAAAACCCCAAAAGCGCATGAACTAATCACGATATGTATAAGACGCTGTTAGCCAAATTTTTAACATCGGATTCAACATGTTAAATAAAAAACGCATTCGAATCGACCAAAGCGTCCTGTTAGAGATCTAAATATGGAAAACTTCTTTCAACTCGATCGACTTTGGGCTTTTATCTTCGTTCGTTGGCATCAGGGGGCTCATGTACTCCCACCACTTTTTGCAAATATCAGTTTGTGCGATTTTATCCCACTTTTCTTTTGATTTAATTTCTGCATAAGCAAATAGCTCGTTAGTAGTTTGGTCTAAGAATATTGAATAAGTAATGACTCCATGTTCTTTCAAAGTATCTTCTAACTCTTTCCATATTGGGTTATGTCTTTTTTTGTATTCATCTTCCATGCCCTTGTTTACTGCCATTTTAAATGCTATACGCATGAAGTGCCTCCTTCTTTTGTAACCGTCATACTAATAAAATTGTAGGTTTAATTATCGAGACCGCACAGTGACAGTTGCCGACCTAAGGCCCTCACTTTCAGCAATCACACGCACGGTGCCTGCTTCATCCTCCTTGATTCGTAAAATCAACATAGCCTTACCATAAAACAGCTTTCGATAATCCGCCTGGAACGGTTCAAGTGACATGGGGTTGCCGTTGCCAACGCCTGCAATCTCGGCGGGGCCATCAACCTTGAACTTAATCATATTGTCTGCCAACGGACAAAGCGTGCCTTTGTCGTCAACAGCCTCAACCAAAATGTAACACAGGTCCTCACCGGAAGCGAATAATTGGATTCTATCAGGTGTCAGGCGAATCGCGGCCGGCTCGTCCGCTGTGCGCATAACCGCTTCACCGATCTTTTTACCGTCCTTGTAAGCGACCGCTTTGAGTTCACCCGGCTCATATACCACGTCATTGAATCGCAAGCGGTACTTGTAGGTCGGCGCATAATAGCCCGATTCTACCTTTTCTGGGTAAACGCCGAACTCTCGGATACTGGCCCAGGTCCCTTCCTGCAGATCGGTAAATTCGATTCTAACATATTTGGCTTGCGCATTGACTTTGTGGAATATTCGTCGCGGACCACCCCACCTGGGACGCCTGCTTGTGTTCTTGATAACAACCGTCTCCCAATTTGAAGCATCGGTGGAGACTTTTATTTCATATCCGTAGTTCTTTTCCTCATTCTCAAACTCGATAGCTATATACCGGATTGACTGAACGTCACTTAGGTCGACCTGCCACCATTGCTCTTTTCCAGCTTCTGCTGCGCACCAACGCGTGGAGCGATCGGCATCATTCGCATTTGCAGCGATATTGCCAACTTCAGACTGGGCAGAACTTGCTGTCGCAGACTTGCCTTGCGCGAAGTTGATCGGCCTTTCAGGCTGAACACACTTTGTTCGACGGCCAAGCGATTTTCCGTTCAGGAACAACTCGGCTGAATCACCATTAGTATACACAAAAACAGGCACGTTTTGACCGACCCGGTCAGGCCAGTTCCAGAAAGGCAAAATGTGCACAGTAGTCGTGTCCGGTCGCCAGTAACTACGATATAGATAAAAGCGGTCCTTGGGAATGCCACAGAGGTCCACGATACCGAAGTAAGAACTTCGCGCTTCTTGCACAAAAGGCGTCGGCTCACCAAGATAATCGAAGCCTGTCCAGACAAATTCGCCAGCCACGAAACTGTCGTCCTCCATCAACTTAAACTCGACATCCGGAATATCCGACCACGCAGCGGCATTTAGATCGTAAGCATCAACATGGTGTTGTTGCTGAGGATAATCGGTCTTTCTGTCAGGCAATGGCAGATTATAAAAGCCTCGCGTGCTAAGCGTCGAAGCTGACTCGCTGTAGATTATGGGCTTATCTAGATAACGTTCTCTGTACCTGGCATATCTGCGCATGTAATTCCAGCCTGTAAAATCCAACGCATCAAGGATCGGCTGGTCAACCGTATTTGGGACATGACAGACCAATCCAACCGGACGTGTTGGATCATATTTGCGCACGAAATCACCCATAAATTTCACCCGTTCGGGCGATTTACCTTCCTTATCATAAGGCTGGTTGTTAATCTCATTGCCGATCGACCAAGCTATGACACATGGATGATTGCGGTCACGCATCACAAGGTTGCGAATTTGTTTTTCGCCATACTCCTCTAATGGCGGCTGACCATCGATTCGACCAGCCTTATCATCCCATTTATCAAAAGCCTCATCCCACACCACAAATCCCATCCGGTCGCACAGATCGAGTAATTCCGGCGCAGGAGGATTATGGCTGGTGCGAATGGCATTGCAGCCCATGTCGCGCATGATTTCGAGCTGTCGCTCCATAGCCCGGGTATAAAAAGCTGCTCCGAGCGGCCCATGATCGTGGTGCAGGTTTACGCCATAGAGCTGTACGCGCCGGCCGTTTAGATGAAATCCATCATTAGCTGTCAACTTGAACGTGCGGATACCAAAGGTGTTCAATTCCAAATCTACAACATCACCACCAAGTCTAACAACGGTTTTAGCAGTGTACAGTTTAGGACCAGTGATGTCCCATCGCTTAGGATCGGATACAACAAACGACTGGTCTACTTCGCGCGAACTACCGGCTGGCACGATCTCGCTCTTTTTGCCCGTCGCTACCTTTCGGCCGATAGGATCGAGCAGTTCGACCTCAACAGTGACTTCTGATGCTGTATCGAGATGGTTCTCGATGGTAGAGCGTACTCGAACCGTTGCTGAATCTTCGCTTACTTCCGGCGTTGTGATAAACGTGCCCCAGTGAGCTATATGCACCGACTCACAGATAGTCATTGTCACCTTGCGATATATCCCTGCGCCGGGATACCATCGTGTGCCATGCTTGCGGGTATCAACTATGACCGCAATCACATTATCAACACCGAACTTGACATAAGGCGTGGCATCTACACGGAATGACATATAGCCATAATCCCACTCACCTGCAAGTTGGCCGTTGATAAAGACCTTTGGAAAAGCCATCACACCATCGAAATCAAAATACACTCGCTTATCGCTATCAGCTTTTTTATCGAGCTTGAATGTCTTGCGATACCAGCCGACTCCTTTCCAGGGCAGTTTTCCAGCATAACCATTTTCTCTTGGATTGAATGGTCCTGAGATCGCCCAGTCGTGCGGCAGCCTCACAGTTTGCCACGCCGAGTCATCGAAGTCAGGTTTCTCAGCCCCAGATAATTCGCCCTTGATAAATTTCCAGTCGCTGTTGAAGTTCACCACACTTCGCCCGGCGGAAACTAACCTGGGCTTATCCGCAGATCGGCTTTGCGAGGTGAGCATCAGCATCCCCGCAATTGTCGCCACTATCAGCATTCTCGTTGGAGTGTTCATTAGTGTTGCCTCCACTTGTTCAGTATTGCTTTTCTATGCGTTCTTACGTCTAACCGTTTCTTGGACCGGTTATTGGCCGATCAAGTCTACAGTTCCGCTGAACAGCGGTAAAGTGAAAAAATAGCCCTCTGTGCTCAATCTGTATTGATGAATCAACCGCATGGGCAAAGCGTTGCCCGCACTACGTGACTATTTGTTCTTGCCTGCATAACGATGGAGCTAAGCAGCCCGCGTGGGCGGTCTCGCTTGAGCCGCTAGTTAGCTTGTGTGTTGCATGGCATAAGGCAGCAATCTCCCATCTATCAATATCCGCCCGCAAGGCGATCTATTCACTGAGCTTGACAGCCGTGCCGTAGACTAATAGTTCAGCGGCACTACCCACAACGCTCGTAGTCATATAGCGAACATTGATTATTGCATCGGCGCCCATCTTTGCAGCTTGGGCGGTCATCCTGTCAGTAGCTACCTGCCGAGCTTTTCCCATCATCTCTGTGTACTCAGTCAATTCGCCGCCCAGGACAAGTCTGACTAATGCGGATAGGTCTTTGCCAAGCCAGATAGCAAATACCGTATGGCCCTGGACGAGACCGAGAATCTCACGTGTCTGTCGGCTGGGCACTTCTGCGGAATTCAATAGCAGAACCGTACTGTCAGACTCAACAAGCAGTGGCGCCTCTGCTGCCCTCTTGCCTGTCTTTTGTTCGAGAGCCACTGTCAGCAGGACCACAAGGATACCGCCTAAAAGGCAGAAGACTGCTATCCGCAGCCACCAGGGCACGACCGGATCATCGGCAGTGACCACGTGCCACGGAACCCCTGCAAAAATTGTTACGAACAACCCAAGCACGAAGGCCAGCGAGCCAATTTGTCGAATTACTTTCATAGCTTCTCCTTTCACTAAGATCGAAGATCCACCGTAGCTTTAGCAAAGGTGGACCAAAATCTCAGCTAACGGCGTACGTCAGCCGCAGCGCATAGTTATTTGGCGATCTCTGCATGACCTTGGTATAAGGCATAGTTTTTAGTGAACCGCATGAAAGGTCTCCACAGCAGCAATCCCAGTGTCAACTCCACCACGCCGAAGCCGAAATACAACGGTTGGAGCCAGTGTAAGAGCCCAATCCACCAGACCTGGGCAACGATCCACATAATCAAGAAAGCGCCTAATGCGGCAGCAATCTCACCTGTATGTCGATACCGGAAGAAGGACAAAACGCCTCCGGCCAGGCTCCCGACGCCGTTGACCACAAGCAGAACGATCCCCGGGATGAGGTAATCGGAGAAAGGAGATTCACTAAGCAACTCCAAAGGCAATCCGAGGTTGGCGCTACTGGGCTCCGAGACCAGTCCAACACCTCCAGCTACGCCGCCAAGGCCAATGAATACCTGATGGGCTCCCAACCCAAAGGCTATCCACCTACCTTTCTTTTCTGTCTCATTCATGGACAACAACCTCGTCCCCACGTGATCGTGATGTTCTAAAGCCACAAGGCTGCCTCACGAATCGTGTATATCGTGAAGCGTATCTCGTCGGTTGCTAATCCAGATGGTTGTGGTGTGCTGAGCACACCCTACCAATACTGGTAACATTATGGTTAGTATTGTCGGGAAAAGCAAGAAGACAATAGCAAAATGCAAAAATGCGGATTCACCAAAACTCTTAAGCAAATAGGGTAGCGTTAGCCGTCTTTGAAATGCGCCATCCAGGGTGCCTCGGTTTCCCAGTCCGGCTGCGGAGCGTTGACGTTGAAGCGCTTGCTCCATCTGAGTCGCCAGAGGCTCTTGAGCCAAACCTTTCGTACCGAGTAATCGAGGAACACCCCGTTGATCGCCTGATGATGTCGGTCGATGCAAAAACGCTGCATGGAGTCTTCATCGCCAGCCCACCGTTGTCCGTCGTAGCTTGGTGGTGTGTCGGTATCATCGGGCCAGCCGCACCAGAACCAGCAATCCAGAAATAACGGTATCTCCGCAGTTCCACGTAAGTTGGGTGTTTTCCAGAAGTACTGGGCTGGTTTCCCAATAAGTGGATCCTCCCCCGGATTGTATACCCACCCATTTATGCCGTAACTTCCCCATGTCCCTGATGGTCGCCCGTTATCCGCGCTCAACCTGCCCCAGGACGTAAAAGGCCCGCCACCGACCACTAAAGTATCACTTGCCCCAGGTGGATATTGCGGAAAGGCAATTTTCCTTGCCATCGGGCAGACGCGTATCTTGTCCTCGCGGTAGTAATAATCGAATAAAACATTGATCCATCGTCCGGACGATCCCGTCCGCCTGGGGAAGTAACCGTCGTTGTCGTCCGTGTACATCACGAAAATCGCCCCCCATTGCCGCAGATTGGACTGACAGGCCACCGCACGAGCCTGCTTGCGGACCCGCGCCATCGCCGGCATCAGGATCGACATCAATAACGCAATGATGGCGATCACCACCAACAACTCAATCAGAGTAAAACCCTTCCGTCGCCGCATAAAGTACCTTTAATATCCCATGTCCTTGTTATATCTTTCTGCCCTTATGTGGTTGGCTGTACATTTGCGATTTCGACCCCAATTATACCCGAATCAACTACACAATTCAAAGCAAGTCATCGCTAAATCCTTGGGAGGTACATGCCATGTTTGTAGGTATGAGATTTGCTCTTCATTAAGGGAAAAAGGAGTCTTTTTGAAAGGACCTGCAAATGAAGAGCACAAGTAAAAATAGCTATTAAGAGCAGTTCAATGTTAGCCAAGCGGGCCATTTGGTTAAACGACAGATGGGAGCAATTATGGTCAAATAAGCCCTTGGCTGCATAGAAAATCCACCTACAATTCCTTAAACTGATTATATGAAAGCGCACCTCCGGCGGGTATAAAAGCAAGAATCTTGGCAACTTGGTTGGATATAAGCAATTCGGCGAAGGACAAATGCGGTAGGGTGTTTCCCGGATGGAAACAGTGCGTTGATGTTGGCTGTGTCAGACTTAGGCATATAGCTGGTACGAAGTGGAGTACCTACAGGTATCCGAATATTAAACGTCTAAAGGACCAGCAAACAGAGCAGCACACTATCGTGCGATAGGCATTGAATTGGTGAGTTGCCACGCAGATAAAAAAGCTGTGAAAACACGGGGAGTCATTGTAAATAATGAAAAGCCCACGAGAGCTGTGCTCACGAGCTTTCTTATTACTTTTCGAAAGTCTATTTCGGACGGCGACAGAACAATCTAAAAACGCTTCTCCTACCAGCCTTTCCTGGTGAAGAGGACGGGGATGGTTTGCAGTAAGATGGAGAGATTCAACAGAAGAGAACGTTTCTGTATGTATAGATAGTCGTATTTTATTTTGTGGTTGGGCTTTAGGTTATAGAAACTTCTCACTTGTGCCAGGCCGGTGATGCCCGGCCTTACAGACAATCTTGTACCTTGAAGCTCCTCATACTTGTCGACAAAAAACGGGCGTTCAGGACGTGGCCCGACAAGGCTCATATCCCCGCGCAGAACATTGAAAAGCTGCGGCAGCTCATCAAGGCGCGTTCTTCTTAAGATCCTTCCAATCGAGGTCACACGGGAGTCATCCTCTGTCGCAAGTACTGGACCTGTGTGCTGCTCAGCATTGTTTACCATCGTCCTAAACTTGTATAACGTGAATATCCTACCATTTCTTCCGACGCGCTGCTGTTTATATAGAACACTCCCGTGCGAAAATATCTTGATTAATAAAGCAACAATGTGCATTACCGGTAAGGCAAAAAGAAAAATTATAACCGAACCGAAGATATCAAAACCCCTTATTAAGAACTCATGACCTCTAAAAATCGATGCTTCTATTGAGTCCGGAGAACTAATCGCTATTTCGGCTTGGATGGTTGTTTGAGTTACCCTATCAGTAACAACACAGTCTGAATTGTCATTATCACTTCTTACAGCCTTGAAATTGTGTGCTGTCTTCGTCCCCCTATCGCGGGCCTGCCCAATGTGCACTCCTTGCTCCATTGTGCGCTCCATCTCTGCAAAAAAAGATACAAATCTTTTTGTTACCGGTTGCTACTTGTCCTGCTCAGCCAGCACTCGGAAACTATTCCTGCCAAACTCCTTGCCATCTAAAAGTCTTTCCTAAAATCCACGTGGTAATTATAGAACTGAAAATAGCAGTTGCAAGATAAAAGTCCTCTTGTGACGAAAGAAATAATTTGAGATAAAACACAGTCCTTTTTTGACGACCCGTCATCCCTAATTTAAGTAATTTGGGGCTTCATAGGTATAATAACCAGTTGTTCCACAATTGCAAGTACTGCCTTGAGACAACGCCAAGCTTGACGAATATATATAGCACTTGCCGAGCTATTCAGCCAGACATCAAAATCACTAACATAAATTTGACCTGCCGTGTTACGCCCGGATGGCTTGAAAAAACTAACCCCAGCAATTTGTATTATCGTCAAGTCCTATGCGATTAATTGAATAAATTTTGCTAACGATAACTAAAAAATCCGACAGATGAGCTATAAAGTCCATGTCGGATTAGTTCGTTGTTCACTCTGTTAGATAATTTGTTCGCAAAATATTGAGATTAGCAGGTCGCCAATGATATAATCATACGTAGCACTCTAATTGAACTCGTAGTACTTGAGCCTCACTCTACAAATAAGGAAGTCTGCTCGCGTTAGTATAGGTGACTCCCAATGAATCTTTTGTCAGCTATCGCCAAAAATCTTTTATGATTTTAATAATGCCTCCCTATGAACTTAGCATTGACACTGAAGCGCTTTGATGAGAGATTTGTATTCTTGAGCAGCATGCCTTACGTTGTACTCTCGGTCTATGGCGGCACGGCCATTTTCCCCCATAGCGGTACATAGCTGGCGATCCTCGTAAAGGCGAAGAATGGCGTCGATGAGGGCTTTAACATCGCCTTGCTCAACTACGAAGCCACAATTGCTCTACTTAGTTCCTGTTGCGGAAACGATTTTATATAAAATTTTATTCAAAAAAAGACTGCTCCGATTATCATTCGGTTACAGAAAAAACCAATGAGAAAGGAGCAGGCAAATGAGAACAAAATCTAATGAATAATAATACTTTGATTTCTCTTGTCAATCAAGGCTAAAAGTCGTGAACGAATACCGAGAAAAATACAAAATCATCTTACAACTATTGGACGATAATCCTCAATTGGTCTCTCTGGTCCATCAGGATTTGGCCAAGATGTTGTCGCGATCAGAACGCGGCCGTAAAAGCGAATATAATTCTGAGCAAATCCTTCGGTCTCTAATCGTAATGTTCGGCAGAATATGTATTTTCGCTGAATATTTACATTTTTTCGACCGTGCTACGATATTTCAAGATGTTGGCAATAGCAAGAGATCTGACGCTGTCCCGTAATAAACAAGTCGCCCCGGCAGCCGTCTAAGCAGTCAGGTGCTCGCATGTGCAGTCCGAGACACATTGGCCTATGGCCGGAAGAACAGGGTTTTTAGTTGGGCTTAGAGTAATTTTTTATTGGGGGGCATGGACGATGGTGAAGAAAAAATAACAGTTTTGCAACAGCATATGATTGAAATTTTGGGTAGTTTATTCTTGACGGGCACATTGAGATTAGTTCTACTTTGTGCTGTTGTTACAGGGAATTCAATGGCAAGGAAATGGAACGAGGTGGTTTTTACCGCCGTTGTTTCTACCCTGAATCATAGAAAGCATATGATTTAGGTTGAAAGGAGGCCATTATGCTAAGGATAGTTACCGTATCTTTGATAATCCTGTTGAATGTTGCAGTTGGCTGCCGGATGAATGACACGGGCAGAGGCCAACTCATGCCGGATCGCGCAAGGACATCACTTGGCTCTGCAGGCGTTGTGAAAGTTGCGGGAGCGAGCGAGTCCGACATTGTGGAACAAATTGCGGTCAACCGGCAGGCTTACCGGCAAGGTCTTGGACTGTTGATTGATTACTACAGAAGGATGGGCAACAACAGGAAACTGGGCTGGGCTGAAAAGGAGATGAAGGCACTGGACGCTATTCCACAATACAAGTACATCATAGATGCTGAAGTTGCAGGGTCGAATTTGAGAGCGAGCACTTCGATCCCAGAAGCAGACGTACTGTATATGGACGCCGTGGAACTTCACAACCAAGGTGACCGAGTGCCGCTAATCAAAGACACTGAGTTGTTACGTCTGGCTCTTGATAAATACAACCAGCTAATAAGGAAATATCCATCGAGTGACAAGATCGACGATGCGGCTTACAAAGCAGGCCAAATCTATGAATACTTCAGGGACTATACGATTGCGCTTACGTACTATACAAGAGCGTATGAGTGGGACGCTGCAACGATTTATCCTGTGCGATTCAAAGCAGCATACATTCTTGATAAGCGATTGCATCGTAGAAGCGAGGCGTTGGAACTATACCAGCAAGCCGTGAAAAAGGAGGGACGTTACGAGGAGTGGAAAGAATTTGGACAAGAGCGGATCAGAGAACTAACAGGCACACAGGAGGGGGCTCCGCAACGGTGACGTGCATTCGAGAGTGAAAGTTTATGAGGTGTAACCGCGGGCCTGGATTCGTGCCAGGCCTATTTTTTTAATAATGCGCGAACATCGGTGCGACTTACCCCCAGCGAAAACCGTAACAGCCGAAGCTGGCACTTCTTATCAGGCTGATAATGCTCGTGAAATTCGAGAAAAAGATTGCGGATTATGTACAACGCACTGAGCTTTCAGACCAGCCGGATAAGGTTCTATTAGCTGTCTCAGGAGGAGCTGATTCAATCGCGCTTCTGCAAGTTATGTGCGCACTCAAAGATGAGGGCCTTCTGAAAGCTGAACTTTTTTGCGCACACCTGAATCATCAGCTACGAGGGGCAGACGCCGACATCGATGAGCGTTTTGTTGTCGAGGAGGCATCGAAACTCAATCTACCTATAACCGCTAAGCGATTGAATGTGCAACGGTACGCTTTTAACAATAAACTGTCTATTGAAACGGCTGCTCGAAAAGTGCGAATTGAATTTCTACTCGATGTTGCCAGAGCCAAGAGTTGCACCTGGATAGCAACGGGACATCAAAAGAACGATAACGCCGAGACTATCGTGCACCGTCTACTCCGTGGAACGGGCTTTCGCGGACTTGCGGGCATCTGGCCAATGAAAAGATTTAATGAGACAGCCAAGTTTGTAAGGCCGCTACTTTGTGTAACGCGAGATGAGATTATTAAGTATTTGCAGGAGTGCGATCTGAGATGGCGCCAAGACTACACAAATATCGATTGTACATATAGTCGAAACTATATTCGTCACAAGTTGCTTCCGGCAATTCAACGAGACTGTGCCGGGCCGTTGCTGGAGCAATTGTCCGAGTTGGCTGAGTCTGCGCAGCAATTTCATAGGCTAATTTGTAGTCACGCGGATAACTGCTGGGCGGAGATTAGCCGGCGCGACCAAGATAAGATTGTACTGAATTTGGCCAGTTTTACCGGCGAATCTGAGCCGGTTCAGCTTGAGCTTATAAGGCGAAGTCTCACTGCCATTGGAGGCAGAGAAAGGAACATGACGCTGCAGCATTATAGAAGGATATTACAACTGGCGTATCGAAACAGTAGCGGCAAGGAAATACAGTTGCCAGGTAGGCTTACAGCCCGGAGGGAATGCAGTAATCTAATTTTTGCCCGATCCGAGCAAAGGTGTCGTTATGACGAACAGTTCAGCAACAGTGTTAAGCTGACGATCCCGGGGAGAACAGAATTTGGCCAGTATCTAATTGAGGTGAATTCGTTCGAATACAACCAAACCGATTTCGAAATATTCAAGGTTGCAAAAAATAACTCAGTTGAATATTGTGACCTGGAAAAGGTAAAACCGCCGCTATTCGTCCGTTTTAGAAGACAGGGTGACAGGTTTTGGCCTTTGGGAATGCCTCAAGAAAAGAAGCTTGGCAAGTTTCTAACTGCTGCGCACGTGCGGCGGAAAGATAAGCAGAATGCGCTAATCATCGCCGACCAAGAGAAGATTATTTGGGTATGGCCTATTCGAATAAGTGAGCAAGTTAAGATTAGTAGCGAAACCAGTCAAATGCTACAACTATGTATAAGCAATCATGCACAATCGCGCTAGTGTCCGATGGAGAGAAAAGGAACAAACCATGATTGACAGAAAACAGTTGTTGGAACACGCTAAAAGCCAAAATGCGACCGACATACACATTTGCGCCGGAGCACCGATATTGTTTAGAGTTGGGGGAAAGCTTATGCCAGCTACCAAAGAGAAGCTCACAGCCGAGCAAAGCAGACAAATCTCAATTGAGCTACTTACAGAACAGCAGCTCGCCCAATTTGAAAGAAATCTGGACTTTGACCTCATGCTGGCGGAAGAAAGCGGAAGGTATCGTATTAACATCGGCTACTTCGACGGCGAAGTTGGAGCAACAATAAGGATACTACCGACAGAGCCTCGGACAATAAAGCAGTTGCTTCTGCCGAACGTTGTCAGAGACCTCGCGCAAAGGACCAAAGGGTTGGTGTTAATAACAGGCAGCACAAGCCAGGGCAAAACAACAACGATGGCTTCGATGATCGATGAAATAAACACCGCATGCGAAAAGCATGTTGTCACCATCGAAGACCCAATTGAGTACGTCCACGCGAATAAGACAGGTGTTGTAAGACAACGCGAGGTGGGAAGGGACACTCAGAGCTTTTACACCGGACTTAGAGCGGCTTTGAGGCAGGACCCCGACGTTATTGCCATAGGCGAAATGAGAGATTATGAAACTATCAAAATTGCTCTAACGGCAGCGGAAACCGGCGTTCTTGTGTTTTCAACGCTGCACGTTATTTCAATAGACAAGATTCTCGAAAGACTCGTTAGCTATGCCCCTGCCACAGATGAGGGGCAGTTAAGGTTCCTTCTGGCTGAGTCGCTGCAAGGCGTGATTCATCAGGAGCTCGTCCCGACCGTTGACGGGGGACAACGGGTAGCGTGTGAGATTCTGGTTGTAACTAGCGCTGCAAAGAATGTCATAAGGAGAAAAGGTGGATTCTTCCTGAGAAGCATAATTGAGACCGGCAAAAAACACGGCATGATTACTATGGAAGAATCCATAAACTCACTTCTTAAGCAGAAGATTATCACCGAAGGAATCGCTAAAAATGTACTTGTAAACTACAAGTAATACCAATTGTGCTTGATATTTGCGCCTTTGTCCTTTCGACCATAGGGTTGCGAAGCAACCCGACGTGGAGAAATCTATTTATGGCTTAGCCATTAAAGGTTAAGCCTTTAAAAAGCAGACCTGTCCCGAGCCAAGCCGAGGGATTTCTCGACTCCGCTTCTCCTTCGACTTCGCTCAGGGCTAAAGGCTAAATCGCTCGAAATGACATGAATAAGCGCATTGATTATTCACAATCAGTATAATCGGACTTTTTAGGTATTAATAAGTTAAAGGTTTGTCCAACTCGTCAATTCTTTAGTATCGTTTGGGGGGCACTTTTAGAATGCACATGTGCCGACGATGCAACCGCCGGAATACTCCGGATAAGCGGTGATAAGCTCACCTGAAATACCTGTCTCTGCAGTTTCACTATGACTAAAAGAGAGAACCTGGTCAGGCTTACAACCATATCTGTAGACAGTTATGCCTTTGCACTTTAGCTTGTGGGCCATCAGATATATTTTTCTTACGTCGTCAATAGTGGCATCGCTGGGCAGATTTATCGTTTTTGAGACGGCGTTGTCGGTATATTTTTGAAAGGCAGCCTGAATCTGAAGATGCTTCGCTGGCTTCACATCAAATGCGGTGACAAATAATCTTTTCATATCTGCCGGCACAGCTTTGATATTTTGTACAGAACCTTGCTTGGCAATCTCAGCGAGAAGTTCTCGACTATATATCTTCCTTTGCTTGGCAGCGGCTTCAAAAAGTGTGTTGGTCTCGAAGAGTTTTGTGCCGGATAGCACGTTTCGCACGAAACTAATGGCAAATAATGGCTCAATGCCGCTGGAACATCCCGCTATGATGCTTATGGTACCCGTTGGTGCTATCGTATTTAGCGTGGCATTGCGCAGCCGAAGATTACTCTGAGCATGTACTGATTTTCCGAAATTGGCAAATACACATCGCTCCCTGGCAAGGGAAACCGAAGCAGCGATGGATTCACGATGAATGAAACGCATTAGCTTTGCAGCGAAGTCAGTGGCACGCGGTGCATCGTATGGCAGGCCGAGCTTTATGAGCATATCGGCAAAACCCATAACACCAAGGCCGATCTTGCGATTGGCCAATGTGGTTAGCTTTATTTGCTCCAAAGGATAATTGTTGACCTCTATCACATTATCCAGGAACCGAACACCCCATCGGACGACGTCCCTGAGTTTTTGCCAATCGACCTGGTCTTGGCTCAGAAACTTTTTGCTCTGTTGCGATTTTGTCATTTTCGCGAGATTAATGGAGGCAAGGTTGCAGCTTTCGTAGGGCAGAAGCGGCAGCTCTCCACAAGGATTTGTGGCCTCGATTCGGCCAATGGCGGGTGTGGGATTTCGCCGATTTATTTCGTCCAAAAATACAAGCCCGGGATCACCTGTCCGCCAGGCTGCGCTGACGATCAAGTCAAACAAGGCCTTGGCTTTTATTTTCTTAACAGCCTTGCCAGTTCGGGGATTTATTAGGCCGAAGTCTTTATTTTCTCTGACCGCGCGCATAAATTTGTTGGTCACTCCGACAGAAAGATTGAAATTGCAGAAGGTACCAGGCTCTGTCTTTGCTTCGATAAAGTCAATGATATCCGGGTGATCGCACCTGAGGATGCCCATATTGGCACCGCGTCGCCTTCCACCCTGAACGATGACACCGGTTGCTTTATCAAATATGCTCATGAATGAGACCGGGCCGGACGCAAGACCTTTTGTGGAACTAACGATGTCCGACTTAGGCCTGAGGTTTGAAAAGCTAAATCCCGTGCCACCGCCTGTTTGATGTATCTTAGCCATGTCACTGAGAGCTATAAAGATGCCTTCTATCGAGTCCTCGATAGGGATAACAAAGCAGGCTGAAAGCTGTCCAAGGTCGGTGCCGGCGTTCATCAAAGTCGGAGAATTGGGCATAAATTCCTGGTTGCGCATCATTTGATAGAATTTCTCTTCAACATCTTCTGCGTTGAACTGTGATTTGTAATTATTTTCAGCCTGCGTAACATGATGTGCAACACGTCGGAAGAGTTCGCTGGGTGTTTCAACAATGTTTCGATTTTGGTCTTTCAGCAAATATCTTCTTTTTAAGACCTCCATCGTATTGACCGGCAATTTCAAGTCGTCCTTAAGACCCAAGGCGGATTTAGTAAAACGCAATTGGGTGTGGCTTTCCCGATAAACGATATAAGCTCGTGCAATGTGGTTGTAACCCTCACTCATTAAAACAGCCTCGACCGTGTCCTGAATATTTTCGATGTGAGGGACTTTGCCTTTATACTTCTGTGCCAGGCGTTCTATTACAACCTCCGTCACACGACGAGCAACACTTCCAGCTTTGTCTTTCTCGCCTAAGACTTCGAGAGCAGCCCTTTCGACGGCGGATTGGATCTTTGTTTTGTTGAACTTGACGACCGATCCGTCGCGTCTTGTGACTTTCGCAGACATGATTGTCTTAGCCATGACTTTGTCTCCAGATATCATGGCGCTGCTACATGTGACAACCGTATTTTGTTACTCACAGCCTTTACGCTTATCGAAGCGCTTTATATCAGACTCAAGCCAATTAGCAAACTTTTTTTAGTTGTGGCGGAGAAATTATACCTTTCTTGTTCGAACCCCAAAAAAATGACCGCCAGTCCCGGCTGAAAGTCTGCTTGTCTTATGGCGGTGAGGATTTTTTATCTGCTCAAGGAAAAACTAAATTTAAGGGCTTAGTCTGAGTTGGATTTGCATACATAGACGAAAGCAGGAGGAAAATTCCGTGGCACGAATTTTAGCCTAACGTCAGAGAAATAACGCTTCATTTTTTTGCTCAAAAAAGGTGTATACTGCAATTGGATATATGTCTTTGACCTGCTGGTTATCGCAAGGATCCTTTCCTTTTGTGACTTATCAAAAAGTGTAAGAGGCAACCCAGACACAATACAGTCTAAACCATCAACGTACTGCTCACATTTGCTTGCGTCATCGTTGATGATGGTTAGCCTTGAGTCCCCTATTCTCTCTAAATGTTTGCAAAACTCTGGATTAATTTCAAAGCATGTCAGTTGGCCATTCTCCGGCAGTCGCTTCAGTATCTCAGAAGTGACTGAGCCTGTTCCAGCACCGAACTCGATAACCTTGGAGCTGCCGTTAACCTCCTCAGCCATCTTACGTGCGAGAGCCTTGGAACTCTGGGTGAATGTTCCGACTTGATTGGGGTACTTGAGAAATTCAAAAATGAAACGGATAGTCCTCATTCTGATTCTAGTTACTCCTGAAGCAGTTTACATTGAATGAACTTTAATAGAATAATAGTAATTAATGCAACACGTCAAGAAGTTCCTGAATTTGTGTATAGCTTCTTATTGATACGCAAATTATCGGTCGTAGCTCTTTACCCGCCTTCGCAGAAAGCCACGGGTTCTACCCGTGGATGTCCGTCCTCCGCAGTAGCAGGCTACTGCAACGAAGGATGGAAATGCGAGAAGGGTATCCGCCGAAGCTTTAGCGAAGGCGGATGCGCTTCGGCGGGTTCCGCCGTAGGTGAAGGTGCCACGGGCTACGCCCGTGGGACTCCACGATATTGGCAGACGGAACCAATTATCGCAGGGAACATTTCACAGACATGAGCTCAGAAGCGATATGTGCAGCAAGACAAATGATAGAATAGCCATGTGGTAATATTTGAACCTAAACTTGATGCAGGATTGACCAGAATGAAGAATGTCAGCAAAAAAACTTTCTAAAAAATATGCAACTAAGTTGCATATTTTTCGTATTGACTTATAATTCATTGGCATTGTGAACCGAAGTTGTAACAGTTATGGTGCCGTAAGTTATGAATAACAAAAGACTTGTGGTCATTCTGGCAGAGTTAAGAAATCATGCACCTTTCACATTATTCGGGGCACTTACGGGCATTATATGCATGCTCGTTTTTAAAAATGTCGGGCACGATGCTAGTTACCGCATGTTCTATGTATTTCACCCTACACATGTACTTTTAAGTGCTATGGTCACGGCTGCTATGCTCGAGCTTCATACGAGAATGCGTAAGTTCATTCTCACTCTCTTAGTGGGCTTTTTCGGATCAGTTGGTATTGCAACCTTGAGCGATTCATTAATTCCGTACATTGGTGAATTGCTTTTGGGTATGCATGTTCACGTCCACAATCATCATGGCAGTTTCGTCGAAAACGCACACATCGGTTTCATTGAGGGCTGGTATATTGTGGTACCGGCAGCTATTGTTGGTGTGCTGATAGCATATTTCAGACCAAGAACGCGATTCCCCCATGCGGGACATGTATTGTTAAGTACATGGGCATCTTCATTTCACATGCTAATGGCTTTGGGTGGCGAGCTGTCGGTATGGAAAGCCGCGGCCAGCTTCGGATTTCTTTTTCTGGCGGTTTGGCTGCCATGTTGCGTAAGCGACATTGTCTTTCCTCTGTTGTTTGTTACGTCAGAGACCCGTCTTTCACACGAACATCAGCACAAGTAGAAGGGGCAGAAGTGAAATCTGATCTTAACATGCAAGCTCGCGAAATGCTCAAGGTGGTCAAGCTTTATTGCACAGAAAATAGGATGGCAATACTTAAGACACTCTTAGAGGCGAACGGTCCGCTTAAGCAAGACGAGATCGCAGAGAGATTAGGAAGAAAAAGTTTCAACAAAGTCAGCATCTATCGCACGCTTGAAACTTTGCTCAATGTAGGGCTGGTGCACAAGGCTTTTACAGGCAAAAGAGCGTGGCATTTTGAGTTGGCGCATAACTGTACCAAAAGACAGTGCCACCCTCATTTTACCTGTACGAATTGCGGCAGCACACACTGCCTGACGGAGATGAGACCTCCGATGATAAAGAGTCCATACAAAGGATATGTTATCAAACGTCAGCAGGTTCGGCTTGAAGGTTTGTGCCCAGCTTGCGCTTAAAAAGGTTTGGAAAATTGTAAATTGAGTCGGTCAATCAGAAAAAGCGTTTTGATAATTATAACTGTTTGCTTTGTGGCGATGGTCACAGGGATAACACTGAAACTGCACCTGTTCAGCCATAAACAGTTGGACAACCATACCTCCAGCCAATGTTCAATTTGTCAGACACTGTTGAACAATACCGACAAGATCAGCATACCGACAGAACCAAAGATCGAAAAGATGGACCAGGAAGAATATTCTCCTGGTTTTGTTTATCAAATCGCCCCATCATTTTTTCACATCAGACTTCCTGCTCCTCGTTCTCCCCCATCCACACGTTAGAACCTGCAACGCCACACTCATTACTTTACAATAAGTCGGCAGAGTATGCCAACTTATCTATGTCTTAAGTTTTTTAAGAACATTTGTCGGCTAAGGCAATTGTGGTAAGGATTTTAACGATGAAAAGGATTTTTATTATTTCAATAATATTCGTTCTAACAGCATTCAACATTACAGCCGCGGGGGAAAAAGAGCTTTCCGCTGTGGCTACCGAACAAAAGGCTGAGGATGAACTAACCTCTCTGCGTCAATTGGCAAAAACAAAGGCCGCCGAAAAAATGGCTGCTGAGGAAAAACCAGAAGAAACCGTTTTCAAATCAGGGGGTCTTGGCCTGCAAGCCTTGAACCCGGAAATTAGTGTTACCGGTGATTTTCTCTTCTCTTTACAGAATGATACAACAAGTGAAAAAAGCAGTGATTTCGATTTTCGAACCTTGGGCATCCATATCGAGTCATGGCTCGATCCGTACACGAGATTTAAGAGTGCTATAGAGTTTCACGAAGATGAAGCTGAACTTGGCGAAGCGTACATAACGGTACATAATGCTGCCGAAGATTTGAATTTGACGTTGGGTAAGTTTCGCCAGCAGTTTGGCGTAGTCAACCGCTGGCACAAACACGGCTTAGACCAGGTTGACTTCCCGCTGGCTCTTCGCCAAATCTTCGGCAATGGCGGTCTGAATCAAAGCGGATTGTCACTTGACTGGATGATGCCGCCTCTTGGCGATGCTTCACAGCAATTAACTTTCCAAGTTACAGATGGGCAAAACGACCGTCTGTTTGGTGAGAACGCCCGCAATAGGCCGAGCCTTCTTGCGCACTACAAGAACTACCGGGATATATCAAAAGACACCTATTTGGAATGGGGCCTGACCGGCCTTTTAGGCTGGAACGACGAATGGGATATTTCAGGCGAAGCTAAGCAGAACAGCAGTAAAACAACGACTGTGTTGGGTGTGGATTTGTCGGCCTTGTGGGAGCCTACCGAAAAAATGCGCTACCGGAATGTAGAGTGGCGAAATGAAGTATATTGGTTAAATAAAGAGCTTCTGGCACCAGATGGTTCAGGTTCTGACACTATCAATGCCTGGGGCTTTTACAGCTATCTACAAAACAAAGTTTCGCGTACGATTGATATTGGCATCAGAGGCGACTTTTATGTGCCGGATACCAAAAGCTACGCTAATCCCCTCAGCTCGCTCTCGCCATTGGCTGTGACAAGCGATAATCCGTATCTGTGGCAAGTCGGTCCATATATCACTTGGTGGCAGAGTCCATTCGTGAAGTTTCGGGTGGAGTATGATTACAGTAACGGTGAGGGAATAGAAAACCCTGAACACGTCATCTGGCTGCAGGCCGTATTTGCTGCTGGTCCGCATAAGCATGAGCGTTATTGATAGAAGGGAGTAAGGTTACTATGAAAAAGATATTATTGATAATCGCATTGGCTTCGGCTTTTCCGGTTACGAGCACTTGGGCCAAACCGAATTTGAATGTAGTAACAACGCTGCCGGATTATGCCTTTTTTGCAGAGTATATTGGTGGCGACCGCATCACTGTTAAAGCTATTGTCCGGGGTGATCAAGATGCTCATTTTATTCGTCCCAAGCCATCATTTGCTACGGCCCTACGGAATGCTGATGTTTTGGTCGCTACAGGATTGGATCTGGAGCTTTGGGTTCAAACTGTGATAGATAATTCCGGCAATGGGAAGATTCGAAGCGGTCAGCCAGGCTACGTATCTGCATCCACCGGAATGGAGCTTCTGGAAAAGCCAATGGTTGTCTCGAGAATAGAAGGTGGCGTTCATATTTACGGCAATCCTCACGTTACATGCAGCCCTATCAAAATGAAGGTGGCTGCCCGCAATATAGCTACGGGATTGATTAAAAATGACCCGACGGGTGAAGAAATATACGTGCAAAACTTAAAGAAATTGCATCGGCAGATTGACGAGCGATTATTCGGTTCTGAGCTTGTGGAAATGCTTGGCGGCGACATCTTATGCAGTCTTGCTGAGCAAGGCAAACTTATACCCTTCTTAGAAGAGCAGGAATTTGAAGGAAAGTCGCTAATTGAGTTTCTTGGCGGTTGGATGAAAAAGATGGTTCCGCTAAGAGGAACACCAATTGTCACCTATCATAAGAATTGGATTTATTTTATCAAACTTTTTGGCTTAGAAGAAGCGGGAACCGTGGAACCAAAGCCGGGAATACCGCCTTCACCAAAACATGTAACCAGTCTGATTAACCTGATGCGGGAAAGAAACATAGGCATTATTCTGGCGGCGAACTATTTCGACGAGCAAAAGATAAAGACAGTCGCAGCCAGGACAGATGCTGAAGCGGTAATTGTTCCCGTATACGTGGGTGGAGCACCCGGCACAGACGATTATTTCAAGCTCGTTGATTGTTGGATTGATGGTCTTTTAAAAGCTGCTGAAAAGAAAGGAATCCTAAAAGAGCGTTAATCTGAGAAGTAGTTATGGAAACAGAGATGGTAAGATTCTTTTCGGTTCAAATTGCTTTGTTAGCTGTTGTATTGATTTTGCACACTTATATAGGCCTACACATAATCAGGCGCACCTTGATATTTTCTGATTTGGTCTTGGACCAGTTGGCAGCTTTTGGTGTCCTTGCCGGCATAGGCCTGGGAATAGAATACGGCACAGCTCAATCTTACTTGTCTTCGATGATAGCAGTATTATTCGGTGCACTGTTACTTGCCTTAATAAAGCCGAAAAGCAATGCCATACCTCGTGAAGCGGTTATCGGCATTATGTATGCACTTGCCTTGGTTGCTTCGCTTTTATTGGCGGACAAGCTTCGTGGCGGCGAAGCTTACGTAACTAAAACTCTTGCAGGCTCTATGCTATGGATAAGCTGGTCGCTGGTTTGCGTGACAAGCGTGGTTTATCTTTTGTTATTGGTGTTTCATTACAAGTTTTGTGGAAGGTTTATCGAGTTGGCAGAGAATCCTGGAGCAGTGAAAAATGAAAGATTCTGGGATTTCTTACTGTTTACAACTCAGGGTATCATCACGGTTTTAATCGTTCCCATCGCAGGTGTGTTGTTGGCGTATGCGTTTTTGATGATCCCGGCAGCTATCGCAGCGATGTTCACCAGAAAATGGGCTGGAGCTGTTGTAATAGGATGGACTGCCGGTTTTATAGCTTGTTTAATTGGACTGTGCTTATCCTATTTTTTCGATCTGCCGTATGGCCCCAGCTTGGTTTTGTGCTTGGGTGCTTTCTTCATTGCTGCTGTATTTATTCGATGTTTATTTTCTAACAATAAATTGTTTGCGTGACAGGATATGAATGATGCCGCCAATAATACAAATTTTATGTTTACCCTTCCTTGCTTGTATCCTGATGGGTTCCATTCTTGGCTATCTGGGGATACACGTACTCAAAAGGGAAATCATATTTATCGATATAGCCTTGGCTCAAATTGCAGCGGTCGGCTCTATTGTTGCTCACCTTGCATTCAAAGTGCACGAAGATTCTGCTGTCGCGTACGTCTGTGCATTAGGTTGTGTTTTGTTAGCTGCCGCGTTTTATTCTATGATACGAAATAGGATTATTCAAATCTCACTTGAGGCGGTTATAGGCATCTCTTATGCAATTGCTGCGGCAGGGGCCCTATTTTTGGTTGGTATTGCACCTGGTGGGCATGTTCATGTGCAGCAAATATTATCCGGCAGTCTTTTATGGACAAACTGGCGGGATATTGTTTTTAGTTTGCTTGTTTTCTCGGCGGTAGGATTTTGTTTTTATCTTTTTCGAAAACCGCTGAACAGATTATCGAATAATTACCAGCAGGCCCGTGCTGAAGGCCTCAAGACAACAATGTGGGATTTTGTTTTCTATATGCTGCTGGGCATTGTAATCACATTAGCTGTTCAAATAGCCGGTATTGTGGTGGTGTTTGCTTATCTTATCATACCTGCAACGATATCAGCTTTGTTATCATCCCGTTGGGGCATACGGATTCTGATAGGCTGGGCAGCAACTGCTGTAGCTTCAGTGGCAGGCCTATTGTTTGCATATTATCTTGATTTTTCAATAGGGCCTGCTATTGCGTTATTCCTGGGAGGTGAATTGATAATAGCTGCGTTATATTGTAGACAGCGAAACCTCATAAAGTTAATATAACGCATATGAAGTTTTATCCACTGAAATTCAAGCCGATATTCAAGCAGCGGATATGGGGCGGACAAAAGCTGCGGGATTTCCCAGTGTATTGCCGGTAAAAAGGCGTTCGTTTTCGCCATTTGTGACCTGAGTAGTCAGCATCTGACAGGCACCATAGCACTCGGGCAGTGTCCATTCGAGCGATGCACCAGTTTGACTTAAACCTTCCTCACCAAAGATCATACGTAAGGCAAGAGGATACTCGACCTGATCGAAGGCGTCTAAATGCCAGCGATTGACTACGCCGAACTGCTGGCGGAATTTACCGACATCCAGGTTAGCATTGTTCAGCACAGAAAAACGTGTGAAATAGGCTTCTTCTAAATGGACTTCGCCGTCACTATGTATATGTGTGGTTGCTTTCAATCTTGTAAAAGGATCCAGATAGGACTGAAAGTTAAGTTCGAGACCACGTAAAGTAGCGTCTGTTCGCCTTCTGTTGCCTGTCTGATTTCTGTAACTAGCAACGAAATCGCCAGACACGCTGATTTCCGGATTGAGCTGTTGCAAACTCATACCACTGAATTTAAAGACCGTTTTCTCAGGTATTTGCTCCTGTTTCTTTTCACCAGCCAAGCTTTCAGCGAGCTGACGCAGCTTGGCGGCCTCGTCTTCAAGTCCGGCTTGTTCAGTAGGCGAAGCAGACTTGCTGAGTCTTTCGACTTCTTTTGTTAATTCATTGATCTCACTTTCATACTCTCTCTTCATTTTGTCCATCTTGCGTTCGAGTTCGAGCATCTTTTGTTCGAGTTCCGCAAGTTCGACATTTTCTTGACCTGTATTTTGAGCACGCCCTATATCAGCAAAACCTATAACAGAAAAGATGCAGGCCATATAGACTATTGCCTTAACTCGCATATATGCAACTCCCTTCTGGCTAACAGCACATGAGCCGGAATGCGTGAACGTCTTCTATATTCATGCGGTCGTTTTATCCGCCGACCACGCTAAGTCTGATTTTAGTACGAGGTAGGATTGCAGTTGCAGCCGGGCATTCATAGACTGCTTCTGCACTAGGTATTGACTGCTGGTGGAGGTGCTCGCGAGGTGATTGGGTAGGCCCACTCATCGCAATGGACAACCGTCACCGGCGGTAGCATAAGAGAAAGGAGTTCATTCTCAGTACGAATTGGGACAGATCCATAACTTGGGGTGATAGAGTTATGAACCACCGATATCAAACATGCAGGGCACAAGTTTTTACAGTGTATGGCACCTGCAGTGTGCCTCTTTACAGGGCAGTGATGACAGTCCTTGTGATGAAACAGATCGGTTGCACAACATACAACCAGATAAACGGAAACGATAGCAAGAGAGGCTATCTTGTGTGCACTAAACTGTCCTTTTGAACAACTGCTCATACCTTTTAACTGGCTGTGCTAATTCCGAAATAGCGATTCAAATTTTGTGCTCTAAATATTAAACACACCAGCATGTTGTGTCAACGAGTACTTTTATCGAAGAGTGTCAATTATTATTTGAGTTTGTCGTATTCGTTCAAAAAGAAGCAGCGGTCCGTCCGATAGCAGGATGCAGGTCTGAATAGTCCTTCATCCGATCTTTATGCAAATTGAGCGCTGGTCAGTCCGCCATTAGGATGTTCCGTTGAGAGATATACAAAAAAACATTGGGTAAAGCGGGTTTTTCAGGCCTTCGTAAGGTCCAGGCTACATTAGGTTTCAAGGCGGACTAGGCTTGTTGGTTTTCCGAGGGTTCAGATATGCTACTGGCCAATTAAAAGCTGTACTTCAAGACCAGAGCCAGGACGTTGACATCTGCCCAATGGTTGGCCTTTTTACGGCTCTCAAGTATGTAGTTGATATCAGCCTTTAGCTTATTGAAAATCGTGAAGCCAAAACCGGCATAGACACGGTTCTTATTGATCTCGTCGGCATTAAAATCATAGAAAGGCTCCTCCGCGACATAGGGCTGCATTTCGAATGGAGTCACCTTCTGCAGTTTCAATGTAAGTTTGTTACGATACCTAAAGAAGTCCTCATCGTCTTTTATTCTGTACTCCAATCTGTTCCTATCACTAACAGCCAACCCTAAGAGTTTTGCCTTGAGTGTTACATTGAAATGTGGACGATACTCTACATTCCACTGGTCATCTTTTTTCTCTTCGACGTGCCTGTAGTATGGACCCAGAACAAGCCAGTCGTTGATCTTCCAATCGAGGCCTATATCAAAGTGGGTGTAGTAATGGCCACTGAAGTCTCCTTTATAACGAAGTTCCGGCACAACTTTGATAGTAACATTGTCGCTAATGGAGTCTGTAAACCCATAACTGGTCCAGTACTCCCAATTGCTCTCTGCCTGAGCTAATTGGGTCAGGACAAGTAAGCCAGACAACACAAGCAATATTGAAGGAATTTTCTTCGCCATGAATTCTGCTCCTTATAGCCCATAAACAAGCTCGACACGCGTGAAGGCTCTTGGACAATTCACTATCTGAGCGTCTTTACAATTGTGAATGTCCCTAAGATTATTGTTACAATAGCTATAGCTAACTTTAGTCTTTTCTCGCTAACTAATTTCACACTTTTTGCAGAAAGCGGTACTGAAAGCACTGCACCAACAATAATCCATGGAGCCAACTTCCAATCGAGAGGGTCTTTTGAGACCAAGATATATGTGATTACACCAACCAGACAGGTCAGGCCTTCGGCCAATGAGGTGATACCAACTGCGCTTTTACCTTCTACGCCTGATAGAACTTGACCACCAGTCACAACGGGCCCATAACCTCCGCCACTCATTCCTTTGTTAAAAGATGCAATTATGCCCAGAAAAGTAATCTTCTTCCAAGAGAATTTGAATTTTTTGTTACGACAGATGATTATGATCAGGCCCATACTCAGGACGAGGATGCCGATGTAGAGCTTGAGATAAAATTTGGGGATATTTACCGCGACAAAAACGGCACAGATAGTCCCGATGACGCTGCAAACGCCCAAAAGCAAGGCTACCTTTAAGTGTAACGGCACAGTTCTCTTGAAATCGTTAATGTAACCCAGTGGGTTAAGGATATTTTTGATCTTGAATATGTCTGCTGTCTTGGGTTTAAGATCGACATTTCCCTCCCGGTGGTGAAAAAAAGCAGCCGAGAGTCCAGAGATTAATTCCGACAGCAAGACCACTGGAACAATCTGCATTGGCCTAAAGCCGGCAATCATTAATACCGGTGTCAACGTTGTCCCATAGCCCATGCCGAGGGTGGAGTCCATGTACTCGCAGAAGAAAGCGATGACAGGTATAGTAAACATTTGCCACATCTCTAACATGATTCTTCTCCTGTTTTTAGAAAGTTAATTTATGAAAGTTACAGTCGATGCTTCGAAATCTCTCATTGGATAAGGTTCTGAGAACCCCCATTTCTATTTTCGTTTCAGCGAACACGTTAAACCAGGTCAGAAAGCTTCAAAGACTCCAATCTATGGGCCACATAGTCTCTTACTTCCGTGAAAACCTTCATTACTTTCTTTTCCTTTGTCAGAGGTGTATCCGAATAAAAATATCTGCTGACCGACTCGGTAGGTGCTAAGGCGCCATCCATCAATCTTATAATTTCAGCCACGGTTATTTGTGAGGCTGGCCTTGCCAAAGAATATCCCCCAGCACTACCTCTTCTGGTTTTTAAGTATCTATTCTGCTTCAATATTGTGAACAGCAGCTCCAAATATTTCTTGGAGATGTCACAATGTGAGCAAATCTCTTCGATCTTTATAAAGCCCTTGTTTTGATGGCGAGCGATGTATATCAGAGCCAAAATTGAGTATTCACTTTTTGTGGTCAATTTCATATTTGAATTCCTTATGAATCTTGTCTATAGATATTATAGACAAGCTTATCATCCCGATCAAGGAAAAAACAATTTTTTTCAACTTGAGACTCTCCGAGAAACCAAAGGCATATCTAAACACAACTATATACAGCACTTACACTACGTCCATCAATCCAAATTTTTAGCTATAATAGCCTATAGACAAATCATATTGCCAAGCTAATATATGCGCATGCATATTTACCCTTTTAGGTTTTGGCCCATATACAAACAGCGCATCTGGGGCGGACAAAAGCTGCGGCAGGTATTTGGCAAGGATATACCTTCAGGGGAGAAAATCGGCGAGAGCTGGGAGCTGGCTGATCTGCCGGACGATAAGTCTGTTATAGAAAATGGCGATTTGGCTGGAAGGACTCTTGCAGATGTAATCCGGAAATATCCTGAAGACATTACCGGTAACGAAGACTTTAAATTGCCTTTTCCTTTACTGATTAAGTTTCTCGACGCTCAGGATATATTGAGTGTCCAGGTGCATCCGGATTCTCAGGCGTGTAAGCTTATGGGAAAAGGAGAACCGAAAACAGAGTGCTGGTACATCATAGATGCTAAGCCGGGCGCGGTAATCTACAAGGGATTGAACAAAGGTGTAACTCGTGAGCAGTTTGCGCAGGCAATCAAAGATGGCACAGTTGCTGAACTTTTGACGAGGGTACCCGTAGAGGCTGGCCAGTGCCATTTTCTGCCGGCTGGTACAGCTCACAGTATTGGCGCGGGTCTATTGATAGCGGAAATACAGACCCCCTCAGATACGACATACAGGGTCTTTGACTTCAATAGAGTCGATGACACAGGCAAACCCAGGCCGCTGCATATCGAAGAGGCGCTACAAAGCATACATTTCGACATTAGTGGTGAGGACCTGCCGGTGACGACGGTTGGTCGGCTGGTGGACTGCGAATACTTTAAGGTGGATAAGGGCCATCAAGTTAGGGGTGGGGAGGTGTTGTTATCTCCGGGCAAAATGAAAACGCTGATTTTTATATCCGGCTATGGAGCGATTTCAAGCGCAAAAGAAGGTAGCGCTGAGTTCAAAGCGGGAGATTGTCTACTTATTCCAGCTTCGTATGAAGGAGTAATGAAGTTTGCCGACGATACGCAGTACCTGACAGTAACTAATGGCGGTTCCTTAATAGAAGATTAACCAGTCAATGAGCGATTTTATGAAAGACAAATTTCAATCGTTTGTAATGATCGCTTTTGTTGATCCTGTAGTGAAGCCGCCATCGACGAGGATTATCTGGCCAGTGATGTAAGCAGACGCATCTGAAGCTAAGAACACAACGGCGCCATCGAGGTCGTTTGGCTGGCCTGGCCGGTTCAGCGGGATGCGGTCTGTTATATAATCAACCCACTTTTTATTTTCGTAAAGAACCGCATTTTGTGCCGTCTTGAACCAGCCCGGTGCGAGGACATTTACAGTGATGCTGAACTTGCCCCATTCTACAGCAAGGCTGCGAGTGAGGGCGAGGATTCCACCTCGGCTTGCGGTGTAAGGGGCGATGCCTTCCATGCCGAAGACACACGTGCAGGAGCCAATGTTAATGATTCGGCCATAGTTTCTCTTTATCATTTCTCTTGCAACAGCCTGAGCACAGAAGAAGCTGCCCTTTAGGTTTATGTCAAGAACAGTGTCCCAATCCTGCCGGTTCAATTCAGTACCAGGTGCCCGGATATTCAGGCCGGCGTTGTTGACTAAAATGTCAATTTTGCCATATTCGCTGATCGCAGTTCTGACCATTTTTTCGATGTCACTTTGCAAGAGAACATCGAGCTTGACAGGTAGTGCTTTTCGACCGAGTGACTCTATTTCTTCTTTGAAATTATCAAGTCTCGAAATATCACGGCTTGTGATGATCAGGTCCGCTCCGGCTTTTGCGAGGGCGCGGGCGAAGTATTGGCCGATGCCTCGGCTGGTTCCGGTAATAATTGCGACTTTGCCGGTAAGGTCGAAAAGCTCTTGCATAGTTAGATATCCAGATTCTATGGCTGAAGGACAATTTTGAGTAGATTTTCCTCGGCTTTTAGCAGTCGGTCGAAGGCGCTGGGGCCATCTTTAAGAGGCAGGACGTCACTGATTAGTGGTTCGACATTTATTTTGCCGGAGGCGACGAGGTCGATGCAGTCACGGAATTCACCGGCGCTAGCGTAAGAGCCGGTGAAGGTGAGCTCTCTGGCGACAAGCTCTTGCAAGTCAAATTCAACCATTTTTTGCAGGTTCCCGACGGCAACGAGATGGCCGCCAGTTTTTGTTACGGAGATTGCATCGGCAAAGGTGTTTGCGTAGCCGACGGCTTCAAAAGTGACATCGGCGCCCTTGCTTTCAGTTTCACTAAAGACGGCCTCTTTTAAATTGGACGTTGTTGGGTTCAGGACGATATCCGCGTTGAGTTTTATTGCAGTGTCACGGCGGAATTCGTTTATGTCGGAGACGATGACCTTTTGAGAGCCTTTTAGCTTAGCTGCCTGCAGGATTAAAAGGCCGATTGTCCCGGCCCCAATGACGACGAGGGTGTCACTGCCGGATATGGGTGCTCTGTTGGCAGCGTGCATGGCTATTGAGACAGGTTCCAGAAGAGCTGCATGGGTAAAAGAAAGATGGTCGGGGATTTTTGAGACGATCCACCATGGCACAGCGATGTACTCGGCGAATGCGCCATGTCTTTTGAAATCGGCGGTGGAGACACCGAGGACCTGTCGTTTTTCGCAGCGATTGTAGAGGCCCCTCTTGCAGGGATCGCATTTGTTGCAGTAGACGGTTGAGTCGAAGCAGACTCTCTCACCTGGTTTGAAATCTTTGACGTTTTTACCGAGGCTTTCGACGATGCCGGATGCTTCGTGGCCCATAATCAGAGGCGGGATTCTTCTGCCGGTTTTTCCGGTATAACCTTGGACATCGGAACCACATATTCCACAAGCCTTGATCCGGACGAGAACATCATCGTCGCTAATAGTTGGAGCGGGTACATCCGTATATTCAACTCGTA
>Ga0315533_1000507_pt1 | contig 33359 bp, 37 predicted proteins | sample SalMarSW160130MG_FD_203081 | JGI IMG/M metagenome (GOLD analysis project Ga0315533, IMG submission 203081) | Salt marsh sediment microbial communities from the Plum Island Ecosystem LTER, Massachusetts, United States - Salt Marsh Sediment SW1601-30 ...
GATGGGGGTTCAAATCCCCCGCCTCCATTTCCCTAATAAGTCCTTATAAATAAAGGAGTTACATAAAGTGGTTCCTGCAAAAACACTCGCGCTAGCATATTGGACGCCGAGTATCCCCTTTGGGGATAAATACCCGCCAATCAGCACATATGACTCACGTTTCTGATACTACGTTTCCAAGTATTTAATGCACTCATCATGCTCGGATAATTACGCAAAAACCTAATCAGTTTAGTCTTGGAAAATTCTTGATCGACATCGAAATCTTGTCTGACCCATTCTTTCTCCTCTCATTTTCTCATAGATGAGTATAGGATTGTCAATCTGATGGCCAATCCTCAAGATAGACGAACGGACAATGAATCGGTTGACCCGAATCACTGACGAGCGGGAAAGAATTCACTTGGTTATTACTATCAACGAAGATGTGTTTCAAGCACTGATAAGCCACTGTGAACCTTGACAGATCTTCACAAGTACATGTATAATGGGCAGATAAGGATCATCAAAAAATTCCTTACTTTTTATACTTCTTCATAGTTCTTCTTAATGTTTGAGAATACTGATGGCAGATGACCAATTGTCATTCTCCACTAAAGCGGCTTTGACCGAGCGAGTCAAGGAGCTAACCTGTCTTTACGGCATTGCTCAGATAACCGGGCAGCCAGGTATATCGCTGGAAGAAACTATCCAAGGCATTCTTGAGCTTCTTCCTCCTGCCTGGCAATACCCTGAGACAGCTTTTGCAAGAATAATTTTGGATGAAATTTCCTACACGACCCGAGGATTTTGTGAGTGCCGCCAGAAGCAGACGGCTGAGATTATTGTGGGTGGTGTGCCAAGAGGTGTTGTTGAGCTGGTTTACGTAGAGGAAAAGCCCGATCTTGATGAGGGGCCGTTTCTCAAGGAAGAACGCAATCTAATTAACGCCGTAGCAAGACAAGTAGCATTAGTTATCGAACGAAGACAGGCAGAGGAAGACAAACTGAAGCTACATAATCAGCTTCTGCACGCCGATCGGCTGGCGACACTTGGGATGCTTGCCGCAGGGGTAGCTCATGAACTAAACGAACCGCTTGGAAATATTCTCGGATTTGCACAGTTGGCAAAGAAATACCCGGGTATTCCGGCCTCAGCCGAACAGGACATTGGAAAAATTGAAGCCGCTTCTTTGCACGCACGGGAAATTATCCAGAAGCTTCTGGTTTTTGCCCGACAAGCACCACCTGAGAAGAGACAGGTCAACCTTAATCAAGTGGTGAAAGAGGGCCTTTATTTTTTCGAGGCTCGGTGTGCCAAGGAAGGTATAGAACTTATTCGCTTGCTTTCACCAGACCTACCTGAGATCAGATCTGATCTGGCGCAATTGAATCAGCTTCTGGTGAATTTGGTTGTTAATGCCTTGCAGTCAATGCCGGGAGCGGGCAAGATCACGATTCAGACACGATTTTACGACCATAACGTCTATCTGATTGTGGAAGATACGGGCACTGGTATGAGCAAGGAGGTTCTTGACAAAATATTTATTCCATTCTTCACGACAAAGGACGTTGGTTATGGAACGGGGTTGGGTTTGCCAGTGGTATATGGAATCGTTACCGCGCACGGCGGTTCGATTAATGTTAAGAGCGAACCTGGCTGTGGCACTCGATTCGAAGTCCAATTGCCGGTGGCAGAGCCGCAAGATACGGAGGAAAGTGCTTAATATGTCGTCTTCTTCTAAGAAAGAACGCATTCTGATAGTGGATGATTCTGCAAACACGCTGGAGGTCCTACGGCGAAATCTGACAGCGGAAGGATACCAGGTCTTCACTGCACCCGGCGTGGCTGAAGCAATCGAAACTCTTGAGGGGACTCAATTGGATCTGGTCATCACCGACCTTAAGATGCCCAAAGTTAGTGGTCTCGACCTGGTGAGGCATATCAGGGAAAACTTTAAGAATACTGAAGTAATGATGATTACTGGCTATCCATCAGTTGAAGGAGCGGTCGAGGCGGTCAAGAGCGGCGCTGAAGAGTTCCTGCCCAAACCTTTCACTGATGTTGAGCTTTTGTCTGCTGTTCGGCGTGTGCTCGATAAAGCAAGGGTGTGCAGGTCGGGACGTGCTAAACCAGACCAATCAGTTTCTGTGCACAAAGGTCTTATCGGGACATCTGAAGGAATGCGCGAGGTTTCCATCGCTATAAGTAAGGCTTTGTCCACTTCAGCCACTGTGCTCATTACAGGGGAAAGTGGTACAGGCAAGGAGCTTGTAGCCAGAGCTATTCACTATGGTAGTAAACGGTCGTCTTCACCATTTGTGCCGGTCAATTGTGGGGGTATTCCTGAAGGCCTGCTTGAAAGCGAATTGTTTGGGCATGTAAAAGGGGCCTTTACCGGAGCGACCGAGTCCCGTGCAGGTTTTTTTCATACTGCCGATGGCGGTACAATTTTTCTGGATGAAATTAGTGAGATGAGCTTGTCCATGCAGGTCAAACTTCTTCGCGTCCTTCAGGATAAACAAATTTGTATGGTTGGTTCCGACCGAACTCGAAAAGTGGATGTAAGGATTCTGGCTGCAACAAACAAAGATTTACCTGTTTTAGTGAAAAAGGGACTTTTTCGGGAAGATCTGTTTTACCGCCTCAATGTTATTAAGATAGCTATCCCGCCCTTGAGAGAAAGAGGGGATGATATAATATTATTAACCAATCATCTTATAACCAAGTTCGCAGCCGAATTGGGCAGGTCGCCGCTTCGTTTTTCCGATAAGGCACTACAGAGTCTTCGAAACTATAATTGGCCGGGAAATGTAAGAGAACTGGAGAATGTAATTCAGCATCTTGTGGTAATGACTGACGGTGATCTTATAGAGGTTCCTGATTTGCCTTCTCTTATGCGTTTCTCAGCCCTTCGGAAAACAGGTTTCACCCGGACTCTTGCCGAAGTGGAAGCCGAATATATCAGCAATGTTCTGGCAGAGGTGCACGGCAACAAGACCCGGGCTGCAGAGATTCTTGGTATCGACCGTAAGACCCTCCGTGAAAAGCTTAAGAAAGTAGAATAGTCCTCATCCTGAGTACTCAACACCGAGTAAACTTTCCCCGGCGGTTCAAATCTCTCCACCGATACGTTACATTCCAGACAAGAGTGACATTGCAATAAAGTTAATTCCCTAAAAAGAATCATTTCGCCAAGTTCATTGATCCAGCCCCAAATTCTCATGGTATGGTCGCTGCCAAAGGACCTTTTGTCGTTGATATATCTCCACAATTCAAGAATTGGCACAGTTATTGCATTTATAGATAATCACAAAATACAAAGTAAGGAGCGAACTATGTCAGAAAATAATATGAAGTATCTTGGTCTATGCTCCACCTGCAAGAATGCGTCCTTCTGCACATATCCACAAGATCCCGACAAACCTGTCTTTTATTGCGAAGAGTTTGAGATTGAGAAACCTGCTCCGATAAGAACTGCCAGAAAAGAGATGCCGCAAGCGACAAAATCTTACGTCACTAAGGACAAAGATTCGACCGAATTCATCGGGCTCTGCAGCAATTGCGATAACCGCAGAACATGTTCCTTTCCAAAGCCCGAAGGGGGTGTCTGGCATTGCGAGGAGTATCGATAGAATGAAACAAGGCACTGTTATCACAAACAAAGATAATATCTGTCCGGAAGAAGAATTAGATTTGAAAGATATATTAAGAATCCTGGAGAAGCATAACGAGGACAGGGGCGGACTTATCGCCATCCTTGAAGAAATCCAGGCTGAGTATGGCTATCTTCCTGAGAAGTCGCTTAGAATAGTGAGCGAAAAGACCGGCCGCTCACTAGTCGATGTATATAGTGTTGCCACGTTCTATCGCTCATTCAGTTTGAAGCCCAGGGGTAAGCATATTATCTGTGCATGTCTTGGCACAGCCTGCCATGTTCGTGGAGCACCAAGGGTGGTCGAAGAACTTGAACGTGAGCTCGGCATCAAAGCGGGCCAGACAACTGACGATAAGGAATTTACGCTGGAAACGGTTAATTGCTTAGGGGCCTGTGCTCTCGGACCGGTTGTTGTCATCGACGGCCATTACTTCTCGAAGGTCAGAAAATCGAGAGTTAGTCAACTATTAGAGCAAGCTCTGAAAGGATTTGACAAACTCGAAATAGGAAAGGATAAACGGATCTTCCCCATCAATGTAAGTTGTCCCCATTGTAATCATAGCCTGGAAGACGAGACCTTTGTAATTGACGGCTACCCATCCATCCGGGTAACCATATCTTCTGACCACAAGCAAGGCTGGCTTAGGCTTTCCTGTCTGTATGGTAGTTACAATTTTGCTTCCGAGTTTGACGTCTCCGCAGGCTCGGTTGTGAGTTTTCTCTGCCCGCACTGTGGTGTGGAATTTCCCAGTACATTGGACTGTTCAGTCTGCACTGCACCGATGGTTCCAATGCTCATCGATGGCGGTGGTATAGTGCAAATTTGCTCACGTCGTGGTTGTAAAAACCATATGTTGGATTTGGCTTGACTAAGATAATACCAAGAATACCTGTTGTTTAACAACCGATTACGCGGGTGCAAACTTGCCATTAACAAAGCAGGAGTGCTTCTAAGAGGCAACAAAGTGTTAAGATTATCTTCTATAAATGAGCTAAAGAAATTACGAAAAGCGCTTCTCGATGCCACTGATGAAAGCATTCCTTGCATAGTTATTCCCACAGGGACATGTGGTCAGGCCAGTGGAGCCAGCGACCTTGTCCGTGTGGCCAAGCGAGAGATTCTGGCAAAGGGCCTGACCAAAAAGATCCGTCTCCGCATCACCGGATGCCACGGTTTCTGCCAAATGGAGCCCTCTGTGCTTGTCGAACCCCGCCGGGTGTTTTACCCGAGGGTCGGACTCAAAGAGATGGAACGTATTATCGAGGCCGCAGCAAGAGACGAAGTGCTTACAGACATTCTCTTCGTGGACCCTGAAACCGGCAAGCCAGTGGAAAGGCAGGATGAGATACCTTTTTTCGATCAACAGGTTCGTAGACTCCTTGCCTGGAATGAGAAGGTGGATCCTATCCGCATTTATGATTACATCAAAGCTGGTGGATATTCGATCCTGGTGGAAGTATTTGCCAAAGGCAACGCTGCCTGGATAGTGGAAGAAGTCAAGCGTTCTGGATTGCGCGGTCGTGGCGGGGGCGGTTTCCCCACAGGATTGAAATGGGAATTACTGGCAAAACAGCCAAGCAGCTCCGGCAAGTTTCTCGTGTGCAACGCTGATGAGGGAGATCCCGGTGCTTATATGGACCGTAGCGTTCTTGAAGGAAATCCACACAGCATCATCGAAGGGATGATAATTGGTGCCTATGGGACGGGGGCCACAGAAGGTATAGTCTATGTCCGCAATGAATATCCGGTTGCTGTCAAGCATTTGAATATCGCGCTAAAACAAGCACGGCAACTTGGCCTTTTGGGAGAGAATATTCTCGGAACCGGTTTTTCATTTGATATTAAGCTGGTCAAGGGAGCCGGCGCGTTTGTGTGTGGAGAGGAAACGGCGCTGATTCGTTCTGTCGAAGGAAAGATGGGTGAGCCGAGGCAGCGGCCGCCGTTCCCCGTACAGAAAGGCATTGACGGCAAGCCAACAGCTATTAACAACGTTGAAACCTGGGCGAACATTCCGCTTATCTTCAGGCTTGGTGCTGAGGAGTTTTCAAATATCGGTACCAAGGACAATAGCGGCACGAAGATATTCAGTCTGGTCGGCAAAATTAAAAATACCGGTCTTGTCGAAGTGCCGATGGGTATGACCATCAAGGAAATCGTGTATGACATCGGCGGCGGCCCGGCGAGCAAGGCTAAGATAAAAGCCGTTCAGACAGGCGGACCATCAGGGGGATGCATTCCTGCTAACATGTTTGATTTGCCGGTAGATTACGACAGCTTAACCAAGGCAGGGTCAATCATGGGTTCCGGCGGTATGATTGTGATGGATGAGAACACCTGCATGGTAGATATCGCCAAATACTTTATGAATTTCCTGAAGGATGAATCCTGCGGTAAATGTTTCACCTGTCGAAAGGGCACACAACGGATGTACGAGATTCTCGATGATATCTCAAGAGGCAAGGGAACGCTCGAACACTTAGACCTTCTGAAAGAATTAGCGGAAGTAGTGAAGGATACGACGATGTGCGGTCTTGGACAGACGGCCTCTAATCCTGTTCTAAGTACTCTTCACTACTTTATAGACGAATACCGCAGGCATGTGATTGACAAAAAATGTGATGCTTTTGTCTGCAAAGATTTGGTGGGAGCGCCATGTCAAGCCGCGTGCCCCCTGGACACCGAGGTTTGGCGTTATGTTGCCCTAATTGAAAAAGGCAGATACGAAGAAGCCTACAAAGTTATCAGGGATGCTAATCCATTCCCATCGGTGTGCGCCCGGGTCTGTGGTCGCAAGTGCGAAGCCAGATGCAACCTTGCCACCAGTGGGGGTGAAGCTATTGCTATCCGAGCATTGAAAAGATTTATTACAGACCGTATTGATCCATCGGTTTATAAACCTGTCGGAACCAATCATCGTGGCAAACATGTTCGCAGGATAGCAGTTATAGGCGCAGGCCCTGCCGGCCTCTCAGCCGCTCATTATCTATCTCTACTTGGCTACAAAGTGACGCTCGTCGAAGCAGGGGATGAGCCGGGTGGAATGCTTATTAGTTGTATACCAGCTTATCGTCTCCCTCGAAATGTGGCACGCAAGGAGATAGAATTGCTCCTTGATGAAAACATCACCCTTAGGTGCGGGACATCGCTGGGTCGAGACATAACTATCAACGAATTATTTAAGGATGGCTTCGAGGCTGTTTTCTTGGCTACAGGGGCAGATAAAAGCTGGCGGTTGGGGCTTGAAGGAGAGGAAACCGAAGGGGTTTATCCGTCAATGCAATTCCTTAAGGCCTTTAATCTGAAAGGCCAGGAAATGGCAAAGGGGCATGTAGGTATCGTTGGCGGCGGTAATTCTGCTGTGGATGCAGCAAGAGTTGCTATTCGTCAGAAAAAAGTCAAAAGTGCAACGCTGCTCTATCGTCGTACCTATCAAGAAATGCCTGCTTATGCCGAAGAAGTTGAAGCAGCTCTGGAAGAAGGTATAAAGCTTGAAACACTTGTTTCGCCAACAAGCATACGTTACATGAAAGCTGCTGAGGCAGAGGGAGTGAAAGTTGAAACATTCGTCCAGCCGGTAAAAATAGATGCGAGGAATGGACATCTGGCCGATATCAAGTGCATTAGAAATAAGCTGGGTGATGTTGACTCAAGCGGCCGACGCAAACCTGTTCCCATACCTGGTACAGAGTTTACGATCGACGTGGATACCTTGATAGTAGCTATCGGCGAACGCCCGGATAGCGATTGCCTTGCTTCTATGGATTTGGAACTTGATAAGGGGGGCAGATTGCGGGTCGATGCAAAAACTCTTCGCACCAATCGTAAAGGTGTGTTCGCCGGGGGCGACCTTGTAACAGGTCCTAATACTGTTGTCGATGCCATCGCAGCAGGTAGAAAGGCAGCGGGAGTTATAGACCGCTATCTTCATGGCAAAGAACTTGTTGAGCCACCCAAAGTAAAACTGCCGGCAGTTTTCATAGAACCCACTGTGGTCAGTGAAGAAGAGCTTGAAGACGTGGCAAGAGTAGAACCAGCTACTCTCGACGTTGAATCAAGGAAAAGGAACTTTGCGGAAGTGGAGAGACGATTGTCTGTTGAACAAGCAACCCGCGAAGCCCGAAGATGTCTGAGGTGCGACCTGGAGTTTACACAGCGTAACGAAAATGAAGAGACCGAATGTGTAACGGTAGAGGAAAAGTCGGCATGATAACGTTGAAAATAAACGGTTTGGATGTTTCGGTTGAAAAAGGCAGTACCTTGTTGGAAGCCGCAAGATTCCTGGGATTTCCTATCCCGACTCTGTGCCATATGGATGGATTATCGCCCTATGGTGCCTGCAGGTTGTGTGTGGTTGAGATCGGAGAAGGACCTAAGGCAAAATTGGTTTCCTCGTGCACATACCCAGCCGAGGAAGGGCTCAAGGTGCGAACAGCATCAGTGAGAGTGCTAAAGGCACGCAGAATGATTTTGGAACTGTTGCTTGCTTCGTGTCCCCAGTCTAAAACAATCCAGGACCTTGCCTCGGCACACGGTATTCGCCAGCAACGTTTTAAACAAGAATACGAGGATTGTATCCTTTGCGGCCTATGTGTACGGATGTGCGAAGAGCAAATGATGGCCAAGGCCATCGGCTTCCGCAACAGGGGTCAGAACAGAAGCATCGGTACTCCGTTCGATATCAAATCTGATGTATGCCGGTTGTGCGGCGGTTGTATTTATGTCTGCCCGGCCTGTCAACTTCGATGTACATACAACGAACCGGAAAAAGCAATTTGCGGAGGCTGCGCAAATCTTACCCCGCCCTGCATCGAGAAAGAACAGTTCAGTGATATGATGTGCTACATGGATCCTTGTATAGCGTGTGAGATAAATAAAGACAAATAAGAATATAGGAGTCAAATACAATGTCACTTACGTTTTCAAAGATAAACGCCTCAGCGGCAACTTTGACAAAGAACAGAACGGAAGGGTCGGTTGTGCCAGCTTCGGGTATGTGTGTTACATGTGTGGATGGTTGCATTGGTATGTGTGAGATAGGTAAGAGCGCCTACCGTGGCCATGAGGTCATTTACCCGCAGCCGTTCGGGGTAATAACCACCGCCGCTGAGAAAAGCTATCCGGTAGACTATTCGCATTTCAATATCATGGGAACCGCGGTTGGCGCTTATGGAATAGATGCCGACAGCGACAAGGCCATCTTCCCTGCTGTCAATCTGGAAGTTGCTTTTGGTCATGATAAGGGTATAAAGTTCCGCTATCCATGGGGTATTCCCGGGATTGGCTCGACAAACGTTGCCAAGAATAACTGGGAAGGCCTGGCCATTGGCTCTGCCTTAGCAGGAACCGGCCTGACTATTGGTGAGAACGTTGTTGGAATGGACCCCGAAGCTGTTATAAAAAATGGCCGGGTAGTTGATACGGCCGACCTAAAACGCCGTGTTAAGCTCTATAAAGATCATCAGCGGAATGGCTATGGTGCTATCACCGTGCAGGCAAATGTTGAGGATACACGACTGGGTGTACAAGAATATGCTATTGAGAAACTCGGGGTAGAATGCGTAGAACTCAAGTGGGGACAGGGTGCCAAGGATATCGGCGGAGAAGTGAAAATTACGGATATCAAAAAGGCCCAACTGTTGTATGAGCGTGGTTATGTGGTCTTGCCGAACCCGACCGACCCGAATGTTATCAAGGCTTTTGAACAAGGCGCGTTCAAGGAGTTTGAGAGACACTCGAGGGTAGGGATGGTAACCGAGGAATCATTTGCCAAGCGGGTGGAGGAGCTGCGTAAGGCTGGTGCCAAATATATCTTTCTCAAAACCGGGGCCTATCGGCCAGCGGACCTGGCCAGAGCGATTTTATTTGCTTCGCGTTACAAAATCGACCTTCTAACTGTTGATGGGGCGGGTGGCGGCACCGGTATGAGTCCCTGGCGCATGATGAACGAATGGGGTATACCTCCTGTATACCTGCACTCGCTTCTGTATAAGTATGCCAAACGTATTGCCGATAAAAGCGAGTATCTGCCTGCACTGGCTTTAGCTGGTGGTTTTGCTTTTGAAGACCAAATCTTTAAAGGCCTTGCCCTTGGTGCACCGTTTGTAAAGCTGATCGGAATGGCCCGGGCTCCCATTGCCGCGGCAATGGTAGGTAAAACAATCGGACGTACAATTGATGACCGCCAGGTCCCTGTGTACATCGAGCGCTTTGGGAATTCAAAGGATGAAATCTTCGTAACTGCAAGTGTATTGCGCAAAAAACTTGGTAACGAGGAATTTGAAAAACTCCCAACAGGGGCACTGGGTCTCTACACCTATTATGAACGTCTGGCTCAGGGCCTGCGCCAGTTAATGGCTGGTTGTCGGAAGTTTTCTCTGGAACATATAGCTAGGGATGATATAGCAGCCTTGACGCATGAGGCAAAAGAAATCAGTGGAATTGAGTACGTGATGAATGTGGATAAAGGAAAGGTTGACAGAATTCTTGACACAGTTAAAGTCACATAGACTTGTGCCCTGCTGCCTCAATTGCTATTACAAAAGCGAATATCCTGTAGTAATCCAGGATGGCCGTTTACAGCAAAAAACGACAACTTGTAAAATCGAATTGAACCGACCCAGCCACTAAGCTGTGTGACAAGAACTCAATAGCTACCTTCAGTTAGGCTACAATTCGGCTTCGGTTGCGTTACGATCAGCATCACAATCTCTTTTAACAATTATCAGATGTTTATTGACAAATAATTACAAACCATGATTTCGGACTGACGATATAATACTCCTACTACAAAAACCTTAACTGATCGTATTCCGATTTTATACTAAACGTTCGGTGCCCCGTTGACCGACGAGGAGGAACACATGACGCTGATTTTGCCTGAGAGAATTGCAGTGGTTTATCCAATAAGTATTTTCGCACATACGAGTACAAGGTTTAGAATAAATGTGCGTTAATTGCCAATAGAGAAATACTGCATTGTATCGATGACATGTAAATGAAGGCATAAATAAAAACGGGTGCGGCAGGGAATTAGATTGGGCAGTTTTTCGCGGGAGCAATACGGGAGTATTTTAAAGCCAAATTCTGATAAGTAGTGAGAAAATTAAGCACTCATGGGAATGATCTAAGTGCTGCGGTGACAGAGGTATAAATCTTAATTCGTTGGATGTCAACAACTTACAAAATCGACCTGCTTGGGGTTCGAATCCCCCCGCCTCCATCCTGCTTCGCTCGACCAAAGTCGAGCTACGCAGGATGCCCTACATAGCTTCAGCGAAGTAGGGCTTTTTATACCTGCCCTGTCTTAAGAGAAATTAGATAGCAATGAAATACGTATATCTTCTGCAGAGTATCTCACAACCAACGAAACGATATGTCGGTTTAACTACTGATTTGAAAAAGCGCCTGAAAGAACACAACACTGGCAAGTCGCCTCATACTGCCAAGTTCAAGCCCTGGGAAATTGTTGTCGCCATAGCACTTACCGACGACAAAAGGGCTGAAACATTTGAAAAATATTTAAAGTCAGGCTCCGGCCACGCATTTGCAAAACGACATTTCTGGTAAAAAATCTCACAACTAAATTTGTCCTATCCTAAACGATCCACTTACCTTCCGTTCGGTAATTACTGATATATCTCAGAAAGGACGATGGTCACCAACGCTTTATCTATCCGCCATCGTTGTTTGATAGAGATAAGGGAAAGGACGTGTAGCTGAAATATGACAACAAAACAAAAAAGACAAATAGAAAACACCATATACTACTGTGGATTCTTCTCAAAAGATTTACTAAGAATGGTCAAGTGTAGGTCATAGACCGAATTAAACAGAATTTATACTATACGAACATCAATAACACTGTTTGTATGGGGGGATTACTTCTGAAATTCAACGATAAATAGTCACATAAAAAGTTACAGTGTGACACTTCCAAGACAGGTTTTTTACTATAGACGTTACGTACGATTATGTGCTAATTTTTTGAAGAAAACCTAAACGGTTGCGAAAGCTAATCCTATATGATACAAGTGAACTATGCCTGATAAACAGCAACACAAGGTACAAAGTGTTATTCTGGACTCGATAAGTGAAGGTGTCTTCACGGTCGATCTGGACTGGCGGATTACGTCTTTTAACCGTGCGGCAGAGGAGATTACCGGTGTCCAGCGAGAAATGGCTATTGACCAGCACTGCAGGGACGTTCTACGAGCAGATGTTTGTGAAGCCGACTGTACACTCCGACAAACAATGGAAACCGGCAAGCCCATTATGAATAAAGCCGTACACATTATCGATGCCCAGGGCAGGAAAAGAGCAATAGCCATATCTACAGCTTTGCTAAAAGATGAAACCGGCAAGGTAATTGGCGGAGTTGAAACGTTTCGTGATATGAGCATGATCGAGCAGCTGCAGAAGGAAATCCAAGGCCGATACTCATGCGAGGATATAATCAGCCAGAGTCACAAAATGCAAAATCTCTTTGCCATTCTACCAAATATCGCTGAAAGTAACACCACAGTTCTAATCGAAGGTGAGAGCGGAACGGGTAAAGAGCTTTTCGCTCGAGCCATTCACAACCTTGGTTTCCGAAAAGATAAGCCATTCATCGCGGTTAATTGTGGGGCGCTGCCTGATACTCTTTTGGAATCCGAATTATTCGGCTATAAGGCAGGTGCCTTTACCGATGCGAAGAAGGATAAACCCGGCCGGTTTGCTTTAGCCGAAGGAGGCACGATATTCTTAGATGAGATCGGTGACATATCGCCGGCTGTGCAGGTACGATTACTGCGTATTTTACAGGATAAGACTTATGAGCCGGTAGGCGCCGTTTCCACAGTTAAGGCTGATGTGCGTATTATTACGGCGACCAACAAAAAACTCGACCAGCTTGTTCAACAAGGTAAATTCAGAGATGATTTGTATTACAGAATCAACGTAATGAGATTGGAACTGCCTCCACTGAGAGACAGGAAAGAAGATATTCCACTATTAGTAGATCATTTTATCAGCCGATTTAACAGTCTGCATAGCAAGAATATCTGCTGCGTTACAAATGAAGTGACAGCGGCTCTATTGGCATACGACTATCCGGGCAATGTCCGTGAGCTTGAAAATATTATTGAGCACTGCTTTGTCCTGTGTGAAGGTGAGATAATAGAGGCAAAACACCTGCCTGCGTCTATTCGTCCAAGCTCCAAGATGGACAAAACAAAGGTTAGTGAGTCTACAACTATTAAGCAAATGGAGATTATTTTGATAACCCAGGCTCTTCGACGTAATGAAGGCAATAAAACAGCGGCAGCTAAGCAACTCGGAATCGATAAGAGCACGCTGTTTCGTAAGATGAAAGCGTTCGATATCAAGCCCGAAACGTACTCTGAGTAGGTAATACTGGAGATTATTATCAGACAGGATCAGTTGACTTTGTCGCCAAGGGTGGTTACTTTATGACAGTAAAGGTCAGGTATGATTGCCAATTTAATCAGTAAGCAAAGCCAATACCTGAATTTCCGAAAAAGAAAGTGTTAAGCAATATTATCCCTATGATTGATATAGAAAAAATCAAAGCAGAGATTGAACGGGTATGTCGGCGTTTGCCGGTCAAACGACTAGGCCTGTTTGGTTCTGCTTTGAGCCAGAATTTCTCTCAAGATAGTGACGTAGACGTTTTGGTGATTTTTGATTCGGGTGAAAATATTGATCTTTTCGATAAGTATTTTGAATTAAAAGAACAACTTGAAGAAGTATTTAAACGAGAGGTTGATCTGGTTGTTGATAGAAAATTCAGAAATTCTGTCTTAAGAGAATCTGTTGACAGGACAAGGACTGTAATTTATGAACGATAGAACAAGAAAGAATCTTACCGATATCCTTCAGGCAGCCGAAGAGATACAAAATTTCGTTTGCGGAACAAAACAGTCATTGTTATGCAAAAATTTATAAAAACGGTATAATTTTATCAAGAAGGGGAAATCGGTGCCGATCATAAGCAAATTTTTTGGCATTGTGATTTACATGTATTGGAAAGACCACGCTCCGCCTCACTTCCATGCTAAATATGGTGATGACGAAATAGTGGTATAAACTAAAACCGGGAATATAAATGGAAATATGTCGAATCGGGCAATTAAAATGATTCAGGAATGGCGTGAACTACATAAAGACGAATTATTAAAAGATTGGAAACTTGCGGAACAGAAGAAAGCTCTGTTCGCAATTAATCCTTTGGAGTAATGTTATGTTTTTACATGTTAAAGATGCAAAATATTTACATGACTATGTTATTTGGGTTAAGTTTAACGACGGTATCGAAGGAGAAGTAGATTTAGAAGGCGAGTTAACGGGAGAAATATTTGGGTCACTTAAAAACAAAAAGCTTTTTAAGTCTTTTAAGGTCGATCCCATATTAGAGACAATCGTATGGGAAAACGGTGCGGATTTGGCACCTGAATTTCTGCGAGATAACATTAAAATCCCCGCATAATCATCTTATAGGTTTATATCGAACATGCAAGCAGGCAGGCCAATATAGCGGAGGTAGCTTATCAGAAAATGGAAAGTGGAGCCCCACGGGCGTAGCCCGTGGCACTTCCTTCTTCGGCGTAACCCGCCGAAGCACATCCGCCTACGCTAAAGCTATGGCGGATACCCGCTTGCATTCATCCACGGGTAGAACCCGTGGCTTTTTGCGAAGGCGGGTAAAAGCGCCTAAAAGAAATATTGAGCGTCTGACAAATAATTCTGAATCCGAAAAACCATGTAGACAATAGTTATGCACAATAGATGAGGAATATCATGAAATGATAAATCAATCTCCGGATACTTCCCCTCAATCAGAAAAAGTACAGATCGAATTGATCCGCGAATCAAGCGTTTCCAGGAGAATTTCGAGAGTTCGGTCGCTTTCTCAAACTACCATGTATCTTTCACGAAGGGCTATCCAACGTACGAATCCATTTCTGAGTGAACGAGAAGTGGATTTAGCTTTCGTTGCAAATCACTACGGAGAAAAACTTGCTGAGCGTCTTCGCCTGTATATGGGGTGTGAGCAGCTATGAAGAAACCTGACATAATCGTTGCATTGGATATGGTAATCGGATGTTTTGAGAAACTTGGAATAGCATACTACATAGGAGGATCTGTGGCAAGTTCCGCCTATGGCATAGCCCGAGCGACAATGGATGTTGATTTGGTTGCCAACGTCGAAATACGCCAGGTTAATCGTTTAGTAAAAGCTCTTGAAAAAGACTACTACATCGAAGCTGAGATGGTCAGAGATGCAATTCACAGAAGTGCTTCATTCAATCTGATTCATCTTGAGACTATGATTAAAATCGATGTTTTCATTGTAAAGAATCAACCGTATGATTCTAAGGCTCTGGCCAGACGTCACCCCGACACTTTGGATGAAGAAAATTCTCGCAGGTTCTACCTGTCCTCGCCGGAGGACATTATACTCAGCAAGCTGCAATGGTATCAGAAAGGCGGCGGGATATCAGAACAGCAGTGGAAAGATATCCTGGGCGTCTTGAAAGTTCAGGGTGACAAGCTGGATTTGGAATATCTCAAACACTGGGCATCAAGGCTGAATCTGTCTGATTTGTTGAATCGTTCATTCGATGATTCCGGCATGACAGAAAGTACATAACAAGCAAAAGAAAAGAACTCAAATACCACATCATCGCCCTAAACAAGGCTGGCGAAGGCCAGACGATTAAAGAAACATGCAAGAAGTAATTACATAGAGGCGCTGTAAGTTTAAATTGAGCCGTTGTAGTTTTTTAGTATGACAGAGCAAGCTTGGTCTCCCGCAAAGTAATAGCGTTCTATCCTGTATCCAAATTTACGGAAACAACCCCGCAATAGTGGCATTATGCAATCACAAGGTTTTGTAAATTATTGCAAAATGCAACCATATTTAGCTTTTTCCCCTCGATAGTTAATGCACCTCATTTTTAATAAGCCTTTGTCAAATAGAGCCTTACGCTTATTTTAGCTAATCACTATTTTTTCTGGCATACCGATTGCACTAAATTGTTTCTGAGGCGTAATGCAATGAAGATAGCGATACCAGTATGGAATGGTTTTGTCTCGAACGTATTCGACTTTGCTCACAGGCTTTTGCTGGTGGATATCGAAAACGCCAAAATGGTTAATCGTTCTGAAGTTGACTTGAAAACCGAATCGCTGCCGCAGCGGGCAAGCAGTCTGAAAAACCTCGGAGTTGATGTGTTAATATGCGGAGCGATTTCACGAGCGCTCACAAACATGGTTATGGCATCAGGAATTCAGGTTCTGCCATACGTAACTGGCTGTGTTGATGACGTATTACAGGCATATTTGGCCGGCCAACTGGTACAACCGCAGTTTACTATGCCAGGTTTCTGGCCAGGTGCAAGAAGAGGCTTTAGAGGCGGGCGCCGAGGCCCGCCTACCCAAAGGCTTGTCCGTCGGGCAGGTTGTCGATGGCGAGGCGGACGTGGAAAGTTCTGAGCTACACGAATAAGAAAAGGAAATAAGATGAAAGTAGCAGTAACAGCACAAGGAAATGAATTGTCAAGTGAAATTGACCTCAGGTTCGGACGAGCCAAATGGCTTATCGTTGTTGATACTGAAACGGGTGATTTCCAGGCCCATGACAACGTTTTAAATCTGAATGCCCTTCAGGGAGCTGGAATTCAAACAGGTCAAAATATAGCGAATCTTGGTGTTGAGGCTGTGATAACAGGCAATGTAGGACCGAATGCTTTTAAGACACTAAATACAGCAGGAGTAAAAATATTCCTTGCACAGGAACAAACAGTTCAGGAAGCAGTAGATTCGTTCAAAGCAGGTAAACTAAAAGAAGTAGACGGGGCCAATGTTGAAGGACATTGGATATAGAATTTTTACTCTGTAGAAAAGGACACGGTTGTCGAAGACAAAACTAGGGCTAGTTGAGAAATCTGTATACAATGGCGCTGCGAACCCAGATTTCTCCACTCTATTCGCTTCGCTCAATACGGTCGAAATGACATCTTTTCTACAAAGCAATAATTTTATTTTCAAATAGGTAAGTATAATTATGCGGATTTATTTAGATTGTATTCCTTGTTTTGTTCGTCAGGCGCTCGATTCAGCAAGACTGGCTACCGACGATGAGCGGATTCACGAACAGGTAGTGCGAGAAGTTCTTCGATTGGCGGCTGATTTAGATATGAGCCAGAGCCCGCCAGCGATCGGACAGCAGATACATCAATTGATTCGAAAATTGATCGATAACAAAGACCCATATCATGAGCTGAAGCAGCGATCTAACCGCTTGGCTTTGAGAATGTGTGATGAATTTAAAGAAACTGTTAGGACATCCAAAGACCCTTTGGAAACAGCGGTCAGATTGGCTATTGCAGCTAACATCATCGATTTGGGTGTTAAAACGTCAATAGCCGAAACTGACATTGAGAAGGTAATCAATGGTTGCCTGACGGTGGATTTTGACGGTCAGCAGTTGGAATTTTTCAGAAATGCAATAAAGAAAGCTAAGAAAATACTATATCTTGCGGATAACGCCGGCGAGATAGTTTTTGACCGATTGTTGATTGAGCAGTTGCCAGCCGAAAAGGTTACTTTAGTTGTCAAGGGCAAACCTGTTATAAATGATGCCACAATGGAAGATGCTGAGTCTGCTGGTTTAATCCAAATGGTGGAAGTAATCGACAATGGCTCAGATGCACCGGGCACAATTCTGCAAAGTTGCTCCCCTGCTTTCTGCGACCGTTTTTCTTCGGCGGATTTGGTCATAGCCAAAGGACAGGGCAATTACGAAACCCTCAGCGATGTGGATAAGAATATTTTCTTCATATTAAAGGCTAAGTGCCCTGTTATTGCCAAGGACTTAGGCTGCGAAGTCGGCGATATGATTTTGAGAAGGAGCGAAACGTTTGATGACGATATTATTGGTTTAGTTAAGGAGGCCAAATAAATGCCAGGATTTGACGGTACAGGGCCGTTAGGTCAAGGGCCAATGACCGGGCGAGGCCTCGGGTTTTGTGTTTTGACAAATTCAGAAGAAACCCAGGGCCAAGTGGAAGGTTTTGCGGGACTGCAAGGCGTGCCCATTAGTCAAAAAGTCAAGAACTCTGAAAATACTGGAAAGGAGGTGATTAAAATGCCATTTGGAGATGGTACAGGTCCTGCTGGTGCCGGACCAATGACGGGAAGAGCCGCTGGTTTCTGTGCGGGTTATCCAGTGCCGGGATATATGAATCCAGCCGGCAGTGCTGGCTGGGTGAACCCTGCTGTCGGTGGAGCCGGTTTCTATGGTCCCGGCGTGCCGGCATTTGCGCCCTATGGTGCAGGTTTGTATGGTTATGGTGCTGGCTATGGAATGCCTTATGGCGGCTACGGAATGCCTTATGCAGGATGGGGCAATCCATGGCTTCCACCCTCCGCAGTTCATCCTTCGCAGTACCTGCTACGGAGAAGGATGCTACGAGGGACGGGTCGCAGAGGCTTCGGTTTTGGATTCGGTAGAGGTTTTGGTCGAGGCCGGGGTTGGGGTCGAGGCCATAGATTTTGGTAGTAGAGTAAATCGTTAATTGCAGAAAGGAGGCATATTATGCCAAGAGGAGACGGTACAGGGCCTACGGGTCAAGGTCCCGGCACAGGCCGGGGTATGGGTCAAGGTCAAAGCCAAGGTAGAGGCAGGATGGGCGGACCATTTGCAGCAGGGCCGGGCGGAAGTTGCGTATGTCCGAAATGCGGAGCAACGGTCACTCATGCTGCCGGACAGCCCTGCAATGCAAAGAACTGTCCTAAATGTGGTACAAAAATGACAAGAAGTTAACTTTTGAAAAGAAAGGAGATTTATTATGCCAGGTGGAAATGGAACAGGTCCTGCTGGTATGGGACCAATGACAGGTAGAGCTGCTGGTTTTTGCGCTGGTTTCCCGGTGCCAGGTTATATGAATCCTGTTGGTGGCCGTGGCTACGGCGGCTGGGGCCGAGGCTTCCGAGGTGGCGGTTTTGGCCGAGGTCGAGGTTTCGGTCGGGCCGGAGCTGGATACGGCATGCCTGCCTGGGGAGGTGGCGTGAACCCTTATGCTTATGGCGGCGCTGTGAACCCATATGCCTATGGTGGTGCTGTGAATCCTTATGCTTATGGCGGCGCTGTGAACCCATATGCCTATGGTGGTGCTGTGAATCCTTATGCTTATGGCGGAGGGCTGGCTGCTCCAGGTTTAACAGCCCAGCAGGAGCTGGATGGGCTGAAAGGTCAGGCAGAATATCTTGAAGATAGCCTTGACGGAATCAAAAAGCGTATAGAAGAAATCGAGAGCCAGAAAAGCAGCAAAGAGTAAGAAACTCTTAGCCAGGGATTGGTGTTCTCGCAGTTTTTATGCTAAAAAGGGAAAATGTCTACCTGTGCAACGGTGAACCCTATACTGCAAGTTTCTAGTGTTTTACGCAAAGGTAAATCTTCTATGTGTGATCTTTTTATCGTGATTAAAAGACCGATTACAAATCGTGTAAGGAGATCTAACAATGCCAATATTTGAATACAAATGTAATAAATGTGGGAACAAGACCGAATTCCTGGAGAAAAGCGGCGGCAAAAGCAAGCACGTTTGTAAAAAATGTGGGAGTTCAGATATGCAGAAATTGTTTTCAGGCTTTTCCGTTGGACAAAGCGACCAGGGAAGCAGTTCCTGCCCAACCGGTACGTGTCCTATATCTTAGAAAGGGCCTCTTATGAAAATCGCAGTAACATCAACGGGTCCATCGCTCGATGACAATGTGGAGGCTCGATTCGGTCGGTGCCCCTATTTTTTGATTATTGAGCCCGAGACAATGCAGTATGAAGCAATCGAAAACCCGAACATTGCCATTGGCGGTGGTGCTGGGATTCAGTCAGCTCAGTTAATGTCTGAAAAAGGCGTAACAACTGTATTGACCGGCAACTGCGGTCCTAATGCATTTAGCGTATTTGGTCAGGCAGGAATACAGGTTATCGTTGGTGTCAGCGGACCTATCCGCAATGCCGTTGAACAATTCAAAGCAGATACTTTTTCTTCTGCTTCGGGGCCAAGTGTAGCGAGCCACTTTGGTGTGAGCGCTACGCCGACAGGACCAGAGCCAACGGGACAACCGATGACTGACCCGATCGGGCAAGGTGGCGGTATGGGTTTAGGTATGGGCAGCGGACGCGGCATGGGCCGGGGTATGGGCAGAGGCGGCGGAAGGGGACGTGGTATGGGCGGCGGTAGAGGAATGGGACGCGGTATGGGTATGGGAGCGGCAATGGGTATGCCGGCTGGATTGCCTTCGACCAGCCCGACAACAGGTTTCCCACAAGGCCCCGGGGCACAGATGAATCCTGAGCAGGAACTGGCTGCTCTAAAACAGCAGGCAGAACTGCTTGAGCAACAAAAGCACCAGTTGAACGATAGAATAACTCAACTTGAAAGCGGCCATAAGGCTGTCGCGGTAGTTGATTCTGGAAAATGTACAGGCTGCGGCATCTGCGAGGATGTGTGCCCCACAAGGGCTATCAAGGTTGAAGGGCATGCCATAGTAAACCCTGATATGTGTAACGGCTGCGCAGTTTGCGTCGCTCAGTGCCCTCAGAATGCCATTGTACTTACACAGCAAAAAGCTGCTAAATAAATTCCATTAGTACCTTATTTTTCACACAATAGGTTTTCAAGGCACAGGCTTCCGGCAATGTCTATGCAGTCAGCGGGCTGCAAGGTGAGTTCAAGAGATATCACTGTATCCGAGATATTGTATCGGAGAGGGACTTAGATGGAACGATTCGTGCTGAAATCAAAGATACATAGGGCAACATTAACCGGAACAGATCTTGATTATCAAGGGAGTATCACTATTGATGAGAACCTTCTTGAAAAAGCGGATATACTGCCGGGTGAGCAGGTCCATGTGTTGAATATTAATAATGGTCAGCGTTTTGTGACTTATGCTATTGCAGCACCGCGAGGTTCCGGCACTGTGTTATTAAATGGCCCAGCAGCAAGATTGGGCACGGTTGGTGATAAAGTCATAATCATATCCTATTGCCAGATTTCTGCTGAAAAGGCGAAAGACTTGCACGCAAAAATAGTGCTCGTTGATGAGGAAAACAGACCAAAGGAGTAGCTAGGTGGAAAAAAATATATCCCCGCAATGTGCTCGATGTGAGAGTAAAAAATGCCGCGATGGCAAGGATTGTTTCTCACAGGATGATAATCATAGACAATTATATCAAGACAGCCATATAGCAAAATTGCACAGGGCAGCTTCGACAATTGAGGCTCGTTACTATGGCAAAGAAACACGATTGGGAGAGATAATATTGTTTGCAAAGGAATTGGGATATAAAAAGATAGGACTGGCCTTTTGTATTGGCTTAAGTGAAGAGGCAAAGGTTATCGAGGAAATTCTCTCGAATCATTTTGAGGTAGTGTCTGTGTGCTGTAAAGTTTGCGGAATTGACAAAAGGGATTTTGATTTACCGCAGATTTCATTAGAAGGCCAAGAAGTTATGTGTAACCCGGCAGGCCAGGCGCAGTTACTAAATAGCGCAGAAACAGAACTTAATGTTATATGCGGACTTTGCGTCGGTCACGATGCTATTTTTGCGAAGGTCTCAGACGCTCCTGTAACAACGCTTATTGCAAAAGACAGGGTATTGGCTCACAATCCAGCGGGAGCTATTTACAGTCGCTATATTCGAAAACAGTTTAATGAGACCACATAGCTGAGGTAAATAATGGAGCAGACATTCAAAGCAAAACAGACTCTGGTTTAAGATCAAAGGATTTGATTGTAACCAAGATCTTTACGGAAGGGGTAACAATGGATATGTTCAAAAAGATAGTAAAAAATTTTGGTCCGGAATGGGGTGCCGCGGTTATGGGCACTGCGGCTATATGTATCACTATGCAGCTCTCTTCAGAAGTTTCAAGACCGTTTTCTTTCCTTCTATATGTAGGATTAGGTTTTTATTTATTAGCCACAGTAATGTTTGTTACATTTTTAATCCCTTGGACTCTAAGATTTTTTATGTATCCAGAAGAGATTAAGAAGGATTTGCATCATCCTATCAGAGGCAATTTCTTTCCAACTATGCCTATTTCTTTTATTTTAGCTGGGACTGGCACCAACAAACTTGGTCCAATGCTTTTTGGTCCTTGGTTTGCTTATCATTTGAGTATCGTGTTTTTCTTTTTGGGTGCCGTAGGAATTTTTACCTTCGGATACTTATTAATACGCACCCAATTTTTGAATAAGGATGTTCGATTGGAGCATGCGAACTTTTCCTGGTTTATTCCCCCTGTTTCTCATCTCATAATTCCCGTACTTGGAGCTTGCTCAATGGATGTCTATTGGGCAGAGACGAGTTTGGCCCCGGTTTTATTTGTAATTTCTATGATAGCCTTGGGAGTAGGATTTTTTAATTTTTTGTTCGTCGGTGCAGCTATCTGGCATCGTTATACCTATCAAGGTATTCCTGAAGCAAAGTTAGCCCCCACTATTATGGTAGGAATAGCTCCTACTGCTATCATTGTTATTTTTCTAATAAAATTTATACAGGCTATTGAAGCTTCGCATGGCAGTATGTTTGGGATAAACTTTATCTCTATATTTCCTTTAATCAAGATAATCGCCTCTGTATTATGGGGATATTCTTTGTGGTGGTTAATGCTGGTCGTAATTCTAGTTACCCATTACATAACAACTAAAGCCCATCCTTTCGTTTTTGGTTGGTGGGCTTATACATTTCCCTTTGAGGCATTTACTGTTGCGACGGGTCTTTTAGCTAAATGTGTAGCAACCCAATTCTTGCAGGGAATGTTGATAACTTTGAACATAATAGCAGTGATAATTTGGATAACGGTTGTATTTGGGACTATTAAATGGCTTGAAAGCGGAGCGTTTTTAAAACCTCAGCATTAAAAGGAGTAAAAAAATGAAAACGCGTTCTATAATTATAGCTTTAGCAATTGTCTTAATCCCCTTTATTATAGGCACATCTTTGTTTCTACTAAAAAGTAGTGGAGCAATTCGCGAGAAAGCAAATTTCATCTCAGATACAAGAAAAAATAATAAGGGAATAACTTATAAGGGGATAAAAGTAGATTGGACTTTTTGTCCTGATTGGGAATATAAACCTTTGTTTTTCCCTGCTGAGGAATACTTAGTGTTTATGTTCCATTATAGGAATGATAACGAATACAATATACAGGTGATGCCTTCTTACACGTTTGCCTCTCCGCACAATAGGCGCTATTCAGCAAACGAGGAGATTTCCATGTATATAGAGAATGAGGTAGAAAACAAATTTAAAGCCGAAGATCAAACTCCTATTACTTTTAAAATTCCTCCTAATGTTACCAAACACTATATTGTAACATTTGAGAAGCCACATTCATTAGATAATTTTTATGTAGATGTAGATGTGTTTAGAGATGTTACTTTGCGCTTGCATTATAAAAAGGAAGATGGGGAATGGAGTAATTATTCGAATGAATTAGTTGGAAAATATAAAGGAAGAGGATAAAGATGTACTTAAGCAAGGAAATGGAAAATAGGAATTTTTTTACCACCACCAGCAAGAAATCGATACAGGACTTTATTGAAAGTGTAAAAGAAAACGCCCCGAGATTTAATTTTGGTGTTCGGCGTGTCTTTGATATGAAGGAAGAATATAAAAAACAAAACGTTAATGTGGATGATGATTTTGAACTATATCAGATTATGGTATGCAATTATGGAAGATCTTACAAGTCTATGAGCAATAATATGGAAAGGGCCGCTGTATTATTGCAACCAAAACAAATAGTAGCATATACTGAAAAAGGAGTAACTACTGTAAATTATTTACCCTTCACTAAAGAGTTTATTAAACAGGCTTTACTACAAGATGATGGATTTCAGGAGAGCCTTCCTGAGATTTGCCAAAGAATTATAAGATTAATTGAAGTGTCTAAATAGGCTCTGTCGGAAGAGCACATTGTAATTGCTTGTTCAGAGATAAACAATGGAGCAGACATTTAACGCAGCAGAAATTACCGTTGGTTTCCACCCGGATGGTTACAGGATAGATAAGACAGCCTCGCCAATGAACCGTTATACAAAGTGGCAAATTCTACCGGGAAATCAATGGCGTAATCCGGAGCCGGTCTGTTTTGATTCTTTGCCTCAACATGGCTGGTTTGCAAAAGATAGGTTTGACTGGGATGAAATTAATATGAAAGGAGAAAGGAACTTAAGCTTATGACGGTACTTGGCATAGCTGTTCTATCCATTCTGGTCATTTCGGTTCTGATGAGCATGACAGGGCGTGGTGGAGGTAACTTTTACGTCCCTGTGTTGGTGGCTTGCGGACTGCCGATGCTTCAGGCAGCGACGTCTGCACAATGTATCCTGCTGTGTACGGCTGTAGCGTCTGCGTTAATCTTCCAGAAGAGCCGGTCGATCGACTGGAAGCTTGCGATGGTGATCGATCCACCAACAGACGTGATGGCACTGGTGGGTGGATACTATGCTCATTTGTTGCCAGGTGGAGTTCTGAAGTTTGTCTTTGCCGGCTTACTTGTACTATCTGGCTTCTTCATGCTGCGTCCTTCAAGGAACAGGCCGTCTTCCGACAAGAATCGGTTGGGCTTCTGGCATCGCAAATTCGGCGAGCACGAATACAAGGTGAATCTGTGGTTGGCCCTGCCTATCACTGCGGGAACCGGCTTGGTTGCGGGAATGGTCGGGATCTCCGGAGGCTCTTTCAAGGTCCCATTGATGGTTCTTGGTTGTGGCGTACCTATGCGCGTGGCGGTAGGTACATCGTCCGCCATGGTCGCCGCCACAGCTCTTATGGGCCTGATTGGGCATTCGGCGGCCGGTGATTTCAACGCATCATGGGCCATTCCAATGAGCGTAACCGCCTTAATTGGAGGGCTCTTGGGCGGCGTATTCTCGCTTAAAACAAAGCAGAAAAACCTTAAAAGGATATTCGCGTACACGACATTAGGGGCGGCTTTGTTCATGGTAATAAACGCATGGCTGACGTTTGGAAATTGATAGGAGACAGGATGCAAATAGCAGTAGCAAGTGGTAAAGGTGGGACAGGCAAAACAACCATAGCGACAAATCTGGCCTGCTCAATTGCTCGAATGGACAAGCCCGTTCAATTCCTTGACTGCGATGTTGAAGAGCCAAACGGCCATATATTCCTAAAACCAGATATAGAGAAAACGGAAGATGTAAGCATCGGTGTGCCGGAAGTTGATACTGAATTATGCAACGGCTGCGGCAAATGCGGTCAGCTTTGTCAGTACAGCGCTATAATTTGCCTGAAGGATAAGGCTCTTGTCTTTGAGCAGTTATGTCATTCCTGCGGTGGATGTATGGCCATTTGTCCGCAAGCGGCTATTAAAGAAAAACAACGCAGGATCGGAATCGCTGAATTTGGCAGAGCCGATGGAGTTCGTTATGCGGCCGGGAAGCTTGATATTGGTGCCATCCAGAGCCCTGCCTTGATAAAACATATCAGACAAAAGGCGATTGACAACGGTACGATAATAATCGATGTTCCGCCAGGTACCTCATGTCCTGTGATCGAGGCGGTGAAGGGGACTGATTTTGTTCTACTTGTCACCGAGCCTACGCCGTTTGGTTTAAATGACCTCCAGCTCGCAGTGGAAATGGTAAGAGAGCTTGAGATTTCCTTTGCTGTTGCAATCAACCGTTGCGACATAGGTGATGACCGAGTTGTACGCTATTGTCAGCAACAGGATATAGAAATTCTCCTTGAGATACCGAATGATCGACTGGTGGCAGAAACTTACTCACAGGGGATTAAAATAATTGATGCACTACCCGACTACGAGGAAAAGTTCTTACAGCTATACCAGAAAATTGATGCGAGGATCGCGGTCAAATGAAAGAAGATTTTGAATTCATGGAGAGAATAACCCGTGACATAAAGGCCCGCAAGGCAGCTTGTGAGATCCTCGGAGTCTCCGAAAATGCTGACAAGAATGATCTGAAAAAAGCCTACAGAAAGGCATCAATGAAATGCCATCCTGATCGTAATCAAGATGATGCCGATGCGACTAAAAAATTTGTGCTTGTCAAATGTGCATACGAGCTGTTAGCGGAAGACAAGCCCTGCCTGCAATTGCTGGAGGAAATCAGCACCTGGGAAGGTGTACCAGAGGACAGTAAATACAATCTCGGAAATCTGTGGGGACATTTTCTGTGGTGGCGTGATAAATTTTTTGGTTCGGAAAAGGAGAAAGGGTCAGATGACGAACGTTCTTCTTGTATTTAACAGCACCCCTTTTTTGATGGTGCCCAGGAATCCAAGATGACAGAATTAGCGCAATGGATTAAAGAAGCCGATAAGGTTATTTCGTTTTAGGTATTGACAATGAGTTTTGCGAAGCTGAGTGGTAACTTTTACGACAAAATTAAACCACGTTTGCATCAACGTGTCGGCCGAGAGTTGCGTTTAGCTTATCGTGTGCTTGATTTGGGTTGTGGCGCGTGTGAGCTTGCCCAGTACTTGTCCGAGACCTATGGTCAAAAAGTTACAGGAGTGGACATTTCTGCTAATAGTTTTCCAAATAACCGAAATATTACCAAAAATACCAGGCATATTCGCTGTATTCGTAAAGATGCAGCTCGGCTCACTTTTATTAGAAATGAAACGATAGATGCAGCGATAATATTTTGGGCTTTGCATGAGATGAAAAATTCTCAGGCGATTTTGCAAGAAGCCCATCGCGTTTTGCGACCAGGTGGCAAAGTACTCATTGTTGAATTCCCGCGCAAATCATTGGCCCGAAAGCTATGGAATGAGAACTACTATACCAGCAAGGAATTAAAAGGTTCTCTCCATAAGGCGGGTTTCAAAGATATACGGACTAAACGAATTGAACATAAACAAATCCTTTGGGTAAATGGGCACCGCGGCACCAATTGATCGAAAAATAGAAATTGTAATTGTTGAAGCTTATGAAACGTGAAAAGGTGTACCTTTTTAAAAACACGATATATAAAGAAAGCGGTAAATCGGCAAAAACAATTTTCAGCGGTCCCGGTGAGCTGGAAATCGGCCCAGCCCCTGAATTTAACGGCAACCCAAAGACATTAAATCCTGAGGAGATGTTTGTAGCCGCAATTAATAGCTGCATTATGACTACCTTCTTTTATTTTGCGCGAAAGTCAAATATTGAGATTTTATCGTACCATTCGGATGCCCAGGGTCAGATCGAAAAACAGGCCGATGGATTTCGATTTACCAACGTAGAGGTTCGAGTAAACGTTACACTGGCCCAAGAGCGACTGGCTGAGAAAGTTCGCCAGCTTGGAGCTTTAGCTGAAAAATACTGTCTTGTTTCTCGTTCGGTAGCTTGCCCTGTTCATTATGAATTGGAAGTTAAGACAAGAGGCGGACGATCGTAATGGTAAGGTTTGAATTTTGTTCAGATAAAAAGGGAGACAAAGAATATGCCCTGGGTAAATGAGGATTTGTGTGTGAGTTGTGGCGTATGTGTTGATGATTGTCCGGTAGAAGCAATTACACTGAAAGAGAACCAGACCGCGGTCATCAACGAAGACAAATGTATTCGGTGCGGCCGATGTCACGATATTTGTCCACAGGAAGCTGTTCGGCACGATAGTGAAAGGATTCCGCAGGAAGTTGAGGCAAATGTAGAAAAAACCAAGGGTCTTTTGAAACATTTTGAAACTGCCGAGGAGCAGCAGGCATTTCTCGAACGAATGGTTCGATATTTTAAGAAGCAACAAAAAGTGGCTTCTCTTACTATGGATAAAATAACTGCTATAAAGGCCGATCTTGGCAACTACTGAGAAGTAATATCCCTGCAAGCTGGGATCGAGAACGTTTAATCACATTGTTGATGAAAGTTAAATTCATGAAGGAACTGGTGGTAATAAGTGGTAAGGGCGGAACCGGCAAAACAAGCATCGTAGCAGCTTTTGCGGCCCTTGCGAAAAACGCGGTTATGGCTGATTGTGACGTTGATGCAGCGGACCTGCACCTGGTTTTAGAGCCTAAGATTAAGCAAACCAACGATTTTTCAGGGGGCAAACGGGCAGCTATAGCCACCGAGAAATGTATCGGCTGTGGAAAGTGCCAGGATTTGTGCAGATTCGATGCAATACATTTCAATGGCCAGGGAAACGACGTGGTTGACAAGACATTTACCATTGATCCTATTTCCTGTGAAGGCTGTAAGGTATGTGTGGAATTCTGCCCGGCAGATGCAATTGAATTTAATGACAGCATAAACGGACAGTGGTTTATATCAGATACGCGATTCGGCCCTATGGTCCATGCCAAATTAGGGATCGCTGAGGAAAACAGCGGCAAATTGGTAACTGTTATTCGCAAAGAGGCCAAGAGAATAGCACAAGAGCAAAAAAAAGATTTGCTGATTGTCGATGGTTCGCCGGGAATAGGCTGTCCTGTAATTGCGTCAATTACAGGGGCAGACCTGGTGCTGGTAGTTACAGAACCGACACTTTCCGGCAAACACGATTTAGACAGGGTATCAAAACTTACGGCAAACTTTGGTATTGAGACCCTGATTTGTATTAACAAAGCAGATATAAACCCGCAGATAACAGGTCAAATAAGCGAAGATGCTCGGCAGCGAGGATTAAAGGTTATAGGAAAAATCCCTTATGACGAGGCTTTCACCAAGGCCCAGATTATCAAGGCAAGCGTAGTCGAATATACTGGAGGTGCCATAACAGAACAGATAAAGGCATTATGGAAACAGGTTACTTATGCCCTCGGCTGAGCGGAAGCTGCAAATAAACGAACCAAAGGCATCCAGATTTGATTTTGATCTGCATGCAGACAGCTATGATGGCTGGTACGCTGGCAGGCGAGGTGCGATGTATGACCGCTTAGAAAAGAAAGCGATTAGTCGGTACCTTCCACCAAGTACCAAAGGTACGAAATTATTAGAAGTTGGCTGCGGTACTGGCCATTGGAGTCAGTTTTTCAGTGAATATGGTTTTGAAGTTACCGGAGTTGATGTCTCTGAGCAGATGATAGACATAGCCAAAAGCAAAAATATCTCCAACGCGTCATTTCAAGTCGCTGATGGCCATTCTTTGCCCTTTGCCGATAATACATTTAACGTAACAGCGGCAATTACAACCTTGGAATTTGTTCACGATGCCAAGACAGTAGTACGAGAAATGGTACGATGCACTTACAAACGCGAGGGACTATTGATAATCGGCGTGTTGAATGCGTTAGCCAGATTGAATCGTAAACGGCAACAAGACTCTGGATCACCATACGCCAAGGCTCGATTGTTTTCTCCAAGCCAGCTAAAACAGTTTTTAGAACCATTTGGCCAATCGGCTATAGTTACCGTCGGGTTCGTTCCTAACCTAAAGCTTTTTTTACCATTAGCACCATTAATTGATAGGCTCGGTCGCATACTACACATTCCTTATGGTGTTTTTATTACAGCGAAAGTAAAGTTATGAAAGTCCAGGCAGAAATAAGCTTATATCCATTGCGACAAAAGGATTTGACCAAACCGATTCGGCAGTTTGTCCAAGTCTTGGAGAACGACGAGCTAAAAGTTAAAACAGGAGCAATGAGTAGTTTCGTTAGCGGAGACAGCGAGGTTCTTTTTCGAAATCTGCGAGAGGCTTTCGAACAGCTTGCTAAAGAATATGAGGTTGTACTGACCGCGAAGATTTCCAACGCGTGTCCCGACACTGAGAAAGATATAGAAAGCATTTGAGCAAAAAGGGAAATTGGATTATGTCAGAAAAAACTATTGGTCTTCAGGCTAACCAACACCCGAAGAGCCAAACTCAGCCTGAAATCAGCTATCGACCAACCGTATGTCCTTATTGCACTTCCGGATGTGGCGTATACCTTGTGGTTAAAAACGACAAGATAATTGGTCAAGAGCCTATGAAGTCATATCCTACAAACGAAGGGAAGATGTGTATAAAAGGCAATAACATCTATAAACTTTTATCCCATCCGCAGAGGCTGCGGAAACCGCTGGTAAATGGGAAAGAATGCTCCTGGGGAAAGGCACTGGAGCTAATTACAGAAAAATTGGGGGGGGTTTCTGCTGAGGATTTTGGAATAATCGGTTCCGGGAAAACATCAAATGAAGAAGGGTACGTGCTCCAGAAATTTGCTAGGGTAGTTATGAACACAAATAACATCGAATATTGCGCAAGATTTTGTCACTCATCTACGGTGAGCGGTCTTGGGCCCGCAGTTGGCAGTGGAGTCATGGAGACTTCACAATTAGATATAAACCAAGCGGACTGCATATTTTTAGCAGGTGTAAATATTCAGGAGAATTTTCCTGGCATAGCAAGGCGTATACGTAGAGCAAAAAACAATGGTACCAAAGTAATCGTGCTTGATCCAAGAATCACTGCGACCGTAAAAAATCTCGCAGACATTCATCTACAGTTAATCCCTGGCACTGATGCATCTCTGCTTAATGCAATGATTAAAGTCATAATAGATGACGGTCTGGAAAATAAGCAGTTCATTAAAGCAAGAACTGCGGGTTATGATGAGCTTAAAGCCTTTGCTTCAAATGTAGATTTAGAAAAAGCTCAGAAAATTACATCTGTACCTTTAGATAAAATCAAGGCTTCAGCATCTGCTTTTGCTAAAGCTGCTAAAGGTTGTATTCTTTATGATGAAGGAATCACACAGCATATAACCGGTTCAGATAATGTCAAACTTCTTGCTAACATGGTTTTATTGACAGGTCATATCGGCAAGCCGGGAACAGGCGTTAATCCTATGAGAGGTCAGATCAGCGGGGAAGGCAGTGGGGATATGGGATGTGTTAATGTTTTCTATCCAGGATTCAAACGTGTGAACAAAGAAACCGCCGAACATTTTCAGAGATTATGGGGTGTTGAAAGTCTGCCTTCGCAACCGGGTAAAACGTATATGGACATACTAAACACCTCCAAGGTTATCTATATGGTAGGTGTAAATCCAATGATAAGCGCACCTGATTCCAATAACGTGAGAAAGTCGCTTGAAGAGCTGGACTTCTTAGTCGTTCAGGACATATTTATGACAGAAACTGCCGAACTCGCTGATGTGGTACTGCCTGCTGCCACCTGGGTCGAAAGAGAAGGAACACATACGGGCATCGACAGAAGGGTATATAAAATCAATAAAATTGTAGAGCCGCCGGGTCAAGCCAAATCAGATTGGTGGATAACAATGAATATAGCCAAACAGATGGGCTTTTCAGACAAATTCAACTACAATTCATCAAAAGATATTTTTGAAGAAATAAGAACTTGTGTCCCACAGTATGCAGGCATCAGTTATGAAAGATTAGAGAAAACTACCGGCGGGATTCACTGGCCGTGTCCTTCGGAGGACCATCCCGGAACTCCGACCATGTTTACGGAAAAATTTAATACCCCTGATGGCCAAGGCCATTTTCAGCCGGTTGATTACAAACCGCCCGCAGAGTCCCCCGACCAAGAATACCCTTTCATCCTTACTACAGGCAGAGTTATTTTTCATTACCATACTGGTAGTATGACAAGAAGAACAGATAACCTCTATAGCGAAGTGCCTGAGGCTTTTATCCAGATACATCCTGAAGACGCTCGCGAGTTGAATATTAGTAATGGCGAAAAGGCCATCGTAAAATCAAGACGCGGACAGCTTGAAATCAAAACAAGTATCAGCCCGGATATAACCAGAGGAGTCGTATTCATCCCATTTCACTTTAACCGAGCAAACGCAAATATCCTTACTAATCCAGCCCTTGACCCTGCCTGCAAAATGCCTGAATTTAAAGTCTGTGCAGTAAATATAGAAAAAGCCGATGAAAAAATAAGGTAATGTATAATGAAAACAGGTGAGTTATATATTGGTATTTCCTCTGAGAAACAAATTGTGGAAAAAGCAGAAAATGGAGGCGTAGTTACTTCGCTGTTAAAACTCGCTTTGAAAACTAAGTTAGTAGATACCGTTGTTGCAGTTAAAAAGGGTAAAAATAGATATGAAGCTATCTTATCTTTTATGACTGAGCCTGAGGAGGTTAACGAATGTGCCGGCTCGCTTCATTTTGCAACACCGGGCATCGCGAAAAATGTAAAGAAATATCTGGATACTTACAATAAAAAGATAGCTGTGGTTTGTAAATCATGTGATGCAAGAGCTCTGATAGAACTTGCCAAAATAGGCCAGGTAAACATTGAGAATATAATAATGATAGGTGTTAATTGTTCCGGGACCTTAGCTGCCGTCCCGCATATTAATATGCTAAGAGAATCTGGAATCGATCCTTACAGACTGATTCATGAAGATATTGATGACGATAAACTTATTTTGAAGTTTGATGGAGACACGCAAAAAATCTTCCGTTTAAACGAACTTGAAGAAAAGGGACTGGGCAAGCGAAGAAACTGTCAGAGGTGTGAATATCCCATACCGCAGATGGCTGATCTGGCCTGCGGCAAATGGGGATTAAACGGCCAGCGAGGAACACTTGTTGAACTGTGTTCGACAAAGGGCAAAGAACTGTTCGCCAAAGCAGTCTCAAAGGGGGTTATAGAAATCAAGACGGCTTCTGAAGAACAGATAAAACTAAGAAAGCAGGAGGAAACTAAGAAAATTGACTTTGCCAAAGCACGTCAAAAAGAGGATTTTGCAATACCTGAAGACAAGTTCTATTGGTTGTCTCAACTGCAGGCCTGTATCAAATGCTACGGCTGTCGTGACGCCTGCCCTTTATGCCACTGCAAAAGATGTGTCTTAGAAAGGGACATTCCGGAGACAGTTGAAAGGGGCGTCATACCGCCTCCACCGACGTTTGGGATGATAAGATTATTCCACGTTGCATGCTACTGTGTAAATTGCGGACAGTGCGAAGACGTATGTTCTGCTGATATATCTATATCTGCTCTGGCGCATTATCTGAGCAAACACGCAACGGAACTCTTCGATTATGAGTCGGGTGTAGATATGGATGTTCGACTCCCACTTTCTGCTATTCCTGAATCTGAAAGAGCAAATAAGTCTACAGAATTAGAGGCAATAAAAAGGTGATTTTTTGAAGTATATAGAAGGACAATCGAACTTTCAATAAAGGGGAAAGACTCTTATGGCAAAAGAAAGCAGCACTTTTCAGATTGATGAAAACAAGCGAAAACAAATGCAGGCCGAGCAGGATCAAATCCGCAAGAGAGTAAAACAAATAAAGCACCAGATACTAGTACTCAGCGGCAAAGGAGGCGTTGGCAAAAGCACAGTGGCAGTAAATCTTGCGACTTCGCTTGCTCTTTCTGGCAAAAGTGTTGGGCTTCTCGACATTGATATACACGGCCCAAGCATCCCGAAGATTCTGAACCTTGAAGGAAAGACCGTCCAGGCAGCAGGAGATGTGATTTTGCCCGTTGAAATGGCAGAAAACTTAAAAGTTATGTCTATAGGTTTTCTGCTGCGAGGCGGCGACGATGCTGTGATATGGAGAGGCCCAATGAAATATCAGATGATAAAGCAATTCTTGAAGGATGTGCAATGGGGCAACCTCGACTTTCTGATTGTTGACAGCCCGCCTGGGACCGGCGATGAGCCTCTCAGTGTGGTTCAGCTTCTGGAAAAAGCCGATGGCGCAATTATAGTTACTACACCTCAGGAGGTGGCACTGTCTGACGTTCGCAGATGTATTACCTTCT
>Ga0315533_1000509_pt1 | contig 33297 bp, 32 predicted proteins | sample SalMarSW160130MG_FD_203081 | JGI IMG/M metagenome (GOLD analysis project Ga0315533, IMG submission 203081) | Salt marsh sediment microbial communities from the Plum Island Ecosystem LTER, Massachusetts, United States - Salt Marsh Sediment SW1601-30 ...
CAGGGCATAGATATTGCTTCTGCCTCCGACAAAGTCTGATGTCAGCTTCAGTACCTCTTCAGGTGCGCTGGCCCAGCTATCAGACTCAGGGACCGGAATTGGCTTACCGGCAGCAATGGTCCCCAGAACAGGCACCTCGACGATTCCCCTTTCCGTAAGCTGGATGCTCCTGACCACCTCAGGGTCACGGCGAATGCGGCCTTCCCTTTCCAGGACATTCAGGTGGTGCTGCACCACTGCTGTTGAGCTGAGGCTGCAACCTCTGGTAATGTCTCTGACGGTCGGTGCATAGCCCCTCTCATCGATGAAGTCTCGTATGAACTTGAGGATGTTTTCTCGTGTTCCGCTGATTCCGGGCTTTCTCATCTTCGCTCCTTAGCACTTATTCTGTGAACGATTGTTCTATGAACAACTGTATCACCCGGAGCATTAGTTGTCAACAATCTCGTGGGCAACATCTTCGGAACAATCCGCGGGATCCGGTTGTTCTTTCATTACCAGAGGAGCATTGTGTATAATAGTGTGGAAGTTTATGTGGAGGTCACAAGTGGCAAAGAAAGTAATACAGGTACCAGTTGATGAAGCACTCCTAAGCTCACTCGACAATATGGCAAAAAAGCGGGGGCGACCCCGGTCGGAGTTGATTAGAGAAGCATGTCGGCGATATTTGAAACAAGTTGAGTATGAGAAGATGGATGAAGTTTACGTAGAGGGATATCAGCGAATACCTGAGGAATCAGCTATAGGTGAAATTCAGGCAGCCCTGGCTGGTCAAGTTGTATCTGAGGAGACATGGTAGATGCGCCGTGGAGAAATATGGTGGGCGAACCTACCAGCTCCAGTCGGTAGGAGGCCGGTATTATTGCTTTCACGAGATGCCGCATATGCAGTCAGAACAGCAGTGACAGTTGCTGCTATTACTCGGACGATCCGACATATACCAGTGGAAGTCCCACTGGACGCGGAAGACGGTATGCCGGAAGAATGTGTCGTCAACGTCGACAGCATAATGACAGTCCCGAAGTCGCTTTTGACCGAACGAATTACGGTGCTTTCGCATGACAAAATAGCCCTGGTTAATAGGGCTGTTTTATTTGCGCTAGATATCGATAGCGAGAGTTGAAACTTGAGGATGTTTTCTCGGGTCCCACTGGTCCCGTCTTTCTTATCTTCGCTCCCTGGCATTTGTTCTGTGACCGCTCGTTCTATGAACAAGTGCATCACCTGAAGCATTAGTTGTCAATGATTTCGAGGGTTTCAGGCAATTCAATATGGAGCGGAAGAAGTGGCGTGAACCCCTGAAATTGGACACTTCAGGTTAGGAAGCTTTGGCAACATCAGAATACCCCATGGTACGCCTGTCCGAGGGTGAGTGCGCAGAAGACGTGGCAGCTGGGCTTCCCTATTCCGTTGATGAGGTCTATACTCTAATTACAGGAGTCAATGGTTATTCAATGGAGTACTCAGTCAGACTCTCTATGACTAGCTCTGTCTAGTCATAGGGGTGCAGCCCAGAGTATTCAAGGTATCACTAACATGGCATCAATACTATTGTCAAAGTCCAAGTATCTGAATGGGCTACAGTGTCTTAAGTATTTGTGGATACTGTTTAATGAGCCTGAGAAAGTACCAGCAATTGACGCTGCTACCCAGTACATATTTGACCAGGGGCATCTTGTTGGTGAGCTGGCCAAGAAGCTATTCCGCGATGGCATAGATATACAGGATGAGGACTTTATCGCTAACATAAGGCGAACCAGGGAAGTCCTCCGGCTAGGCAAGCCTCTCTTTGAAGCTGGTATTCGAGCTGGTAGCATTTATGCCCGTGCGGATATCCTTAATCCTGCTGATCAAAACGAATGGGATATCCTCGAAGTCAAAAGCACCACCAGCGTAAAGGATGTACATATCGATGACGTTGCCTTCCAGAAGTTCTGTTACGAGAAGTCGGGATTGAAGATAAGGAAATGCTTCCTCATGTATATTAACAATAAGTATGTTAGAAATGGTGACATAGACCCAGAGCAACTTCTCAGCGTGGAGGACATATCCGCACAGGTAGATGAGGCTAGCTCTGGAATACAGGAGCGAATGGATGTCATGCTTGATGTTGTTACAAGAACACAATGTCCCGATATTACCATCGGTAAGCATTGCAGCAGCCCCTATGGTTGCCCATTGCAGGAATTGTGCTGGGGTTTCCTGCCCGAGAACAGCGTCTTCAATTTGCATAGAGGAGGCAAGAATTCTGTTGAGCTATTCCAAAATGGAGTGCTTGCCATCAGAGATATACCTGCTGATTACAACCTGACAGGCAAGCAGCAGATACAGAGGAAATGCGAGATGGATGGTGAACCCTACATAGATAGGGAAGAAATCAGGAACTTCCTGACAACCCTGGAGCACCCCCTGTATTATCTTGATTTTGAAACCTTTAGCCCCGCTGTGCCGATGTTTGACGGTACGAAGCCCTATCAGAAGATCCCTTTCCAGTTCTCCTTGCATGTCGTGGAGCACGGCGAGGTCAAACCCAAACATTATTCCTTCCTGGCAGAAGGTATGGACGACCCGAGGCCCAAGCTATTATCGCAACTGTATGGAGTGCTCGGCGACCGCGGCACCATAATTGTCTATAACCAGGCATTTGAAAAGAAAGTCTTAGAGGAACTTGGTGATGCTTTCCCCGAATACAAGGACTGGATAGAAGACACCTCCGCCAGGATTGCTGATTTACTGTCCCCGTTCCAGAGCTTTTACTATTACAACTCTGCACAAAAGGGCAGTGCCTCCATTAAGAAAGTCCTGCCCGCAATAACCGGGGAGGGTTATGAAGGTATGGACATAAGTGACGGTGAAGATGCCAGTATTGCTTTCCAGGCGATTACCTATGGTGACGTATCTGAGGAAGTGGGGAGTAAGGTGAGAGAGGACCTGGAGAAATACTGCGGACTGGATACCGAAGGTATGATATGGATTATTGATAAGTTGAAAGAGCTATTGGTCTGAGCCTTGTTTCACCTGCTTTTTGAACCTGAAAGCGGGAGAAAACCGCCTTCCTTTCCCGCCCACTCAGGTGACTGGTTTTTCTCTACCTCCCGCCACTTGCTTGCCCGACTTTACTATACTTGCCTGGGAGGCAACAACTGATTGTACTACAATATTTGACGAATGGATAACTTATGTTTGAGAATGTGGACGACGCTCGCATGAATATACAATTCTTAATATAATGCAAACTCTACCATTTTCGCTGACGATTTGCGAAGAGAAACTTTAACGCAGCTTGCACGCCCGAGTCACTTTGGATATTCCGAAGTGTGCAAGCTCCGATTATTATTTCTTCCTAACTATATGCTACCCTTCCGCACCTTTATCGCCAAGTAACCCCATCTCGAATAGAAATCTAGAAGGTTCCTTTGACCATCCCCTATAGCTTTCTGCATAAGTAAGAGTCAAAGTTTCAATAGTTCTGGTAATTGCTACGAAACAGTTGCGCCGTTCCTCCTCCATCTCCAGACTGTCGTCGCCTTTTTGTCTACTCTGAAAGGAAGGCAATTCATCTTCAACAAGTCCGATCAAGTACACATGTTCGAATTCTTTACCCTTGGCTCCATGGATTGTCATTAGAGTTACTGTCTTGGGTCTTGGAGGTGGTTCTTTTGAATGCATCTCGAGTTCTTGAAGAAACGCCTCTAACGTTAGTTCGTCGCCCAAAGATCTTGTTATTTCTATCAGTAACTCCTCCCAGACGGTGCGTTCCGTTTCATAGCTAGCGAATACCTCAATGGTTGGATCACCCTCGGCTTGACGCTGAGCTTGTATTAGCTTGCCAAACCAATCGAATGCAAATCTACTGAAGCTACGAAAATCTCTGCGCCCTTCCAAGAACCACATAGCGTGGGCAACTGCCTCTTTCGCCAAGCTAGCTGAAGTTTTTTGTCGCGCATCTTTGACCCAATGGTGGAGATAGCTAAGATTTGACGCTCGTGCCTGTGTAATGATGTCCTCAGGATCGACTTCTACCTGAGTAAGTTGTGCAAAGGCACCACACACAGCCTCCAAGTAGCTACGATTCTGTTTATCATTGGCTAGACGCAAAATGGAGTGAAGCCATACTATGGGTGCACTTTCAAACTCATCTTTCCGCTGGGAGATTACAGCAGGTAGTCCTTCAGTATGCAATGCTTGTTCGGCCTGCGCAAGTATCCTGTGGCTTCTTCCTAACACAGCAACAGAACCAAGGTGGTCAGAGTGATGCTTTTTTATATCCTTCGCTATTCCAGCTACTTCAGCATCGAAGTCGGGAAAACTCGGAAGCAGTCGCACAGTCTTTTCGGCCAGCCTAGGTCGAAATGCCTTAAGTGGTTCCTTGTTGGGTCGTCTCAAAAAATTGTGACGAATAAGGTTGTTAGCTAGTTCCACAATCTCAGGCCGACACCTGTAGTTGGTTGGGAGTTGGAGAACTGTCGCCTCATAATCGTCAAGAAATTCGTCGATGCGTTTGTGACTGGCCCCATTCCACTGGTAGATGATTTGATCATCATCAGCAACTATGAATAGATTCCTATGTTCATTTCGACTGAGAGCACGCAATAGACTATATTGGGCCTGATTCGTATCTTGAAATTCATCAACGCAAATGTATGGATAGACTGTCCGATAACGTTTAGCAAACGCAGGAAATCTGATGAATAATTGATACGCTTTGAGAATTAACGAATTGAAGTCAAGGGCATTCCGTTTAGCCAGCTGCTCTTCATAGGCTGGATAAACAACAGCCATTAGTTCACCAAACGCTGGATCCCTGAACCCACCACGGCACTCTTCGGGCAAGACAAGACGTGACTTAAGACGTTGTATAACCGGCAGCGTTTTCTTGTGGATATCTCTCACCAAATCAGATGTCTTTTTGGCATCGTCAACAGCATCGTTCAATAAAGCCTGTAGGTCATCATCGTGCCCATATATATTGAAATTTGCGTTGATGTTTAAGTGCATTCCATGTTGGCGTAAAACATCCGCACAGAATGAATGGAAAGTACCCAAGAAAACGCGTCCCTCCTGTCCAGGTACGTAGTTTGCCACACGGCTTCTCATCTCGTCCGCTGCTTTGTTAGTAAAGGTCAGACCGAGAATGCGAAAATTCTTGTCCTGACTGGAATCAAGAATGCGCGCTATACGACAGGTAAGAACCCTAGTCTTCCCTGAGCCTGGGCCTGCCAACACTAACAGAGGGCCTTCATCCCAATCCGCTGCTTTTCTCTGAATTGGGCTTAATTCTTCCCACGCGGCATTAAATTCTCTGGTGCTCATGCTATACAGCCTCTGCAATTACATCGTTGATAACTGTGGCAAAAAACTGCGGTACTCTTGACTTGCTTGCCCCCCTTTCTCGGAGTTTTTCGATCAATGCCATAGTATAGCCTGTCTTATATCTCTCTATTAGTGAAGCAATTTCATCTTCGAATTCTGCTTCGCCTTGCTTCTTAGTCAGGCGAATGTTTCGCTCCTCAAGAATCTGTATGTATTCTTCAGCAAGTCCATTCCTGACAAGAAACTTTTCCAAGTTCATGTCTTCTCCTGGGAGTGGCCGGACAAGCTCGTTGGTTTCCTCATCAGTGAGCCCACGGCTCTTCACCTGTTTGATAAACTTCTCTCCTTCACTATCATTGTCACAGACCATAATCCATGGAATTCTGAAAGCTCGTGCCAAACCCACAAAAGCACCCGGCGAGCCGTTGTTTTGAAAGTCGATAACCGCAACTCCTACTTGATCCAATGGGTTGTCTAACAATTCCGCGAAATATCGCAGCAGTAGATATTCACACTGACCCTCACATAAGAGCCATGCACGAGCGAAGAGTATCTCTCCCCGAATACGCTTTGCATAGGTATCAAGCTTTGCGAGGTCATCGTCGCTAAGATACAATTGAGATTCATCCCTGAGACGCCTGAGTTCAGCATGAACATCATCTTGCTCTAGGTAAATTTGAAGCAATTGACGGTATTCCTTTTCTTGCATCTTGCCGCTCACGGAAAGAGTTGATGTGCTCCTACGATAGACAAATTTGGTTGCGTTGTCCGCGCAAAATGTCAGCAGTTCTGCTACCTCAGGTACTTTGGCAGTAAATGATCGCTCAAGGTAAACGATTTCGGACAGCGGACCATCTCGACGAAACATCCGAATTCTTGCAAACGGAATTTCCTGAATGAAATAGGGTGAGTGGCTTGAGATAATTTTCTGGCCTTGGAGCTTATCCAGATTCGCCGCAAGGGCGCGAGTAGCTTGGGGGTGGAGATGTGCTTCTGGCTCCTCTAATGCTAAGATAGCCTCTGTCTCTGGATGAAACGTTGGTTTTAGCAACACATTGAGATAAGCTTGGAAGAGAAAAAGAACGGCCAAACTCTGCATACCTTGTCCATACCGCGAAAGCGGAAAGTCAATTTCAGTTCCATGGTCTTTCATTACTACTTGTGATTTTGACATCAGGTCCCATGGCTTGATCGGTAACGCCTGTATTGAAGTGCTTTGCCCAACTCCTGGCCCCATAATTGTTTGGACTTCGCCTAGGGATACTATTACTTGCTGAAGTCTTGGATCTGCCCCTAGCAATTCAGCGTTAAGCTTTCCTAGCTCCTCACTAAGTGTATTTCTTTGTTCATCGCTAATTTTGAGATCACGGAGTATCCGTCCCCAGAACTGAGAGCGTGGAGAGAATTCATCGTCTGCATCCCGGAGTGCAGATAAGTAAAACAAACGGATGTAAGGGAGAAATGTTGTTAAGTTAATGGACCTCGCACCTGATCCTCCTGCTGGCTGACCATCCAACCTTAGAAATTCCCATTTCGGGACAGGCTCTCCTGCAATCGCATCATATTTGCTTGATAGTCGTAGCCCTATGGAATGCAAGTTTGTAAAGGGGTCCGTTTGGATAACATCATTTAGAACCTGAACTAAAGAGTTAGGCCATTCATCTAGCTCATCCTCTCGAAACCACAGTTCTATTATGATTCCTTCACACGTCTGAGGGGAGTCTCCAGTTTTACGCATGTGATAGTCATATTCGTCAAATGGTGTTGCTCTCCCTGCGACACTCCGAGGTAATGCAATCCTTAATGCGTCAAGAAAGGCCGTCTTGCCAGAGTTGTTTTGTCCAATCAAGACAGTGGTATCATCAATTGGAATGGTTGCGTCTGTCAAACAACGAAAATTCTTGATAGTTACTTCTCTAAGTTTCATCTCAGATTCTTAGTTTTTCATTAGCTTCAAGGTCTAACCCATATCATTTTGCTGAATACTTCTACTAGTTGACCTCATAAACTTTTAACACTTCATCGCCGTAGTGGTTGATGACTTTGATGGCGATCTTGCCGGTTTCAGGTATGTCAAAGGGACGACTCACAGTGGAGTACAGCGAAGCCCAGGCGGCCTCGTCGATTTCGGTTTTGAGTGCTCTTTTTAGCTTTTCATAGGGTTCTTCAGCTCCGGTGAAGTAGGCATGGCGGACGAAGAAGCTCTCCTCGTTGTAATCAGTGTCAATGAACCAGCAAGCAATATCGTCGGTGGAGTTGCTACGTATCTGGCCAGTGGTCGGGTCATAGACATCCACGCCCTTTATCGCCACCACTATTTTGCCATCCTTCTGCTTTAGAATATCAACATCCGGCTCACCGAAGACCATGAAGAGATTACCGGCGCCAGTCTTCTTCAAAAGTTCGTCACCCATAGAAAGATCAGGGTTCATGCGAGTCACGAGGACAGTAAGCTTGCCGTAGCGCTTGGCTTCCTCTGAGACATGCGGGTCGAAGGCAAAGCCACAGATTATCAGCAGGTCAAAGCCGACGCCCTTGACCGCTTCTTTGGCCGCTTCTTTAACCAATTCTGTGCCCACAGTACCATGCTCCGGGCCAATACAGATTGCTACCCGATTACTAGTGCCATCTTTTTCGCTGTATTCTCCTTCTGCGTGCAACCATTCGCCAGCGTATGGCTCAAGCCAGTCGAACTTGAGGCGTTCGTTCTTGATGGTATTCTGCACCCCAGCTTTTCTCAGGTTATCGAGAATCATCGTTTCAAACTGACCTACCTCTGCCTCCTTTTGGGCTTCTATCTCTGTAGTTGGGCGTTCTTCGTCTGTGGCAATAACACGATGTGGTGACAGGCTCTCTACAGTGAGGGGCCCGGTAACACGAATGCGTCTATTGTCTTGATACGGTTGGTCATATAGGGTCTCAGTTTCGGCATCGCGAGCGATAGCGGCATCTATCTGTTCTCTTGTTATACCCTCTTTGATGTCCGGGTTGTTAGTGATGGACTTGAGAGTTATGTGTGGCACGCGCTTATAAACGAAACCCTTCTTGATGTCGCCTTCTGTCTTGTAGTCTGGTGGTGTCCTGCCAGTGAGCTCGGCTTCTTTCCTGATGCCTTCAGGTGAATCAGCCAAGAGATAATAGGGGAACCTGGCAGACATTAAGCGGGTACGTGCCAGAGTTAGTGCCACCCGGCTGGTATCTATGGTTATCCAGCGTCTACCCCACTGTTCGGCAACATAAGCGGTGGTGCCACTGCCGCAAGTAGGATCAAGCACCAGGTCACCAGGGTCGGTGGTCATGAGAAAGCAACGCTGTACTATCTTGGCGTTAGTTTGAACAGCATAAATCATCTCGCGCTCGCCCATGGTATCATCCCACACATTTTGTAGTTCTCGAACAGGGAAATCATCGAAGAATCTAACATATCGTAGGGTCTTTCCTTCCGCACTGAGACGATGCGTCTGGGCAAGCCTCTCTAGGCCGTCGGGATTGGTTTTCCATCGCTGCTCGTAAACTTTGCCATTATGCTGGAATGGGAAGATCGGGTTTGCCGATTCCAGAGATGTTGTCGAGTAAAGCTTTGCACGACCAGGTAAGGGGACTAGGCCGCTTCTTTCCTCAGTAGTGAGGCTGCGCCTATCCCCATTGAGTAGCTCAACATATTGGTAGTCGCTAGGAAGGGAGGAGCGTTCCAAATAAAGCTGGCGAAATTTTGTCACTTCTCTACGTTTTCCATACCATATCAGTAAATCATAGGTCCTTGGAAGAAACTGCTGAACTAGGCCCCCAGTCTTCTGAATGACTATCTCAGCAACGAAGTTTTCGCTCCCAAATACCTCATCCATAAGACACCGCACCAAGTGCACATTCTCATCACCAATCTGGACGAAGATACAACCTGTTTCTGTGAGGAGATCACGAGCCACAACCAATCGGTCACGCAGGTAGGCGAGATAGGAATGAATACCCAGCTCCCAGGTATCTCTAAACGCCTTAATCTGCTCGGGTTGACGAGTGGCATCTTCGGCTTTGCCGTCCTGCACATCACGCTTGCGGGTGCTGACCTGCCAGTTGGAGGCAAACTTGATGCCATAGGGTGGGTCGATGTAAATCATCTGCACCTTACCCTTCAAACCTTCCTTCTCGGCAAGAGAGGTCATCACAAGTAGCGAATCACCTAAAATCATCCGATTAGCCCAGTTCTGCTCATGCTCGTAGAACTCGATAAGGTCTTCAAACTGGATGCCATTAAAGTCGGCGAAGAGCTGCATCTGTGGCTCGGGCTTCTCTTTTTTAGCCTGAGCGCGCAAATCCTCAATGATGTATTTGGGATGTATCTTTTCCTGAATATAGATGGGCACAGCGGGGACTTCTAGGTCTGCGGAATCCTGTTCGTCCTTTCCCTTCCAGACTAGCTGTGGGTCAAGAGAGGGGTCACGCGGGTAGAGGATTGTCTTTGGCTTAGCTTCGTCTTCAGCCACAAAGTCACGCAGTTCCTCGGTAGGGATATTGGCACGCCGGTCCTGCCGGTGGACTACGGCTTCTACAGGGAGCTCTTGGTATTTTCCCCTTGGCTTATGTGCCATAGTAAGTCCTCCTGGTTCGTAGTTTACCTACACTAATGAGATACTTGGTAAATCAGAGGGCGATAGCGTGGTGGGGGAATCGGCTTACCCGACTCGCGGGCAGCTTCCAACCAAGCTGCCTTAGCACGCTCCAATTCCGCCAAAGCCTTCTCTGCTGTCTCCCCAAAAGCGGAGCAGGATTCCAAGTCTGGAATATCAGCTATGTAACCGCCGTCCTCTTCACTGTAGAAAATGTTGATATGGTAATCGCTCATATCTCACCTCCCATCTTGAGATTGTATCGCTCGACCAGGCGAAGGAACTGTTGAATAAGGCTACGTTATTCAATGCCCCCTGGCTTAAACGTATGAGTAACTGTCTGCGGTTCATCGTTTACTGCACCTCGGTCAAGCTGAAGACATTGGATTTCAGAAAGGCACGGATAAGGTTCTTGGCATCCCAGGGGTCGGAAATCTCCAGAAAAGCCCAGCGCCCAAAACCGCCGTGATTGTTGACGGCAGGCACCCAGAGATTGCGGGCAGTGGATACCTTGGCTGCCTTATCTTTTCTCCTTTCACCGGTGACCTCAATAATTAGGTTCAACGGCTCTTCGCCTCCGCCCTGCACGCATACTATAAAGTCGGGAATGTAATTCTTCTCCTCGCCGTTCAGCGTGTATGGTATGGTGAATCCCAGGTTGTGGTTCTTAACATAGCAGTCTACTTCATCCATTTCCTCCAGCGCCTGGGCCATCTTCTGTTCCCAGGACTCGGTGTCAGCCACCACATGAGAAATATGGCATTTAGCCGGGTCTGTTGGATAGACTGGACGTGTAGTGTCAAAATCTACATATCGGGTGGAACCGATGTAATCATACGGTCTCAGGATAGGCTTCAAGTATTTAGGTCCTTCCTCGGAAGCGACGATGGCGTTGTAAATACGGTCGGCGGCACCGCAGGCTAATTCCCTGAGAAGTAACATCTGTATGAAAGTGTTATCTTTCAGGGTAACACATTCCTTCAGCCAGCGATGGGTAATGGTGAGCAATTGAGGAAATAACCACTGCTTGACATTGTTGTCGTCGTCGCGGAAATATTCCTCCAGAATAAGCTTAGCCAGAAGAAATGCAATCTCCTGCTCCCGGTGCTCTTTTAGACCATAGAGTGTGTGCAGACTGGTCTCTCCGATGATAGGCGCGTTTTCGGTTTTAGTCGGGATATCGGACGTGGAGATTGCCATTTTCGAATCCTCTGTAAAGCGAGCAGTCAAACGTTCCTTGGGTAGCTCATAGCGATAGCCTACCAGACGAGGAAATGTAATCTCACAGGCAATACGCTCTTCCAAAGCACGTACACGAGTAGGCATAGGGCCAGGCTTCGGGTCAGTGGCTGAACCAGAACAGGGTATGAAAGAGAAAGGTACACCATATACTTCGGCATATTCTGGGTCGAAGAATCCCTGCTCGTTCCCGACATAGCTTATACGTCGCAATCCGCGTCCGACGACCTGCTCACAGAGAAGCTGAGTTCCGAAGGCACGAACCCCCATTATATGTGTAACAGTATTTGCATCCCATCCCTCAGTTAGCATGGAAACAGAGACTACACATCTAACGTTTTCGCCAAGCTTTCCAGGTTTGCCTACTGTATTCATCACCTCACGTAAGAGATCTTCATCAGTCAGTTTGCTGGCATCACGACCTGGGAAGCGGATGCGATATTCACTCTTAAACTCCTCTATAGCCAAAGCTGATATCTTCTTGAATTCCTTGCTCATGGCTTCACCGGATTCAAGTTGTTCACTATCAATAAGTATAGTGTTTGGGCTAGGCAGCCAGTGGCCACCATCAGTATGGTTGCGGAATATGGGAAGGTTTCCAGGGATTACAACTGTGGAACCGTCAGATATTGTCTTCTCCCTGCCCGAGACCCAATCGTAGACCAGTTTGGATACATTAGTGTTGTTGCAGACAACTATGAAAACCGGTGGAGTTAAACCTTTGGCACGGGCTTCGGTGTTCTGTTCCCATTGGCGATAGTATTTTTTGTAGTTTCCGTAAAGACTGTGGAGAGCCCCCTCCAACTCCACCGGGAGTTTTGGTTCCCCGCCGCTTTCATCCTTTGTGCCACGTCCTTTTTTCGGCAAGTGTTCGCGAATGCGTAGCCAGATGTTGCGGTAAGTAGGTTGTTCTCCTTGCATAGAGTCATCAGCGACAGGCACCCGGGGCACTTTTACAATGCCGCACTCAATGGCATCTATGAGCGAGAAATCAGAGACAACCCAGGGAAAGAGTGTGGCTTCAGGATAACCCGAGCCCCGTAGAAAGAATGGTGTGGCTGAGAGGTCATAGATTACCTTGATACCAATCTTTTTCTTTACTGCCTCTAACCCAGAGATCCAGACACGGGCTTCCTCCTCACGCTTTTCAGCTTCTTTTCGTTCGTCGCCAACTAACTTAACCTCCTCACCACCAACACGACGGCGGTAGCAATGATGGGCTTCATCGTTTATGACAATGATGTTCCTCTTATTTCCCAGTTCTCGACAGACTCGGCGTACCATCTGGGCTGGTGTCTCACTAAACGAGTTAGCCTTGCCTTGGGCAAGGATATTCTTGGTAAGTCTCCCAGCATTGCCAAGCTCCCGTAATTTGAAGGCATGGAAGTTGGTAATTATGATTTTTGCTTTACCCAGCTCTACCATCCACTCCGTAGGGAGGATATCCCGCTCATGGTAGTAGTTGTTCGGATCATTCGGCAGAAGCACCCGTAAACGATCCCGAATGGTGATTCCTGGCGTAACGATAAGGAATGTATCAGAGAAACGGCCATCCTGAGGATTGGCTAGCTTATTTAGTACCTGCCAGGCGATAATCATGGCCATGACCACAGTCTTCCCGCTACCAGTAGCCATTTTTAGTGCTGTGCGGAAAAGTCCAGGATTGGCATCTTCATTACCGCGCCTAAGTTCATTTTCAATCCAGGAATCGCCGAATTTCTTTGCCACCTCGGTGAGATAGATAGCAGTCTCCAGTGCTTCAATTTGGCAGAAGAATAACTTGCGTTCCCGCTCTGAGTTGGTCCAGTATTCCAGAAGGCGACGGGTCGTCTTTGTGATTCCTTGATAATTGCCTTTTCGCCACAGAGATACCCTATCACGGATTTGATTGATGAAAATGTTTTCCTCTATGCGATCCTTGGTCCACTCGGTATCAAAGGCCAGTTGAGCAGCCTTTCCCTTCTTCTTAGGCTTCGCAATAGGTATGAAATACGAGCTTACCCGTCGAGCCTCAAGGATTTCATTGGTAATACCTTCGTCGGAAAAACGAAAGTGCCTTCGGGGTTCTTCAAATGGCGAGTTAAGAATTGGATTCTCTATTACAACATCTGGCATTGCTAGTTCCCCGCTTCGAAATCTCCCAGCAACTTCACCCGCGGCTGGTGCTCCTTGACCGAATTGAAAAACCGCTCGTCAGCGGTGAACAGGTCGCAGTCCAGGATTTCAGCCAGAGCCAGGTAATGGGTATCATAAATCGCTGGCTGCTGTAACTCCCGGGCAAGTTCAAGCGCCCGAATGTGAAGCTGAGGACTTTCCCTGATCTCAATTCCCAGGCCGATGAATGCTGTGGCCAGTTCGTGTGCCTGGAACGGGGATATTTGCCCCAGCAGTGTCCGGCGGTGAAGAACATCGCTTACCTCGACGAGCAGCAGCCAAGGCGCCGTTGGCTTGATATCCCTGGCTGCCCAGTCTTTTGCTATGGCTAGAGCCTGCTCCGCATAGGGCTCCCTGAGCACCCACTTTACTGCCAGGCTGGCATCTACCACCACATAGCTTCTCACTGCCGGCCTGTCCTCTCGTGGCGTGCCTGGCGAATCAACTCAGCGGACTCGTCGTCAAGCCCGCGTTCGCCAAAAACCGACTCCTGAAGACGCTTCACTTTTTCCACAGCCTCCAAACTGAAGTCACCGAAGACTAGTACCCCAGGCTCCTCCCTGGCAAGCTGCTGCTCAATAGCTGAGAGGCAGTATTTACGCATGGTAATGCCCTTGTGGGCAGCAGCGATTTTAAGCCGTGTACGCAGCTCCGGGGTCATGTCAAGAGTGAATCTACTGTTGTTGTTGCCTTTCAATTGTGTCACCTCGCTGGAGAGTATACTGAAAGATGCTCGATACTGCAATACTGCTTGCCCGCTCTCTTGACATGCCAAGAGCCTTGCTTATATCTGTCAGGTCCTGCCCTTCTTGAGCAATTTGAGAGCGTGTATTTTGTACGATTGACCCAGTACCAAATGCTGCTCAGACCAGTACGTTTGGGTGATTGTTTTGCCAAATGGCGAAGCTATAATTTGGATATATTCAACCTATATCAAAGTGTATTGGAGGTTTACGGATGCCCACAACACTCAACGGGACAGAGTATTACAGGACTGCCGAAGTTTGTGCAATGGCAGGTACGAGTAGGAATACTTTTCTGCGGTGGGTCAGGCAAGGGCTATTTACAGACGTGGCACACAGGGATAGGAAAGGCTGGAGACTATTCACTGAGGATGATGTAGCCAGATTAAGACATGAGGTTAGCAAAGTTCACTCAGTTTACTCAGTTAACCCAGCTCAGAATATGGCCGGGCCCAAGCTAAGGAGAGCCAATAAAGATGACACTTCGTAAGAAAACACTAATTTTTATTGTTTCGACATTCATCTGCTTAATCGCGATCTTCCACCTATACTCTCAAACCGTCTTGCTTCAGAGTTACGCTGACCTGGAAGATAGGGCAATCCGCACCAATACAGAGCAGGCCCTGCATGCCCTGTCTAGTGAACTTACCTCCCTGAATTCTTACAATTATGATTGGGCAGCCTGGGACGATACCTATGATTTCATTGAAGATGCTAATGCAGAGTATATCGAGGCAAATTTGGTCGATGAGACCTTCATAGGAGCTCAACTCAACCTTATGGTGTTTGCTAACTCCTCCGACCAGATTGTCTTCGCCAAGGCTTTTGACCTGGAAAACGAGGAGGAAATACCGGTTCCGCAGAGTTTTGAAGAACACCTCCCTTCCAATCAAGTTCTTCTGCACCATTCAGATACCCAAAGTTCCGTAGAAGGACTACTCATACTTCCCGAGAATCCCATGCTCATTACATCAAGGCCTATCATCACCAGCCAAGACGAGGGGCCTATCCGCGGGGCACTCATCATGGGACGTTATCTCAATCCTGGCCAGATTCAGGAACTGGCCAGGATAACACGTCTGTCCCTTTCTATGTACCTACCGCATGATCCCTCGTTGCCTCCCGACTTCCAAACTGCACGTTCATCCTTGTCAGCAGAGGCACCAATTTACATCCAGCCGCTGAGCGAGAATCGTGCTGGTGGATACGCCCTTATTAACGACATTTATGACCAGCCAGGTCTTATTTTGAGAGTGGATGCGCCCAGAGACATCTACCAAGAAGGCCAGACTACCATCTTCCTCTATACGGTATCACTTCTGGCAATCGGCCTCATTCTGGCAGTGATACTCGCGTTTTGCTTCGAGAAATTAGTCTTGTCACGTTTGTTCCGGCTCGGGCAGGACGTGAAAAGTATAGGTGAAAGCAACGATTTTTCAGCTCGTGTTTCAACGGAGGGAAGTGACGAGCTAGCACGCTTGGCAGAAGATGTCAATAAGATGTTGGCAGCATTGGAGCGAACCCATAACGAGTTGAAACAGATTCTGTCCACCACGCCAAATACTGTTCTGGTAATCGATAGAACGCAGCGCATAGTGCTGGCCAACAGAGCATTCCATGATACTTTCAAGCTTGAACCATCTGACGTGGAAGGCAGACATGTCGGCGATGTCATCCCTGTAGCAGGCTTACTAGAAACAATCTCAGAGGTCCAGGCTGGCAGGCAGCCCGAGTCCCAGCTCGAGTTCAGATACAAGTCAGCCACTCTCCAAAGAACTATGGTGGCCAGCATAAGTCAGATGGTGGAAAAAGAAGTCCTCCTCATCCTGCGTGATGTAACCGATGAGAGAGAAAGGCTGGAAAGACTGTATCTCACCGATCGGCTGGTTTCGGTTGGCGAGATGGCATCGGGTATCGCTCACGAACTTAACAACCCGTTGACCGGTGTTATTGGCTTTGCCGAGCTGCTTATGGATAGAGACCTGCCAGATGATGTCAGAGAGGACGTGGAGGCCATTCACAGCGAGGCCCAACGCAGTGCAGCGATTGTAAAGAACTTTCTCACCTTCGCCCGAACACACATGCCAGTCAGACAGCTGACCCAGGTTAACAGTGTCGTAGAGGATGCAATGCAATTGCGCGCCTATGAGCACAGGGTAAGAAACATCCAGGTTGACACCAGGCTTGACCCAGAACTGCCTGAAATCATGGTTGATTGCTTTCAGATGCAGCAGGTGTTCCTGAACATTGCCCTCAACGCTGAGTCAGCCATGATTGAGGCGCATGGCCGAGGCACACTGAAGGTCACCACCGAAAGAACCAACAACACTGTCAGAATTTCATTTAGTGATGACGGACCAGGAATTGCAGAGCAAGACCTGAAGCGGATATTCGATCCCTTCTTCACTACAAAAGAGGTAGGTAAGGGAACCGGGTTGGGACTCAGTATCTGTCATGGGATAGTAAACAGGCATGGTGGCAAAATATACGCCCGAAACAATCCAGGCGAGGGCGCTACCTTTGTCGTGGAACTGCCTGCCAACGCTCACTAAGCTTGATGAGGGTTTTACATGAGAGAAGTTAGGCCAAATGGAAAAAGAGTCCTGGTTGTTGAAGACAAGCCAGTGACCAGCCGCATCTGCATGAAAACCCTCGTTGCTGATGGCTTTGAGGTAGACCTTGCCAGCGATGGGCTGATAGCCAAATACATGTTGGGCGAGGCAAAGTATGACCTTTGCTTGATTGATATCAGGACACCGGCGATGGGTGGGATGCAGCTCTACCAGCATTTAGAGAAGGAACATCGTGGACTCCTGAGCGGAGTTATATTGACCACAGGGGATGTCATAAGTCCCAATGTTGACAGGTTCTTGAGCGAAGTTAAACGACAATTTCTGCCCAAGCCGTTCATTCCCAGCCAGTTGAGGACTACAGTCGAGGAGACTCCAAGGCAGATGCAATCATTAGATAACACCTGCAACGATGGTAGATAGATAGTGGATAGACAAATGACAGGCAAACCAGAACGGATACTTATCGTTGATGATGAAGAAGTAGTTAGAAAGCTTCTTCGTCGAAAGCTGTCTAGAGAAGGCTACCAGTGTGAGGAAGCTACTACTGCTGAGCAGGCTCTGGATAAATTAATGAGCAAACCAGCAGAACTGGTGATTCTGGACATAAGAATGCCGGGTAAGTCAGGAACTGAGCTACTACCAGAAATAAGGGAAAGCTACCCAAGCACGGCAGTCATTATAGCAACTGCTGTTACCCAGACTAGCATTGCCATCGAGTGTATGAAACGGGGGGCTGCTGACTACCTAACCAAGCCATTCAACCTAGACGAGATTGTCCTCACTGTGCAAAGGTCCCTCGAGAAAAGAAGGCTTGAGCTTGAGATTAGAGAGTACCAGCAGCATCTGGAGAAAAGGGTTGAGGAGCAAACAGCAGAAATACGAAAGCTCTTTCTAGGTGCCATCAAGTCACTGGTGCACGCGCTTGAAACCAAGGATCAGTATACCGCTGGGCACTCCGTAAGGGTAACTGACTTTGCAGTAGCCATAGGTTGTGAGCTAGGTCTATCCCCAAATGAACTCGAGGACTTACGCTGGGCAGCGTTGCTCCATGACATCGGCAAGATTGCTGTTGACCAGCTTGTTCAGAATAAGCCAGGCAGACTGACTCCCGAAGAGTATCAGTATATCATGATGCATCCCCGTCTGGGAGCTGACATTGTAAGGCCGCTGGTTGATAGCAAGGTAGTGGACATAATTGAGCACCACCATGACCATTATGATGGCAGTGGAATCAATCAGGTTGTAGCTGGTGAAGACATACCTCTAGGGGCCAGGATTCTAACTGTTGCTGACGCCTTTGATGCTATGGCCTCTGACCGGCCGTATCGCCCAGCGATGTCTGCAGAGGAGGCAAAGGATGAAATCAAGCGAGGTACTGGCACCCAGTTCGACCCTGTTGTAACTAATGCATTCCTGAAGATACCGGCGGCTGAACTAATTCGGGCCTGGGCACGAAATCAGCCGGCTGCACAGCCAACAGTCGCTTGGTTAAGCAAGCGTTAGGTTTGGTGTAAAGGAACCGGACTAGTAGAAAGAAAGTAAGGTTCGTATTACATAGAGAAAACACACCAAATCAGGCGGGTTTTGAAGCTGAAGAGCGGGAGACGGGACTCGAACCCGCGACAACCTGCTTGGAAGGCAGGAACTCTACCAACTGAGTTACTCCCGCATCATCGCTCTCAGTTTAGCAATCATACCGATGCGGGTCAAATGGTCTAGCTATACCGGGCCCACCAGCAACAACTCAGTTACTTTCCCACGAAGTTGGGCTTTCTCTTCTCCAGAAAGGCGGCCACACCCTCTTCCAGATCTTTGGTGCTGAAACACTGCGACATGCACTGGATCTCCAGGTTATTGGCACTGTCCAGGGCCATATCATAACCATAGTTTATGGCATACTTGGCCATCTTGGTGCTGAAAGGCGGCATTCCAGCCAGTCTCTGAGCGAACTTCCTGGTCTCGTCCATAAGCTGTTCAGCAGGAAACACCCTGTTGACCAGTCCCATCTCGTAGGCACGCTGTGCCGTAATTTGCTCCCCGCTCAGGACCAATTCCTTTGCCCTGCCCATTCCGATAAGGCGGGCCAGCCGCTGTGTCCCTCCCCAGCCGGGAATGAGCCCCAGGGTAATCTCAGGCTGACCAAAGCGCGCTTTGTCAGAAGCAAACCTGACGTCACAGGCCATGGCGATTTCCAGGCCTCCCCCCAGAGCATACCCATTCACACCAGCAATCGCAGGCTTCTCCATGGTCTCCATAAGCCTGAGAGCACTGTGCCCCGCTTCGGTAAACTTCATAATCTCTCTGGGGCTCTTGCCCTTGAACTCGTTTATATCCGCACCGGCAACAAACGCTCTGTCACCCGACCCGGTAACGATGACAACCCTGACACTATCATCATCCTTGCATTTCTGGATGGCGTTGCCGAACTCCAGCGCCGTCTCCATGTTCATAGCGTTCAATACCTGCGGGCGATTGAAGGTAACTGTGGCAATGTTATTCTCTACCTCGACCAGAAGATTTTTGTATTCCATGACTGACCCTCCTGACTATAGACTACTTTTGACTGTAATCGTAGAACCCTTTCCCGGTCTTCCTGCCAAGATAGCCGGCATCAACATACTTCCTCAGCAGCGGGCAAGGCCGGTACTTCGAATCGCCAAAACCGGACTGAAGGACTTCCATAACATGGAGGCAGACATCCAGGCCTATGAGGTCCCCCAGCTCCAGCGGTCCCATGGGATGATTCAGTCCCAGCTTCATCATATTATCAATGTTTTCCACAGTCCCCACACCCTCGAAGAGCAGAAAAGCTGCCTCATTGATCATAGGAATCAACATCCGGTTCACAATAAACGCGGGAGAGTCTTCGGCCTCTACAGGTGTCTTACCAAATCTCTCAGCCAGCTTGCACGTGGTATCGACGGTATCCTTCGATGTAGCCAGGCCGCTAATAACTTCCACTGCCTTCATAACAGGGACAGGGTTGAAGAAATGCATACCAATAACCAGTTCTGGCCGTTTTGTCGCCCCGGCAATTTTCGTAATGGGAATAGACGAAGTATTCGTTGCCAGGATCATTCCGGGCCGGCAAATCCTGTCCAGGTTCTTGAAGATGCTCAGCTTCAGCTCTATCACCTCACTGGCGGCTTCCACCACAAAATCAGCATCCCTCATGTCCTCAATGCTGGTGCTCTTCTTAATCCGCCCCAGTATATCGTCCTTTTGCGCCGCGGTAAGCCTTTCCTTAGCTACCAGGCGGTCAAGATTCTTGGTAATGACACCGACACCTCTATCCACAAACTCATCGGCAATGTCATTCATGATGACATTGAGCCCTCCGACCTGCGCAGCGACCTGTACAATCCCATTCCCCATGATGCCGGCGCCTACCACGCCAAACGTTTTGATCTCCATTATTCCTCCTCTTTTTGCTGAAAACTAACGCTTAACAACAGAGAAGTGTAGCAGACGTCAGGTGAAGAAATCAACGATGGACTCTCCTACGTGGTGGGGACAGTAGTCCACAGGTCACAGGCGTAGACATATCCGATGAGCTCGCTCTGGGGCTTCCTCCCTGAAGCCACCTCCAGAATCAGGTTGAACAGCTCCTGCCCAACGCCCCTGATATCGGTGATTGCTCTATCAATATCTACCAAGTAGTCCAGGATATCCGGGAATTTGCTGAAGTGGTCCCGCCTGGCGGTTATTTTGATGACCGGCACGAACGGGAAGCCCATGGGTGCTGCACCTTCAGTGGAGTAGGTAATGACGTTGCATCCGGCCGCTGCCAGCCCGGTCAGCGATTGCAGGTCGTTGCCCGGCGTATCGACGAAGAACATACCCTTCCCTTCAGGAACCTCTCCGTATCCCACCACTTCAGTCAGAGGTTTTGTCCCACCTTTGTGGATGGCGCCCAGTGCCTTTTCCTCAATGGAACTCAAACCGTCTTCAATGTTCTGATGGTCAGGATTGGCGCCAAGTACGTCTATGCCCGAAGCCCTTAGCCTTTCCTCATAGCCCCGCACTACCTTCAGCATTTTTTGCTTTACTGCGTCATTTACCGCCCTTGCTGCAATCACATGCTCGGCTCCGATGACCTCTGGCGTCTCGCTGAAGCCGCCGCTACCACCATTCTCAATCACCATGTCCAGGGCTGTACCCTGGGCTGCGTTGGTCACTGGACCCGAGATAGGCGTTGAGCCACCACACTCCACACCCTGCCGCAGTTTAGATATGGGCATCGGCTCCCTCTTTATCCTTGAGGCATCGCTGGCCATCTTGCGCACGATATTTATGCCCCTGGACACCGCAACCATCACGCCACCTTCCTGATGAATCTTGCATACGTCAACCGGTTTACCCGATTCAGCGATGCCATTTGCTATGCGGTCAGGCTCTGAATCGGCACAGTCCGGGCCTACAACAAGGACGCCAGCCAGGTTGGGATTCTTGCCCAGATTGATGAGCGTACGATACACCACTTCCTCATCAGGGGGAATAAGGCCGCAGGCCTGCCTGTGCGTGAATGGGACACAGTCACTTACCTCACGCGCAATCCAGATGGCCGGGTCAGATGAGCAGGCCACGCTTGATATAACCCCGATATAGTTCCTGGTCCCTGCCAGACCATCTCTTCGAGGATAACCTAATAACTCCATTTCCTCTCCTCCTCTATCTACTTCTTTGCCTTGGCTCGAAGGCCAACCATATTGTGTATGTGGACATGCTGCCCTGGTTTGATATCCTGGGTAGCCTCTCCGATAACTTCGCCATACTTCACTATAGTGCTACCGGAGTCTATACGCGCAACGCTAAACTTGTGCTGGTAGGTAATGGGCTCTGCCAGCTTCACCAACAGCGTCTGCCCATTTACCTCCAAATCCAGCTCGGTCCCTGACTCCAGGTCCATCAAGGCAACACCAACATTGTCCTTCACATTCAATACCACTGCCTTTATGCTCATGCTTCCCTCCCCTTCTTCATCATGCCTGGCACCAAGCCAGCTCTACGCTCTTGCCTCATCGACCCTACTTTTTATCTGAGCGAGTGCAGATTTCATTCCTTGACTGTTTCATCGAACTTGATATCGGTCTATGGTCTCCTCGTTCAAGTCAACGCCCAGGCCTGGCCCCTCAGGCACATGAACAAAGCCATCCGCATCAACCTCCATGTTTTGCTTGGTTACGTCCAACCTGATGGGGGTTTCCTCCACGCAGTATTCAAAAATAAAGGCGGTCTTCCGCGAAGAAAGCCAGTGCAGGCCAGCCGCCAGGTTGATACCGGTGGTATAGAAGTGGTTGACCACCCGTAAGCCATGGTCCTCGGCCATATCAGCAATCCTTACAGCTTCGGTGAAACCATTCCTTGCCAGGTCAATTTGCGCTATATTGATTCCACCCCGCTCAATCAAGTCCCTCCAGGCGAATCTTCCGGAATCTCCTTCACCAGCAGCAATCGGTATGCGGGAAACGCTGGTCAATCTTCCATATCCCTCGAGGTTATCCTGTTCAAGCGGCTCCTCAAGCCAGAGGATGCTATATTCCTCAAACTGTCTGGCACGACGTATGGCGGTCATAGTATCCCAGCAACAGCCAGCATCAATCAATACATCGTTCTTACCACCAACACCACGTCGGGCTCCTTCCACCAGCTCCAGGTCCATCTTTTCGCTCTCTCCCATAGGCGCCCACCCAAACTTTACGGCGGTAAACCCCTTGCTTACCCATTTCTTACCGATCTCACAGGTCTCGTTACCATCTTTGCCAAACAGGATACTTGCATAAGCTCGGATCTTCTTGTGGAAGGCACCACCCAGCAACTGGTAGATAGGCTGATTGTAGTACTTTCCAGCTATATCCCACAGGGCTATGTCAATACCACCGATGGCATGAACAACTACCCCACGGCGGCCATAATAGAAGCTGGACTGATATAGCTTCTCGTTTATCACCCTGATATCCAGTGGATTCATCCCTATGAGCATCCGCCCCAGACCAGAAACAAGGGTATGGCTGAATGGAGCTTCGACAACAGCTTTTGCCACACGAGGACATGAGTCCACCTCGCCGATTCCAACGATCCCTTCATCGGTGCGGACCTTCACAATCAGTGAGTTCTGAGCACCCGATGCCTTATCAATGACCTCAGACTCCGGTAAGCGAAGTTCAATTGCTTCCACTCCTGTAATCTTCATTGCTTAACTTATCACCTCCTTTTCAAGCTATGTCACCGACCACAACAGCCGTAGTCCAGTTAAGCTTTTCTCTACAGTCCAGCCATCGCCGTCAGCAGCCTGGTCGCCCGAGCGGGATTGAACACCCCACAGCAACAGTGGGAAGCTAGCTCTTCAGCAGCACCATCAGGGCTTTTTGTTCCCTTCTTGATGTCCGCTACCATCGCCTCGACAAGATTAGCCGACACCATGGCGTGGCCACACATGGTAGTAACCTCAAGGATATCGTTGGAAGGCAGTTTCTCAGTCTTGCCCCATATACCCAGCGAAAACTCAACAGTATGGCGTTTCAACCCGGCTTGCTGACAACACTCGTTGACGGAATTCAGGATACCACTCACGACAACTGACAACCCCAGGTCAGCCTCCTTGAGCTCCCGCAGAGCCTGCGTTACAGCTTGTTGATTGTCGAACACAGCATGTGCAACTGCATGGGCATTGGCTATAACCTCTGCGGGTTTGTGACTATACATATTCATTCTCACGCTGCCAATGTTCTTGGGGGCGTGATGCATAGCGATGCGCAGGAACTCCTGCAGTTTTGCATCAGAGCCACCGTCATTTATGCCTGCCGCCCGTATGCATAACATAACGTAGTCTGTGCTCAGGTCATCTGCTGTTCCTTTACGGTGTAGGGTGTGGGTCATCAGTTTTCTCCTTCCGCTAGAGGCCGACCTAAACCTACGTTGGTTTTGCTATTTATGTAGCGGGGAATTTCCAGTTCGGACAAGATTCTGTCCACTGGCAAAGAGCCGTCAGGTTCGACGACACTAATACAGTCAACGCTAAAGACAGTATCAACGTCCCTGGCAACTTCTTTCAGGGCTGCCAAAACAGCTTTCATGCTCTCGATGGGAAAGGTGCACTCAATTATAGCCGAGAGCACCTTCTCATCCAGTACATCCTCCCTCAGTTTTCCTGCGCCCACATCTTTCATGAGCAGTGTAACGGGATTCTTTGGTTCAAATTCCGCTCCCAATCTCGCCATTGCCTGAGCAACCTTATCCACATCGTGGAAACGAGCGCCGACGCCTGGTCGCCCAAGCTCTATTCCAATGCCAACCCAGCCTCTCCTGAACCTTCCGGTAACATCATTGGTCTTCATCTCTTCAGTTCCACGTCCAGTTACCTTCGTCTCTTTATGCTCAGTCGTTGGATTGGAGAAAACAGCGCGTAAGGAGCGGGGCCATGGTGCAGCTTCGTAAATGAACACATCAACAGGGCAGACTTCTGCTCTCAAGCAGACCCCGCAGTCTACGCACTCATCCTGGTCTATGGTAGCAATTTCATCCATGCTGATTGCCCCCATGGGACAATAGGGCACACACAACCCGCAGGCAATACAGCTATCCTCATCAATTCTCAAAGATTTGCCTCCTTTAGCACGCTATTTCAAATCGTTCACTACATATTCAAGCCCAAGCTCTCGCAATGTCTCAGGCCTGGGCAGTCCTGTCGTTCGATCCCAGCCCATCAGGTTGTAGTAATTGCTGAGCATGTCTTCCAGATGAGGCCTGATAGACTTGCCCTTTGCTGGGCCGTCCACCGGTGTGGAGCAATATCTGGGTGATGGTTGCTCCAGATCAGGAGTGTGCCCCGCTCGGATATTATACACCCTCATCAGATTTACAGCTCGGCGCCCTACCTTTAAAGCCTCCTCAAATGAGAAGTCCCACCCCGTGGCTGCGCTAACTGCTTTGGCAAGAAGGGGTAAATTGCACCGGGTGGAAAATGCACAGACGACCAGCGAATCGGCAAATAGAAGCGTGCCTTTAGTTTTGGCTTCGGCATCAGACTGCTGCTTCCATGAGAAGCGGTCGAGTGTTTGAGGTAGCCCATAAATTGTCACATCCTTTAGAAAACCTGGCTGCGTCTCCAAAGTACCTGAGTTGGTAACGCAGGAGTCCAGCATCTCAATCCACCGGCCTCGATGGTCATGAGTCCTGGGAGTGTTTGGTTGCATCGTGTAAACGGCTAGCTTAAGCGCCTCACCCCCAATATGCTCTGCGCTGCGTTTAACTCCTTCAGCTAATGTAGCCCCAAATCCTCTGCGGTAGGCGATGTTTTTCAGCAAGGCACGGGTTGCCTCAACATTTCCCCAGGTCATCTCAAGCCCGTCTAAGTCCTTTGAAGTAAGCAACCCTTTCTCATAGCATTCCATAACCCAACCGATGATCCAGCCGCCCTCATTACAATCGAAGCCGAGGCGGTCAACCTCATTACTAAGCATGACTGCGGCACCGGGGTCGGTCTGGCCAATCTGGGGGCCCCACGCTGCCCATTGTTCATAGTCTGGCTCTTTACCAAAGTAGCCGGTGTAAGGCCCTTCAGTGACTGTCATAAGCTCATTATGGTGAGATGAGCAAAACAAGCACGGATGATTCTTCACTTTGAAGTGACTCCTGGTGTAGCCGCCATCGAACTGAGGGCATTCGGGGAACAGGTTTGTGGTGTAGTTCTTCACTGGTAAATCGCCCACATCCAGCCCACCGGTGATGACCTTACTGGTACCCCATTCAAAGATAGGGCTTTGCTTGAAGTCATCGATGAATTTCTTGGCTAGGCTTGCTATTTCCGCGGGGTGAGCTACTTCTATGCTGCCGCCACTTCGCGATATCGCGATGGCTTTAAGCTTCTTAGAGCCCCAGACAGCTCCGATACCATTATGGGAAGCAGAATGGCCTCGATCTCCAAACACACCAGCAAATCTGACCAGATTCTCTCCGGCAGGACCGATGCTGAACACACTCATGCCTCTTTCCCTATACCCCAATTCCTTCTTTATGGAGTCCTCAACCTCCCAGGTATCCTGACCCACGAGGTGCTGAGCATCTCTCAATTCAGCCAGTCCATCGCGAATATAGAGGTACTTCCAGCTGGACGCAGCTCCCTGAACCAGTATGCCATCAAAACCGGAGAACTTCAGATAAGCTCCCAAGAACCCATTGGCCTGGGTGGAAGCGGCTCCATTGTTGAAGGCACCTTTGGTCACCATTGAGAAGGAACCCGTTCCCGGTATCCTGGCACCACCCAACACGCCAGATCCTATAAATATGCGATTTTGCGGCTCTGACCATTCTGTTTTTGGGTCTACTTCGCCATAAAGGTATTTCACCCCCAGGCAAGTGCCCCCCAGATATCTGCGAAGAACACCTTCATCCAAGCCTTCCTCCCAAATCCGTTCTTCGCTCAGGTCAACTCTCACAATCTTACCGGTCGTCCCATATGTTTTTGTTCCCATAGTCTTTCTCCCCCAACCAGGGCTTCACCGAGACCAAGATCTCCGATAGGAGGCACATGTTTAAGTCCTGCTGAAAAAGCTATGACTCTTCTTTCAGACTCTCTGGCATATCTGGCGATGCTCCAGTTGGGAAGAATAGAGAACCTCCCACCTGCTGCAGGTCGCGAGATATCCAATTCCCTGTTTCAACAGATATTAAGAAATCGAGCACCGCTCGATTGAACAAGTCCGGGTCTTCCAGATTAATTAGATGGCCGGATTGCGGGAAAACTAGCAAGCCTGACTTTGGAATATTCCGCTTCAAAAAAATGGCTGGTTCGATGCAAGCATCATCTTCATCGCCTACCATGATCAATGCGGGTACATCAAGTCGCTGGAGCTTTGATTGAAGCGCATATATGGTTTGGCGTTTGAGTACAACACCTTTCATGGTGAGAGCCAAGCCACTAGCTGAATGAAGCCCAAAATCTTCGTAGAATGCTTGCCAGCTTTTTCGGTCCTTGCGCTGGAGTTGAACCCGGGTGGGCCCTCGACTAAAGAACTCAGCTACTGCTTCTACCCCTTCCGTCTCCAATTGCTGGGCCAGTCGTCTGGTTTCCCGTTCAAACTGTTCCCGGTTTGTTGTGCCCGACCCTGCTGATGCTACAATCAATACCCTGGCCATATCCGGATGAGTAATGCCAAAGTTGAGGGCTGTGGTTCCCCCCATGGATAGCCCACCAACATAAGCTTCCTTGATACCGAGGTGAAACAGGAGTCGATAAAGGTCCTCCACAGCGTTCTCCTGGGAGTATGCCCCTGGCTCACTCGGGATATCAGAAGGCGGGTATCCCCTTGCATTGTAGGTAACTACCTGATAGTGCCGAGAAAAGAACTTGACTTGAGACTCCCAGCTTCTGAAGCTTCCTCCCCACTCATGAATCCAAACAAGCGGAAAGCCCTTCCCGGTGACTTCATAGTACAAATTCAGCCCATTTATTGATGCTAAAGGCAAATAACTTCACCTCCTTTCTCTCACTATTGCTTGTACGGCGCCCAACATAGACCTCGTCAAATAGAGCCTTTCCTAACCCTTTAGCTAGCAATCCTGGATGAGTAAGTCCTAGCAATATTCGACTATACACAAGACTAGTTCTCTGTGTTTGGTGGATTGGGCTGGAAGTTTTGGCCTGATCTCTGGACAGTATCCCTGATAGCGCTTCCAGTTCACCTGGTGCGACCATCATTCACCTGTAAGAACCACCCTGAAAGAAAGCCATCAGGTTCAAGATTCCTATTTTCGGTCGATGGTCGGGGTGAGAGGATTTGAACCTCCGACCTCATGGTCCCAAACCATGCGCGCTAACCGCTGCGCCACACCCCGAGAATGAAGTACTGAATCCTAATTATCCAAATTGTAAACTGCAGGTTGCCTATAACTCAAGCTGCAGAAGCTGTCACCTTAGCTTTAAGCTTAGCATATTGCTCGTTTACCCTCTTCTGAATCTTCTCTATCTCTCGCTCGGACAAATGGCGAAAGCGACCTTGCGGTTTCAAATATTCCTCCACAGGCTTGAGCTTGGGGCGATCAACGTTCAATTTATAACGGCCGTATTCCACCTCGTAAAGAGGAAAAACCCCGGTTTCCACAGCAAGGCGGCCTATGTTAATAGTCAAATCTGTTGGCAACCTCCAGCCTGTGGGACAGGGAGCCAGAACATGAATGTAGGCCGGGCCTTTAATATCTGCTCCTTTTCTGACTTTATTCATCAAATCAAAAGGATAGCTAGGGCAGGCTGAAGCTACATAGGGTATATCATGAGCAGCAACAATCTCAATCATGTTCTTCTTCTGGGTTGTCTGTCCAGCCGTAAACTTTCCCACGGGAGTGGTAGTAGTTGAGGCCCCGTAAGGTGTAGCGCTCGACCTTTGGATCCCGGTGTTCATATAAGCTTCATTATCAAGGCAAATATATAGGAAGTCATGGCCTCTTTCTAGTGCTCCTGATAAAGCCGAGACTCCTATATCATTAGTTGCTCCGTCTCCAGCTATGGCGACGCAATTGATTTTCCTCTGAGGTATTCTGCCTTTCTCCATCAGAATCCTATAGCCTGATTCCACACCTGACATTACAGCAGCAGAGTTCTCAAACAGTGTCTGTGTCCATGGAACTCGCCACGCCGTGTCGGGATACATTGAACCGACACCCGACCAGCAGCCAGCAGGAGTCCCAACTATAGTGTCCTTCCCCAATACTTTCAAAGCTAGTCTAATAGTCACAGCCAAGCCACAGCCCAGACAAGCCCTGTGTCCAAAGGAAAGAAGCTCATCCTTGGTTACCAGATTTTTACCAAATTTTATGAATCCACCTTCCATTTCTACCCCCTTATGCCTATCGTTTCAAATATTTCCTTCGACCCCTTCTCAGCGATTTCCCTGCCTCTGTCAATCATCTCCTCGAACTGCTCCACTGATAGATTCCTGCCACAGAGCGCGCCTACAAGCCCAACAACTTTTATGTCCTTCCTCCGGTCAAATAAAGCCGACCTGACTTCAGAGAAAGGGGGACCACCAGGACCACCGAGGGAAATGCAGCGATCGAAGACAATGAGTAGCTCAGCGTCCTCCACTGCTTGGTAGAGTTCTTCAAACGGGAAAGGCCTCCACAAATGAAGAATTATAAGTCCTACATCCTCCCCTCTCGCCCTCTTCCTATCTATGGCCACTTTTGCCGTTTCGCTGAGACTGCCCATGGTCATGAGCAGTGTCTTGGCACCTTCACATCTATATCGATCAATAGGTAAATAGTACCGCCCAAACACATCACCAAATTCGTTCCATACCTGGAGTGCCACCTCCTTTGATTGTCTCAGGTTTACGTCCTGGGCTTTCTTCGTTTCTGAATATATGTCAGGTGAGGAAATAACTGCGTAGGACATTGGTTTATCGGGATTTAGAACAAATGGATGTTGGTACTTGGGAAGAAATCTATCCACTTCCTCCTGTTCCGGCAGAATGACTGGCTCTATCACATGTGTTAAGGTGAATCCGTCCAGGTGCACCATTACTGGAAGCAGCACCCTAGCGTCTTCGCCAATGCGAAAGCCCGACAGAATAAAATCAAATACCTCTTGGTTATTCACCGCGAATAGCTGAATCCAACCTGTATCCCTGGCAGTCATGGCATCAGAGTAATCAGCCCAAATGTTCTGTGGTGGAGCCACAGCCCTGTTGCATACTGCCATAACCACCGGTTGATTCATGGCCGAGACCCAATAAAGGACTTCGTGCATAAGGAAGAAACCTTGGGAAGCGGTGGCAGTGAAAGTTCTGGCTCCAGCTGCCGAAGCCCCAGAACACGCACTCATAGCTGAGTGCTCCGAATCAACAGGTATGTAACCTGCCTTCAGTTCGCCGTTAGCTACCATTTCAGCCAGGCGCTCGACAATATGCGTTTGAGGTGTTATGGGATAGGCAGCGACGATATCGACATCGGCCATCTTTGCCGCCTCAGCAGCAGCGAATGAACCCTCTAAAGCTACTCTTCTGCTCATATTTCTTCCTCCTCTATCATTGTTATGGCCTCCTTAGGACACACGTGGGAGCAAATGCCACACCCTTTACAATAGTCAAGGTCAGGTTCATAGTACCCGTCCTCGAGAGGCGTCAGAGCACTATCGGGGCAGTATAGCCAACATAAACCACACTTATTGCATTTTTCCTTATCCACTACCGGCCTTTCGGTTCTCCAATCACCAGTCTTGAGTCGGACAGCGCTCCCAGGCTTCGTATATATATTGCCAAAGCGCATATCTTGCCAGGTTAGTTCAGATACCGTTTTTGACTCTTTATCCGCCATTTTCTACTCCTTCAGCACAGTCTCATTATAGGCCCTTTTCATAGCTTCGATATTAGCCTCAGCGCGTGTGCCAAACCGCTCCTTGAGTTGCTCAACTAAAGAATCCATGCTCACCGCCTCAGTGACTCTTTCGAGCGCACCCATCATGGCAGTGTTAGTAATAGGCAGCTTTATTGTTTCTCTGGCAATCTTGCTGGCGTCAACCGAGGCCACAGACCACCTGAAACCAAACTCGGACTTTAGCTCCTCAGGTGATTTGCCTGAGTTAACTACGATTTTCCCACTGTCTTTGAGGCCCGAAGTCACATCCACCGTGCGAAGCAACCCTGGGTCGATGACCACTACTACGTCCGGCTTGTCGATATCCGTCCTTATCCTGATAAATTCGTTGCTTATGCGGAGGAAGACAGCAACGGGTGCCCCTCTCCGTTCAGGTCCAAAGCTAGGGAACGACTGTGCATACTGTCCTTCGCTTATGGCAGCGCTGGCAAATAACTCTGCCGAAGTCACTGCCCCCAGCCCTCCTCTGCCATGCCATCTCACCTCAAGAATCTCCTGCATAATATGACACCCCCTTCAGCATTTTTGTAAACAAAAACGAAGACTCCTCCATACAGTTACAAATTAACACTGGCAAGGCTTTCAAAGCACTTGCAATGTTACACGGCAATACACTTCACAATATGCAATCACAACATCGCCTCAAATACCTGATGATTTCATGCCGCAGAGGAAGCTGCTACCTTAGCTTTAAGTTTAGCATATTCCTCCTTTACCCTTTCCTGAATCTGTTCGATCTCTCTCGGCGACAAGTGTCGGAAGCGGCCTTGCGGCTTCAAATACTCTTCTACTGGTCTGAGTTTGGGGCGGTCCACATTTAATTTATAGTGTCCATTATCCACTTCATACAGGGGGAAGACCCCCGTCTCCACAGCAAGGCGACCCAGCTCAATAGTCAAATTTGAGAGTGTCCTCCAGCCTGTGGGACAGACGCAGAAAACATGAACATAAGCCGGACCTTTGACCTCTGCTCCCTTCTTAACTTTGTTCATCAAATCAAAGGGATAGCTAGGGCAAGCTGAAGCCACGTACGGTATATTATGAGCAGCACAAATCTCAACCATGTTCTTCTTTTGAGTTTTCTGTCCGATGCTAACTCTTCCTGCTGGCGCAGTGGTAGTAGAAGCTCCATACGGTGTGGCAGATGATCTCTGGATACCGGTGTTCATGTATGCTTCGTTGTCCCAGCAAACATACAGGAAATTATGTCCTCTTTCGATCGCCCCAGATAGGGATTGAAGCCCTATATCGCTTGTCCCTCCATCTCCAGCCATAGCAACATACTTGATATCCCTTTCAGGCACTTTGCCCTTCCTCATCATAGCCTCCAAGCCTGCCTCCACGCCTGAGATTTCAGCAGCGGCATTTTCAAACAGCGTATGCATCCAGGGAAGCCGCCACGACGTAACAGGAAGCGGCGTCGTGCAGACTTCGTCACACCCTGTCGCCATGGCAATTATGGTATTCTCCCCCAGAGCTTTGCAGGTAAGCCTGATGGCTAGAGCCTCACCACAACCGGTGCAGAAATTATGCCCTTCAGCGAGGAACTCCTTCGTGCTTACCAGATTCTTACCAAATTTTATGAATTCACCTTCCATTTTTACCCCCTTATGCCTGACACCTCACCTCTCACTCCTACGGGCTCAAATAGTTCTTCTGAGCCCTTTTCAGCAATCTCCCTACCTCTATCAACGACATATTCAAAATCCTTCACGGACATGTCTCTCCCACCTAAAGCACCAACAAAGCCAACGACTTTTGGCCTCTTTGCCTGATCATATAAAGCTGACCTGATCTCCGAGTAGACTGGACCTCCAGGACCTCCAGATGAAATACACCTGTCAAAAACGATGAGGATATTTGCATCTTTTGCCGCTTGGCGAAGCTCCTTAAATGGGAAAGGTCGCCAGAGACGCAAGTTTATGAGCCCTACGGACTCACCCTTATCTTGCTTGATATCTATCACCATCTTGGCCGTCTCGCTAAGGCTTCCCATGGTTAGAAGCAATGTTTTAGCCCCTTCAGTTCTGTATGGCTCAACAGGAAAATAATGGCGTCCAAATATATTCCCAAACTCTTCCCATCCCTGGAGCACTATCTCTTTGGACTTTCTGAGCGCCACCTCCTGGGCTATTTTCGTCTCCGCATATATACTAGGGAAGCCTAAGGCTCCGTGTGTCGTTGGTTTCTCAGGGTCCAGTGCCAATCGATATTGAAGTCTGGGCAGAAACCTATCCACCTCACTCTGCTCAGGTAAGAAAAGTGGTTCTGTCACATGCGACAGAGTAAATCCATCGAGATTTACCATTACAGGAAATAAAACCTTAGGATCTTCACCAACGCGAAAAGCCCACAGTGTCATGTCGAACGCCTCTTGATTATTCTGACAGAATACTTGAATCCATCCAGTATCTCTGACAGCCATGACATCAGAATGGTCTGCCCAAACACTTATCGGCGCAGAAAGAGCTCTATTGCATATCACCATGACTATAGGGTATCTCATAGACGAAGCAACATAAACAGCCTCGTGCATCAGTTCCAATCCTTGGCCTGCAGTAGTAGTAAAGGCTCTGGCCCCTACCGCTGAAGATCCGAGGCAAGCGCTCATAGCCGAATGCTCTGACTCAACAGGTATATAACTTGCATCTAGCTCGCCGTTAGCAACCATCTCAGCCAGGCGCTCAGGAATATGTGTCTGAGGTGTTATAGGATAGGCAGCAATAACATCAACATCAGCCATCCTCACCGCTTCAGCAACCGCGTGTGAGGCCTCTAAGGCTAGCCTTCTGCTCATATTTCTTCCTCCTCTATCATGGTTATAGCTTCCTTGGGACACACCCTGGCGCAAATACCACACCCTTTACAATAAAAAAGGTCAGGCTCATAATACCCGTCTTTAACAGCCTTTATAGCTGCATCAGGGCAGTAGAGCCAACACAAACCACACTTATTGCATTTTTCCTTATCCACTACCGGCCTTTCGGTTCTCCAATCCCCAGTTCTACGCAAGCTAGCATTCCCTGGCTCTGTGATTACATTGCCAACTTCCATATCTTTCCAGGTCAGCTCATCGGCCGTTTTTAGCTTCTTTTGTGCCATTATTACTCCTTTATCACAACTTCGCCATAAGCCCTTTTCATAGCTTCGATATTGGCTTCGGCTCGTGCTCCGAATCGCTCCTTCAATTCCTCGATTACGGAATCCGTTTTCACGACATCACTAACTTTCAGGAATGCGCCTATCATGGCAGTATTGGTGATAGGCAGCTTTATCGTCTCTCTGGCAATCTTGGTGGCA
>Ga0315533_1000510_pt1 | contig 33260 bp, 25 predicted proteins | sample SalMarSW160130MG_FD_203081 | JGI IMG/M metagenome (GOLD analysis project Ga0315533, IMG submission 203081) | Salt marsh sediment microbial communities from the Plum Island Ecosystem LTER, Massachusetts, United States - Salt Marsh Sediment SW1601-30 ...
GAGGTGTATAATACTGTCCGTCCCCATCAGGCACTGGGATATCTTACACCGCAACAATTTCTTGAATGTTATCAACAAAATCGAAAAAAAGGAGGTGAGGTGTCACTAATCATATGAACGAGTACAAAGTATTGACAATTTGGCGGGCAGCGGTATAATACTTGTTGTAAGAATAGCCCCTTCAAGAAATACGACTTTCAGACTGGCATCAAATTGGGTGGTCAAGTGTGTGCGTCAGAGGGTTACGACAGTTCCCACAGTGCTCAGTTGAGCGCATGTAGACATCTGAACTGGGCTCTTTTTCCCTGCCGCAGTATAAGCAACTCTTCTTGGATTACACTTGTCCCTGTGCTGGGTGCGACGATGCTTGGCGGCGTCCAACGGACAGTGGCGAGCGATATGACGCAAGCTTGAGATTCTGGCCAGACTGGCCTGTTACTGAGACCTGGCTGATGAAGGAGGAGAATAGAAGGATGAAAATTAGAAGAATCGCAGCAATTTCGCTTGGCGTGGTGATGATTTTCGCTGGAGTATTGAGTGTTTCTGCACAAGAGAGTCCAAGCTCTCCTCAAGCTGAAAGGACTTACACTGCCGATGCCGATTTCGAGGAAGGGGTCTCGACGAGAGTGGAGATAGTTGGAAATCAACTACAGCTCTCCGAGGAACCGGTGACTTTGCCATTTATCTGGGTTTCCGGGGACGAGGGGGTGGTTTCTAAGGTTGACACAGAGACAGGGGATGAACTAGGACGTTATCGGGTGGCACTCTACGGGGGCAGTCCCTCGAGAACAAGCGTTGACCTTGAGGGTAACGTCTGGGTAGGCCTCAGAACAGCCGGCACGGTTGTGAAAATCGGGCTTTATGGAGCGGGTCAGTATATAGATAGAAATGAAGATGGCATAATTCAGACCTCGCGAGACCTTGACGGAGACGGCGATATCACGGGTGCCGAAATCCTTCCCTGGGGTCAGGACGAATGCGTGCTTTTTGAGGTTGTTCTGGTGCCGGGGCACGAAGGAACATATGTTCCCGGAACCTATGAAGGGTCTTATGACACGGATTATTGGGGTGCATCTCCCAGGGGTTTGGCAGTTGATGCTGAAAATAACCTTTGGGTCGGAACCGGGTCTCCACAGAGACTCTATCATATTGACGGCGCCACAGGTGAGATTCTTGATGTGGTCGATGTCTCGCCATGGGACGTCTATACCTATGGAGCGACCATAGACAGCAATGGCATTCTCTGGTTGCTGGATCGATGGCACTATCCTACTGAGCCCCCTCCTACTAAACTTCTGCGCATTGATCCCTCTGATCTGGAGTCAATCCGTGAAGTACATCTGCCATATGAACAATATGCCCTTGCCCCGGATTACCTTGGTCACCTATTCCTGACCGGGTGGGAAAGTAATAAGCTCTTCAAGATTGACATAGAAACTGATGAAATGATTTGGGTGAAGAATACTAGGGAGGGTTGTGCCAGAGGCGTTGTGGTCACTCCCGAGGATAACCATGTCTGGGTAGCGGATACCTGCCGCGACAGCGTTCTTCGCTATGACAACGATGGAAACTTGATAGCTGAAATAAAGGGTCTTACCGAACCTTCAGGCATTGACGTGGATGCGGCAGGCAAGGTTTGGGCCACCGATAAGAGTAGCGAGTATATCCATCGGATTGATCCTGAGACCAACACCATTGACCTGTCCAAGCGATTAAGCGGGACTGGGGGGCATTACAGTTACAGTGACATGACCGGTGAGGTGCTAACAACGATGGTCTCAGGAATCGGCACCTGGACAGTCATCCACGATAGTAACCACGCTGGAACCGCCTGGGAAACTATTTCCTGGACTAGTGAAGAGCCAGAAGATACCTTGCTCCAAGCTGAGGCCAGAAGCTCCCGTAACGGGAGTATTTGGTCGCCCTGGGAAACAGCTGAAAATGGAGTCCCCTTGACTGAAACTCCTGCGGGAAGATATGTGGAAATCAGGGTAACTCTCCAGAGTTTTACCGGAGAGCAATCACCATTTCTCTATGACCTTACTGTCAAACCGGCTGAGCCTGTTTCGCGGTGCTTCATTGCCACCGCCGCCTACGGCACGCCCATGACCGAGGAAATAGAAATTCTCCGTGACTTCAGAGATGAATACCTGCTCACCAACCCACTGGGACAAGCTCTGGTAGGCCTCTATTACAGGGTCAGCCCACCGATAGCCGAGTTCATAGCTGAGCATCCCAGCCTGAAACCAACAGTGAGGGTCGGGCTATTGCCCGCTGTGGCCATAAGTGCCGTAGCCGTCAACACTACTCCAGCCGGGAAGATGGCTATGGTAGGCTTGTTGGTGCTGGTTTCCGTAGTAGTGGCTGTCTGGGCAACGAGGCGGCGAGGTAGAGGGCCAGAGTACACCTGAAGGTGAAATTGCACATTAGCCTGTCTTGTTCAGGGTGATAATGATTAACACTCAGGCATCGCTTGTATCAGTCTTCGGGAGTTAACAAGCCACGATACAGTTTCGGGGGCCGTCGGGATGTTCGGGCCATAACCTGTCAATTGCCTCTTCAAATTGCTGGTCAACATTTCCCCCTTCAAATTCAGGATGCAATCTATATATGCAATCGCGTAGGTATCCGCCTTCGAAGTAAGGCGGAGATAAAGTCCGCCACTGCACTTCCTCATCAGAGCGCCTGTAGTTTGAGAAGGTTGTGATTTGCATTCAGCGCGAACCTTTGGCTTGCTGGTCAAATTGGCAATGATTTATCGAGGTCACTATAATGATGTTTGAATGGCTAACGAAGGATAACAGATGAATCTTTCTCTTTTGCTTTCTTTGCTCAAAGAAATGCCTGCCTACAGGCAATTGGTAGGGAAGCTGTCCGTGGTAAAAGGTGAGCATAAGGCAACCATACTTGATGCCGCCAAACCTTACTTGATTGCCGCTCTTTACGAAGAGCTTAATTTGCCTCTCATGGTGGTGACCGGTCAGCCTGAGAGTGCCAGAAAGCTTCATGAGCAGCTTCGAGCCTGGTGTTCACCTTCGGCCGAGTTGCATCGTCTCCCTGAGCTCGACTTCCTGCCTTATGATAGTTCTCAGCTATCGGCTGTCAGCTATCAGATGGTGGAGAGGTTGAGGGCATTAGCCACCTTAGCCCTTTATGAGCCTCTCGCGTCCTGTCATTCTGAGGGAGCGAAGCGACCGAAGAATCCCCTTGATAGCAGTCTCCGCGAAGAATCCGAAGACCCTTCCCCTTCACTTTGTTCAGGGTTCAGGGTGACAAAAGCTCCCTTGGTAGTGACCTCAGCCCTGGCAATCATGAGTAAAACCATCCCGCAAAGGGATTTTGTGGCTGCTTGTCATGTTCTAAAGCCGGGCATGGATGCTGAGCCCGTGGAGCTACTGCGCCTATGGCAAAGCATGGGCTACGAAGTAGAGGACGTTGTCGAGGTGCCCGGGCAGATGAGCAAACGGGGTGGCATTATTGATGTCTTCCCCCCGTGTAGCCAGTTGCCGGTTCGAATAGAGTTCTTTGGCAACCAGATAGAGAGCATGAGGTGCTTCGACCAGGAAAGCCAACGCTCAACCAGCTCCGTATCCTCGTTGATTGTCACCCCGGCCAAAGAGTTTATACCAGTAGCTGACAGCTCTGAGGTGGTGGATGGAAGCATATTTGATTACCTTGGCGGTGATGCCTTGCTTGTTCTCGATGAACCTGAAGGCATTGAACTTACCATCACCAGGCTAAACGAGGAAACTCAAGAATTAAGAGCCGCAAAGACGGAAAGAGGCGAGCTGCCTGAGGATTTTCCCTCTCCTTACCTCACCTGGGAAGAATTAGAGTCGCAGATGAAAGAAAGGGATAGAGGAAGGAAAAGTGCTCTTTTTTTGGCGCTAGAAACATGGGATGCCGCCCAGGGCTATGGACAGGCTTTGCCCTTCATCAGAGCTCAGAGTTATGGAAGCCAACTGGAAAGGTTCCTCAAAACAGCCAAGCAAATGGTGGAACAAAGACAGCGCGTGTTCGTAGTTAGCCATCAGGCAAATCGTTTGGCTGAACTTCTCCAGAAAGAAGGCATTCATACTTCGCCGGCATCACAGATAGAGCAGATACCTCCGCCCGGTTCAATCACCGTGCTCCAGGGCTCACTGGACGGAGGCTGGGTAATGGATGACAGGCTGACCCTTATTACTGATGCCGAGCTCTTCGGCTTTGTGAAGCAGCCGCGAGCAGGCAAGAAGAGGCCAATACCTCACCAATGGTTTCTTCCTCAGTTAGCTCCCGGCGATTATGTCGTCCATGTTGACCATGGCATCGCCAGGTTCCACGGTCTGGCCAGGATGTCCTCCGATGGAATGGAAAGAGAATACCTTGTTTTAGAGTATGCCGCTGGTGACAAGCTCTATGTGCCTACTGAACGGATAGACCGCGTCAGCCGCTATATCGGTGCTGGCGACCAGGCACCACGCTTGAGCCGTTTGAGAACCCCTGAGTGGCAAAGGACGAAGAAAAGGGTTAAAGAATCGGTGGCGGAAATTGCTCAGGAGCTGCTTGACCTTTATGCTGCCCGGGAAGTAGCTCCCGGCTTCGCTTTCTGTGAAGATTCGCTATGGCAACAGGAGCTGGAGGCATCATTCCCTTATATGGAAACACCAGACCAGATCGAGGCAATCATGACGGTTAAAGAGGACATGGAAAAAGCCAAGCCCATGGACCGGCTCATCTGTGGAGACGTGGGCTATGGCAAAACCGAGATAGCCTTGCGTGCTGCCTTTAAGGCGGTTATGGATAATAAACAAGTAGCTATTCTGGTCCCGACCACCGTGCTGGCTCAGCAGCATTTCATTACCTTTACCGAGAGGTTGCAAACTTTTCCTTTAAGAGTAGAAATGCTGAGCCGCTTCTGTCCGCCGGAGAAGGAAAGGGAAGTCCTTGAAGGCTTAGCCAATGGCACTGTGGATATATGTATTGGCACTCATCGCCTGTTGCAAAAGGACATCACATTCAAAGAGCTGGGAGTGGTGATAATCGATGAGGAACAACAGTTTGGCGTGGTGCAGAAGGAAAAACTCAAGCAGATAAGGAAGGAAGTGGACACCCTGGCTCTTAGTGCTACTCCTATCCCGCGCACCCTTCACATGTCCTTAACCGGAATCAGGGATATGAGCATCGTGGAAACGCCTCCCGAAGAACGCCTGTCTGTCAAGACCTACGTCGGGGTCTACGATGGCACTCTGGTCAGGCAGGTGGTATTGCGTGAACTGGAGAGGAATGGTCAGGTCTTCTTTGTCCATAACCGCGTTCAAAGCATTGCTTGGGCTGCCAGCAAATTACAGGATTTAGTGCCCGAGGCTCGAATAGCCATAGCTCACGGGCGAATGCCTGAAGAACAATTGGAAAAGGTGATGACGGATTTTATCGCTGGCAAGTATGATATTCTGGTGACCACCACTATTATCCAATTAGGTCTGGATATGCCTAATGTTAATACGTTGATTATTGACCGGGCTGACAGGTTCGGCCTAGCTCAGCTTTATCAGTTGAGGGGCAGGGTGGGTCGCGGTATCAACCAGGCTTATGCTTATTTCTTCTTTGACGAGGGGAGGCAGCTAACCCCCCAGGCTCATAAGAGGCTCAGGACTATCTTCGAGGCTACCGAACTGGGTTCGGGATTCGGTATCGCTATGAAGGACCTGGAAATTCGGGGGGCGGGCAATCTTTTAGGTGTCAAGCAAAGCGGGCATATCGCTGCCCTGGGCTTTGACCTTTATTGCCAGTTGCTGGCTGAGGCCGTAGAGGAGTTAAAAGCAAAGCAAGCTGGCGAAGCGAGGAAGAGTGTTGTTGCATGGGAAGCGAAGGAATTGCCCAGCATATCCCTGCCCTTAGCCGCCCACATACCGGAGGAATATGTTCCCAATCTAAATACTCGATTAAGCCTTTACCACAGACTAGCCAGGGTGGAGCATATTGAGGAAGTAGAGGATGTGGCCCAAGAATTCAAGGATAGATTTGGTCCTTTGCCCCGGCCTGTGGACAATCTTCTTTACATGGTGAAAATCAAGGTTCTGGCTACGCGGGCCGAGGTAAGCTCTGTTTCTACACAGGGAAGGCAAATTGTAATAAAGCCCCAAACCGTTAATTCCCTTCTTAAGATAAAAGGGGTAAGGGGAGTTATGAGTGAATATCTTGATGGCGCAGTTAAAATAGGTGCCACGCAGATCAAGTTAGACACCAGGCTCCTGGGGGACAGATGGACAGAAGTGCTGGAAGAGATACTAGGTTCTAATTAAAAGTTGCTGAAAAATTCGGTTGCTGAAATGCACAAATATTTGAAAACCAGAAACTTGTTATGAGCATGGCAGGACTTAAAGGTTGCCGTTCGCACGAAGGGACACAAATGACGGATTTTGGAGATAAGCTTGTTGGGGTTTATCACTTCCTCACTGATCGGGCGCCCAGGGATATTCCGTTTGTTGACCCCCGGCCTCACCCTGCCAACCCCTGGCTCAGAAATGACCAAGCTCTGGTGGCTAAGGTGAAGGCGGGTGGAGACATCAGGGCTGCTATTGATAGGGCCATCGCACTGCTAGGTTCCCTGGAGCAGGTTATAGGCAAGGGCGACTGGGTTCTGCTTAAGCCAAATTTTAACAGCCAGGACCCATATCCTGGCTCTACCGACCTGGCGTTTCTGCGCGCCGTAGTCGAACTCCTCCTGGAAGCGGGAGCAAAAGTTACGATAGGCGAAAGCTCTGGAGGGATATGGAGACCCACCAGGAAGGTGTTCAGGAAACTGGGTATGTTCGAGTTAGCGCGTGATTTAGGGGTGGAGCTCATTGCTTTCGATGATAAGCCTGATGATTGGGTAAGGGTCAAGGTTAATGGGGACTATCTGAGCTCTGTTTCCATGCCGCGCTCAGCCTATGAAGCTGACAAGATAGTATATCTGCCCTGCATGAAAACTCATGATATGGCACGATTTTCGGGGGCGCTGAAGCTTGCGGTAGGCTTTATGCACCCTGGCGAACGGCGTGCTCTTCACGCTCGCCACTTGGAGCAAAAGATTGCGGAAATCAGCCTGTGCTGGCAACCGAATCTCATAATCATGGATGGCAGAAAGGCCTTCGTTTCAGGTGGTCCTGCCAAGGGACAATTGGTGAAGCCTGAAGTGGTGCTTGCTTCCGGGGACCTTGTGGCTATTGATGTCGAAGCGATTAAAGTGCTCCTGGCTTACGAGGCCAATAACAAGCTCGTGGCGGACCCCTGGCAGTTACCCCAGGTCAGGACAGCTTTGAGGCATGGCTTGGGGGTGGGAGAGAACCGCTACATTGTAGTTGAATGAATTGTTGAGGAGCGGCAGAAAGCCAGGCAAGAAATCCTGAAACTCATTCCTGATGGGGTTGCCATAGGAGCGGGGGCTCGATAACCATTCGGCAGCCATTCCAGGATTTAACCCTGGTGAGGTAGGGCTTGCCAATGTGTGATATCAGGTGTAAAATCAGTCGATTATGTGGCGTAAGGTAGCTTCGGTTTGGTGTAACTTGGAAAGCGAGGATTTTGAATGACGAAAGCAGGCATCTCTTCCATCCTGGCAGACGGGACCGTCTACAGTAAGAGAAAGAACTTCTGCCCTTTCTCCACGTCTCCTCCGGAGGCTTATGTCCCTATCTTGGGAGAGGAGAGAGTGGAGAGACTGCAGAAGATAGCTCAGCGGGTGAAAGGCTTAAAAATGCTAACCCTGAATGCTAGCGCCCAAGGTGGTGGTGTCGCTGAGATGCTTTACAGTGCTGTCCCGTTCCTGAATATGCTGGGTGTAGAAACTGAGTGGAAGGTTATTCGTGGTTCCAAGGAGTATTTCGAGTCCACGAAGGAGCTACACAACTTACTACAGGGCAAGGCAGGCTCCTTCAGTCCAGAGCGTCGACAGACTTACCTATGTACCCTCGAGGAGTGTGCCAAGCAGAATCTTATTGACTACGAACCTGACGTGATAGATGTGCATGACCCACAGCCACTGGGCTTGAATCACTATCTCAGAAGACCAGGGGAAACCTGGCTCTGGAGATGCCACATAGATATTGATAAAGAGACTATAGAGGGCAACCCTGGTTTGTGGGATTTCTTTACCGAGTGGGCTGGGTGCTATGATGCCACCATATTTTCGGCGGCTCACTACATTATCTCACGGTGGCCGGTGCCCAAGTTCATAATCCCTCCCTTCATTGACCCTCTTTCTGAGAAGAATAGGGAATTGAGCCAGGGGGAGATAGACAAGGTTCTCACTAAATACCAAATAGCCCCCGAGGTCCCAATCATTGCTCAGATTGGGAGATTTGACCCCTGGAAGGGAATAGACAGGACTATTGCCACCTACCGCCGGGTGAGGAAGGAAAGAAAATGCCAGCTTATATTGGCAGGTGGCTTGGCCGCCGATGACCCGGAAGGAGAGAGAATTCTGTCCCGAGTTTATGAAGACACAAAGAACGATGAGGACATCCATGTGCTAAATCTGTCGCTGGACGACCGCCTGGAGAACCATAGGGAGGTGAACGCGCTCCAGCGGGCCGCCAGAGTGATAATGCAGCCATCTATCAGAGAAGGCTTCGGGTTGGTGATTACTGAGGCATTGTGGAAGGGCAAACCGGTGATAGCCGCTGACGCGGGTGCCATACCCCTTCAGATTCGGGACGGCGATACCGGATACTTTTACCAGACACCACGCAAGACGGCACAAAAGGCAATCTATTTCCTAGAGAAACCCAAGGCTGCTGAGGCGATGGGCAAAAGGGGCAGAGAGTATGTGGAGCAGCACTTTCTCCTTCCTGATCGGATTGCCGATTATCTCATGGCCATAAGCATGGTTATAAATGGGGCTGTGAGCAAGGAAGTCTGTACTGAATGCATAATCAGCTTTCACCCCTGGTTCAACTTGAGCAAGCGGAGGAGACTCCAATTTTTGTAGTTGCTTGATTCATCAAGCACAATCCTACATTTTTGTCCTGGCTTTCACCGCCCTCCTACCATTTTTCTTAACAGAGAAGTCGCTTTGCTTGGGGAACTAAGGCTGAATCTAGCTGCCGAAGCACCAAGCCCCACCTTTATAGACCACGCTGTAGAAGGGAGAGCCTTGAAAGTATCCTCATCGGTCCAATCATCGCCCAGTGCCAATATAAAGTCCCATTCCTCTCTCGAAATCCATATTAAAGCCGTGCGCCCCTTGTTTATGCCGGTGTTTATCACTTCCACTACCTTACTTCCTTCCAACACCTGAAGGTTTAAATTGGCAGTTATATCTGAGAGATTGTTTATCAACTCCCGGGCTCGAAGCTCACCTAGCCTGGGGTTAGCTTTTCTGTAATGCCAGACAAGGGAGAACTCTTTTTCTTCAATGAAGGAGCCCGGGGTTCTATCCACCCATGACTCGAGTATCGGATACACCTCTTCCTTCCACTCACTTGTCAGGGTCTCTATCGTCTCCCATCCTCCACCCTTTTCTTTAATCCACACGCCATGTTCAGCCACCAATCCCACATTGAGACCGCCGAACCATCTCTCCAAGGTATCTTTATCGCGTCCACTTATGAGCACTACTTCGGTTCGAGGATTCTTGGCAAGCTTTTCAAGCAATCCCAGGAGCTTGGCTCCGGGCATTGCTTCCACTGGTTTGGGTGAAAAAGGGACGAGTGTGCCATCATAATCCAATAGGAGTAATGCTTTATCGCTCTCTTGGAAATCGCTGGCTAATTTCTTCTGCATCTCATAGGTCAATGCCTTTTCTTCCATCTCCCGTTGAAGTTTCTTGGTGTAAAGCAGTTTATCCATAAATTCATTTGCCCATCGCTCCACGTCGTAACGACGCAGGCGTTTCTGCATTATGCGGTTGCGCTCTATTTGCTCTTGTTCTGGCATTTCCAAGGCTTCTGCCAATGCCTGGGCAATCTCTTCCTGGTTATTGGCATTTATTATAATCGCCTCCCCCAGTTCTTGAGCAGCTCCGGCAGTCTCACTAAGTATTAAAACCCCTTTCCCGTCCGTCTTGGTTGCCGTGTATTCTTTAGCTACAAGATTCATCCCGTCTCTGAGAGGGGTAACAAGGGCAACATCAGCCAGGCTGTAAAGGGCGGCGAGGGAATGGAAGGGTAAAGAGCGGTATAAGTACCAGACTGGCATCCAGCCTATAGTCCCATGTTTTCCGTTGATTTCGCCCACAAGTCCATCTAGCTGTTTCTTCAACTGCATATAGTGTTCCACTCTTGTGCGTGAAGGGACTACCAGCAAAACAAGAATCACCTTCCTCTTGAACTTTGGGTTCCTGTCCAGAAACAAACTGAAAGCTTCCAACCGCTGGGGGATGCCTTTGGTGTAATCCAGACGGTCCACTGAAAGAATTACCTGGCAATCTCCTAGTTTTTTGTGAAACCTTTTTCTCTCTGCTTGCGCTTTTGGGTTCTGGGCAACGCTGGAGAATTGTTCATAGTTTATTCCCATGGGAAATGCGTCCGCCCTTACTAGCCGATCGGCCGCGGTGATCTGCCCCATAGCCACTTCATAACCCAATAGACGATGCACGCTGTCCAGGAAGTGCCCGGTGTAGTCATAGTTGTGAAAACCTACGAGGTCTGCGCCTAAAAGTCCCTCCAGAATTTGTTGACGCCATGGTAACAAGCGAAATATTTCAAAAGACGGAAAGGGGATGTGGAGGAAGAAACCCACTGTTGCCTTTGGCAACCTTTCTCTTAAGAGCTTGGGGAGGAGCATTAAGTGATAATCGTGTATCCAGATAATATCATTAGGCCTGGCAATTCCAGAAACTACGTTGGCGAAAGCTGTGTTGACTCGTTCATAAGCCTGCCAGAAATCTTCGCTGTATTCCGCATAGAGGGGGAAGTAGTGAAAAAGAGGCCAGATAGTTCTGTTGCAGATACCTTGGTAGTAGGCTTCGACATCGGGCTGTGAGAGAGAAACCGGGTAGCAGTTTTCAGATAGCAATCTCGCCATGATATCTTTTCCCCTTTTTATTCTTTTCCGGCCTATCCCCGCCCATCCTATCCAGATGCTGGGGTAGGATTTGTGCCACGATCTTAGACCTGTAGCCAGGCCACCAACACTGGGCTCAACGTGCAAATCGCCTTTCCTCTCCTGAATAGTGAGAGGCAGCCTATTTGAAACAATTAATAACCTCTGCATGATTTTCTACTCCAATTCCACTTTGCAATCATCACCTATGAACAGCCTTATCTTCTTAGGGCTTTTCCCCTGTCCAGCTAATACCGTATTTCTACCAATGACACTATCAGCCAGGTGCTTGATTTTCAAAATTTGGCAATTCTCCAGTATTACCGAATGCTCCAGGGATGAATCCTCGACCACCGTCCCAGCCCTGATGTTGGTGAAAGGTTGGATAAGGGAATTTTTTATCCGACAATTTGCTGCGATAAATACCGGACCTCGAACAAGGCTGCTTTCTAATTTTGTTCCCTCTCCGATTTGGACTCTGCCGACGATGCGGCTTTGCGAATCCACTTCCCCTTTAATGTCCCGCTTCAAGAAGGCATCAAGAACAACACGATTAGCCTCAATGAGCCCATCATTGCTGCCGATGTCAAGCCACCAACCCCGGAGAAGGTGGCTTCTAATCCTCTTTCCCATCTCCAGAAGCTTCTGGATGGCGTCGGTTATCTCCAGCTCCCCCCGCCAGGAAGGCTTTGTCTGAGCTATAGCTTTGTGAATCTCAGCGGTGAAAAGGTAAACTCCGATTATGGCCAGGTTGCTCTTCGGTTTCTTGGGCTTTTCTACCAGATGTACCACTCTTCCTGAAGAGTCGAGCTCAGCTACGCCAAAAGCCTTGGGGTCGGGCACTTCCTTGAGGAGAATGCTGGCATCGGAGTTGGAAGCGTGGAACCCGTCCAGGAAATCTTTGACGCCTTCCTGGATGAGGTTGTCGCCCAGGAACATGAGAAAAGGTGAATCGCCGAGGAAGCCCTGGGCTACCTTGACAGCGTGCGCCAGCCCCAGGGGTTCAGGCTGGACGATGAATGTAATCTTCCCTCCCCACTCTGAGCCAGTACCTATGGCTTCCTCTATGTAAGGGCCGGAGTCTGGAGATACAACGATGCCGATATCTTTGATGCCAGCTTCTTTTATATAGTCCAGCACATGAAATAAAATCGGCTTATTGCCCACTGGTAGGAGGTGCTTCGGGATAGTGTTAGTTAGCGGCTTAAGTCTTGTGCCTTTGCCGGCAGCCAGAACTAAAGCTTTCACCCAGCCACCCCACTGCTGTGCCTGTTGACTTGCCCACACATCTTCCCGACCAACTATGCCCTTTCAGCTCTACCCTGGTCACTCGAAATAGTGGACCGGGCGACGTACTGCTTTATAAAGTTTAGCGCATCTATAGAGGTTTGGTCAACCCTATTTAAGCATTGCCAGATAGAAACTAGAATAATCGCCCAGGAGAACCAAACTCATCACCTGAGCCAAGGCGCTTTCCCCTCTGGCCTCCGCAAATTCATAAGCGATTCCCGCATTGGCCAGCAATTCAGCGGTAGCCTCGTAGCGAAGCCCTCGTTGTCAAGCCGACAATCGGGGATAAGGCCCCTTTTATTTAGTTTTAGGCCCTTTCAAGAAATCTAAATTTCTCGGCATTGATTTTAGGGGCATTTCAGAACGAAGTTCAGGAACTTCTTCATAATTTTTATTTTTGATCCACCCGGCTTGCGTGTAGTAATACGAAAATCCCCCTTTTGTTTCAATACTTTCATAATCGGATTTGCATTCTTTTGATATCCAATTTCCCATTTTCAATATTTTTGAAGTGGGATTGATTGTTACATGTCCATAAAAAGAAGGAACTAAAACACGATCTCCCTCCGTTGCTTTTACATAGCAAACATCCTGGATTTTCCCTTCTCCCCTCTTTTGCATCAAGAAGATTCCTTCTCCTTCCAAAACAATATATAGTTCTTGATATGCCCCAATGTGGTAATGTCCTTTTGTTTTTACAAATTCTTGCCCCAGCATCTTGGGCGGAATCGTCGTAATATCATATCTTAAGTCATTTTTTTCCTCGAGCCCTCGCTCCATATAATAAACCTCGAAGTTGGGAGCAGTTTTTGCCCATGCCTTGTCGTAGAGGACCATCTTCATATCATCCAGATACCGAATTTCCGTTTCTATTCCCATATTCCTCCTCGTTTTATGCACTAGTTTCCCAGAATTTCGCTGGTTTAAGGTGATTAAGCATTCCTGACTTATCGAATTGCCAGTAGGCAGAGGCATTATCTAAATCAACCATGGTTGACCCTCGATATCTTGCTACTGTGCCCTAATCGGCTGAGCTATGGTTCCTGTTTAGAAGAATACTCCAATTAAGCGATTCAGGCAAACTGCTAAGCTGTGCCACAGTTGTGGGAAGCCCGGCAGCCAGAAACAGAGCCAGAAATAATTTGACAATAGGCAATGCGTATGATATTTTAGTATTACCTTATAAATTAGGTAAGCAGTAAGAGAATTGTCATTGCAGGTATTAACATGAGAGAGAGTTTAGCTACAATTACTGCTAAGGGGCAGGTAACCATTCCTGCTGAGGTCAGGAAGGCTCTGGGGCTTAAGCCTAAGGATAAAGTAGCCTTCGTCTTTAACCAGGGTGAGGTAAGGATTGAGCCATCATCTTCGACGCTCAGGCTCGGCTTCGGGGCAGTTAAACCGCGGAAAAAACCCGAGGACTTCAAAGAATTGCGAGGCGAGGTACAGAAGTGGGTAGCTCACAAGGCTGAGGAAAAGCTATAGATGGAATATGCCTTTCTGGATGCCAACGTTATTCTGCGCTACTTGCTTCGGGATGATGAAACAAAGGCGCAGCGCTGCCTTGAGCTATTGGAAAAAGCCGAGAGAAGGGAGATTACTCTTCGTACCACGGATTTAGTTGTCGCTGAACTAGTCTGGGTACTGGAATCTCCTGTTACCTATAATCTGCCGAGGGAAAGAATCAGAGAGCTGCTTTTGCCTGTCATTCTTTTACCCGGATTGAAACTGCCTGGCAAGAAGCTTTACCGGCAAATCTTTGACCTCTATATTGACCAGGGCATTGACTTCATTGATGCCTATAATACCATTCACATGGGAAAGCAAGGGCTAACTCGAATCTATAGCTACGATTCTGACTTCGACCGGATTGCCGGGGTTAGCCGTATCGAGCCATGATGAGCGCCAAAGTAATTTTAAGAATTCGTCTCTTGTCAGACCTGTCTCTCTAATTATAGCCTTGAGAGTCCCTCCTCACCCACAACCTCTCCCCATTGATAATGAATTCGATGGTGCCATCCTCATCTGTATGATAAACATTGTCCTCACCGCAATGACATGCGGTAACCAGTAAACAGTCTCCTGATATTATCATTGACATCTGGATAAACTAACGTTAATCTTATTAAAACGAGCAAAACTTCCTTTAGTGTGAGATGGCCGTGGGTGGAGACAAGAAGAGAGTGCTTATCCTGGGCGCTGGAGCGGCGGGGATTAGCGCTGCACTGGAGTTGAAGAAGGCCTCCGCTGGTACGCCGGGGCTGGAGGTAACACTGGTGAACCAGCGGAATTATCATCATCCTCTGCCCTTTATATGGCAAATAGTTAGCGGGAGCGTTGAGCCCAGTCATATCTCTTTCCCCTTGCATGCCCTGCTGAGAAGAAGGGGTGCTGTGGGGCCGGTTAAGTTCAGGCAGAGCCGGGTGCAGGGCATAGATGTGGAGAGGAAGGTAGTCAGCACCGATGATGGAGAGCTGGAGTGGGACTATCTGGTGGTAGCCCTGGGCAGCACTACCAATTTCTTTGGGATGGCCGAGGTTGAGGAAAATTCGCTAAGTTTGAAATCTCTGAGAGATGCTGTCAGCATCCACAATCACATTTTGGACAACTACGAGGCGGCATTGCGGGAAGGAGATGAACAACGCCAGCGTGAGCTACTCACCTTTGTGGTGGTGGGAGGCGGACCCACCGGGATAGAACTGGTGGCGGCTATTCAGGACTTCCTGCGCAAGGCGCTGATACGGAACTACCCTTCCCTGATGTCCCAGACTCGGGTGCTCCTGGTCGAGGCACAAGATGCTCTCTTATCTGGCATGAAGGCTAAAATGTCAGAACTGGCTATCAGCCGGCTAAGCTCTCGAGGAATTGAGGTTTTATTGAAAACTCGTATTACCAAGGTCTGGTCAGGTGGTATTCAGACTGCTGATGGACAGACTATAGCAACCAACACTGTTATTTGGGTAGCGGGGGTGAAGCCGGTGGCTGTTGTGGAATCGCTGCCTTTCAATAAGGCGAAGGGTGGGCGCATCATGGTGAATCAGTATCTGGAAGTCCCGGAGTCACCCGGTGTCTACGTACTCGGGGATTGCGCTTATTTATTACAAGAGCATGGCTCGGTACCCTATCCCCCAACCCAGCAGGTAGCTGAGCGACAGGGCCCGGCCTGTGCCAGAAACATCGTTCGTGCCATGCGAGGTGAGCGCCAGCGTCCCTTCCGTTACAAGTTTAAGGGGCAGCTAATATATATGGGCAGGAATCTGGCGGTGGCTCAGTTAGGGAATCGTGTCTTCGATGGTTTCGCTGCTGCGCTGCTGCGGCGATTCTTTTATCTATGGGTATTTATCTCATATCTTGGGCTGCCGACGGGATTTAGAAGAAAGCTAGGTGCCGTTTGTGGTTGGATCCCTGCCTACTTCTACCATCGCAATACGGCTCACCTGGAGTGAGTAGCGGACGCGGTCAAGGAGGGTTACAACTCTTCACTCCTGCTAAATCTTAGCCACAGCCTATCCCCATCGGTAATGAACTCGATGGTGCCGTCCTCATCTGTGCGATGTGCATTGACTATCGCTAGGACGTTGGCTATTTGACTACCCTCGACAGCACCTGCTAGACTGTCGACACATTCTAGTATGAGCACGTCTAAGGAGGCGAAATGGCAGATCCAAGAGTCGAAACTGTAGCTAAGATTCTGGTCGATTATTCTGTAGAGGTACGACCGAACCAGCTGGTCCACATCACCGGTGGCCCTGAGGGTGCACCGTTGATATTGGCTGTTTATCAGAAGGTTCTGGAGCGCGGTGCTCACCCTTTTCTCCAGGTTGAGCTGGAAGCTGCAGAAGAGCTTCTGTACACCTATGCTAGCGATGCCCAGCTTGATTACGTCCCGCCGTTCATGAGGGAGGTCATTGAGCAAATCGACACAAACATCGGGATCTGGACGAATGCGAACACCAAGCGGCTCACCAATGCTGACCCTGCCAAGCAGTCCCGCCGGGCAGTGGCGAGGCGTCCCCTCTCCGATCGATTGCTCGAGCGGGCGGCTAAGAAGGAGCTGCGCTGGACCGGGACCCTCTATCCGACCCAGGCTTTCGCTCAGGATGCGGAGATGTCGCTCCGCGAGTTCGAAGATTTCGTCTATAACGGTTGCCTGGTCCATGAACCTGATCCAATCAAGGCCTGGAAGACAATCTCTAAAAAGCAGCAGCGCCTCGTTGATTGGTTGAACAAGGCCAGGCAAATCCATGTCGTTGGCCCCGATACCGATCTTAAGCTCGAGGTTACAGGCCGGGAGTGGGTGAACTGCGACGGGCACGAGAACTTCCCCGATGGGGAGATATTCACCGGCCCCATCGAGGAGAGCGTGAACGGGCATATCAGATATACGTATCCTGCTTGTCACTTCGGCCGTGAGGTGGAGGATGTCCGACTCCAGTTCAAGGATGGGAAAGTCATCAAGGCCACGGCGGCTAAGAATGAGCAGTTCCTGTTGAAGATGCTGGAGACCGACAAAGGGGCACGCTACGTGGGGGAATTCGCCTTCGGGACTAATTCCGGGATCCAGCGGTTCACCAAGAATATCCTGTTCGATGAGAAGATTGGCGGAACGATACACCTGGCCCTGGGGAAGGGTTATCTCGAGACAGGGAGCAAGAACAAGTCCGCCATCCATTGGGATATGGTCTGCGACCTCCGCGATGGCGGAGAAGTCCGTGTAGATGGGACTCTCTTCCTCAAAGACGGGAAAATCGTGATCTAAGGCAGGGCTTCGTGACAGTCCCTGTGACGGGCTATCCCGACGGTTTGGTTATCGCTTCACGGGGCAAAGCAGAAAGGTGCATCTCGGTAGGGGAAGGGCTAGGAGCAACCCTGCATGATTTCCTGCTACGGCAGGAAGTCTACCATTATAAGCGCCTAGCTACCGAATAAATTTCCTAGCTGTCTGCTTTCACCCATAGCTTTTCCCCATCGGTAATGAACTCGATGGTGCCATCTTCATCTGTGCGATAAACATTGTCCTCACCCACCCTGTCAATCAGTCTCTCCATCACCTCAGGGCTGGGATGGCCAAAGGGGTTATCCGCCCCTGCCGAAATCACCGCTACCTCAGGGGCAACCGCAGCCAGAAACTGCGAGGTGGTAGAGGTCCTGCTGCCGTGGTGGGCTACCTTGGAGACTGATACGCAATATACAAGAAGTGGCAGCTACGTGGGTGGTGGAGTTAAGGATTCCGAGGGGCACACCTCCATCTCGATATTCAGATACCTGTCGCTGACCTACTTGAATTTTGGGGGTAGTCTTAGGCTTAATTGTATTAAGAAATGGGCTGCCAGCTCAGGAAAGGATAAGTCTCGTCGTCAATGATATTCCAGATGTAGGAAGGGTTGCGTGTAGTGGGATTGGCTACTGCAATTATATCCCAAGTTGCTCCTGAGAAGGTGGCGATGTTCTGCATTTGTGCCGTGTTCTTGCCTGTGCCGCCATCCGAAGTAGCTTGTCCGCTGGTCTCGGTGTCCCAGAAGGAGTTGCTCACAGTGCCGCCACTGTTGTCTCCCACCAAACCGCCAACATAATTGTTGCCAATTACACTGCCAATTGAGTAGGAGTTGCTTACAGTGCCGGAGAGAATTCTTCCTACGAGACCGCCAGCTGATTCATTGCCGGTCACGCTACCGGTGGCGTAGGAGTGGCTCACAGAGACGTTGCTATTGTTAAAATTGCCACTAGATCCCACCAGACCACCAATAACCTCTACGCCAGTCACACTGCCAGTGGCATAGCAGTTGGTCACAGTACCCTCATAGTTAGCTCCCACCAGCCCACCAATAAAAATGTTACCACTTACGCTGCCCATGGAGTAAGAATTGCTCACAGTGCCCCAATTAATTCCCACCAGCCCGCCAATTTTTGCCTCGCCAGCCACGCTGCCAGTGGAGTAAGAATTACTGACGGTGCCGTCATAATTCTCTCCCACCAGACCACCAGCAGTCGTGCCAGTCACACTCACACTACCAGTGGCATAGGAATCGCTCACAGTGCCCTGGTTCCATCCCACCAGACCGCCAACACGGTCTTCCTCGCTAATCACACTGCCGGTAAAATGGCAGTTGCTCACAATGCCCGCGTTCCCTCCCACCAGACCGCCAACGCTCCGATTACCAGTGACGTTACCGATGGAATAAGAATTGCTCACAGTGCCATGGTCGCCGTTGACTCCGACCAGACCGCCGACATAGTAGCCGGTACCATTCACGCTGCCAGTGGAGTAGGAATTACTTACGGTGCCAGCACTAAGAGCCACCAGCCCCCCAACCCACTCATATCCGGTCACAGTGGCGTTGACGACGCCGAGATTTGTAATGCCCCCGTTATAATAAACACTATTGAAAAGCCCCACATTATATTCGTCGGGGCGGTTGATAAATAGGTCGCATATCTCATATCCCCCACCATCAAGAGTTCCGACGAACACTTCATATGACGACTCATTAGTGGATCCAATCGACTGCCAGCCCTTTCCCCCATTGGCTGTCGTCCCCGCCAGCTCCTCGTAACCGGGAGTGGTGGAATTGAGGTCGTTCATCAAAATGTAAATGCCGCGCAGGTCATCTCTGATGGCATTCAAATCATACCAATCCCATACCAGTGTTGGTACGGCAAAGTTGGCGCTGATGGAGTAGTCGTTGTCCATGACTATAGTGGTTGCGGCGGCCCTGTAATCGGCGATGTGAAGCAGACCGCCACTCCAGTTGACAAATTGGTAACCCTCGTCAGCCTCGGCCATCAGGTCGACCTCCGTGCCTGCGTCATAGGTAAATGTCCCCTCGCCAGGCTCAACTACTGATCCTCCAGGTGTGCTGGTGATAGTGAGAGTATAAGATTCACCATTACCACTACAACCCACCATCCCGGCAAGTAAAGTTACTGTAATCAATAAGGTACAAATTCTTTTCATGAATATTCACCTAACTATGTTATTGTATCATAAGCGAAGTAAATATCAATATCCTTCTTTGTAGTATCCACCGACACCTGAAAAAGTCTGAAAATCGAGCGCCCCAAGCAGGATGCCGTTCTATTGGAGACTGATACGCAATGGACAACAACTAATAGCTGGGAGGTTGATTAGGGCAGAGATTACCTTATTGAGCCTGCAGTCCTGAGACACAGTGGACAGAAGGTGGTGACTAGTTCAATTATTAACAATGAGATTCTAAAGGGGAAATTTGTTGGCAGATACCCACAATCTCTCCCCATCGGTAATAAACTCGATGGTGCCATCCTCATCTGTTCGATAAACATTGTCTTCGCCCAGCCTGTCAACCAGTCTGTCCATCACCTCAGGGCTGGGATGGCCAAAGGTGTTATCCGCCCCCACCGAAATCACCGCCACTTCAGGGTCAACCGCGGCCAGAAACTGCGAGGTAGTGGAGGTCTCGCTGCCATGATGGGCTATCTTAAGCACAGTGCTTTTCAAATTGGCTCGCTGCCCGATAAGCTCGAATTCAGCTTCTTCTCTGATGTCGGCAGTAAACAAAAAACTAACCTGGCCCCAGTTCAGCCTCAGCACCACTCCATTGTTATCTACATCATGGCTTGTCCCTTCAAATAAGCCTTCCGGCGGATTTAGCACCTCCATCTTGATTCCGCTGCCCAAATCAATCTCCTGTCCGGCCCGAGCTATGTTATATTCGATTCCTTCATCTTCAATAAGCCTGAGCCATTCTCGGTAAATGGAAGAATTGTAAGATACTCCAGGCTCAAGCACTTGCTTCACTTTGTACCTCAGAAGGACCTCTACCAGGCCTGTGACATGGTCGGCGTGAGGTTGGGTGCAGACCACGAGGTCTATCGTCCTATCCCAGAAGGGGAGCTTCTTGCTCAACTCCAAATTAATTTTCTGGGGGTCAGGACCGCCATCAATGAGTATGTCCTGGCCATTGGGCGTCTGAATCAGGATGGCATCTCCCTGTCCTACATCAAGAAAACTCACATGAAGCTTGTCATCAGGCGTGGTCAGAGCCACGGACCACACCAGGATAGCTACTACCAAAAGGGGAAGGATAAGCCATTTCGTAGAAAAGCCGAGGCGAGGTTTAGGAATGCCTTCCGCGACTTTCTTTATTCCTGAAGTCAACCTGGAGAAAAAATCAGCCAACTGTTTTCGGTGGTTGAGGGATGCTATAACTCCAGCCAATATAACATAGTACCCCCAGATGTGCCAGGTAGAAACAGTGGTCACCGCTAATGAAGAGTGGGGCAGGGCATCAAAGCCTTGAACTACTAAAATGAGATAGCTGAGAAAAAGCCAGGCCAGCCAGCCGAGTATTTGAGCCGCGAGCAGGGCGAAGAGTCCCACGAAGGCAACTAACGCTGCCGTGACTATGATAAAGGGCAAAGCCGGCAAGGAGAAGAAGGTTGCCGGCAAGGCAACCAGGGAGACTACGCCAAAGTTATAGGCTATAAGCGGCCAGATTGCTACGATAGCCGCCAGGGTTACGGCAAAGCCGTCGGTTATCATACCGCCTGCGGCCGCAATCTTTTCTCTAGCTCCAAACAAGGAAGCAACACCCCTTCTTCCCCACGACTGGAAGTAAGGATAGAGGAGAATAAGCCCGGCCATGGCCAAAAAGCTGAGTTGAAAAGAGACGCTCCACAAGACATGAGGTTGGATTCCCACCATCACTGCGGCAGCGAAAGCCAGGGCAATAATGGCGCTTCGCTGCCTCCCCAGATATTCAGCTATTAAAAACAGGCTTCCCATGATTGTCGCCCGAATTATCGGCGGATGCATCCCGGCGAGCAGGGCATAAAGCCATATAAGCGTGAGAGTCAGCCAGATATATATGGAACGCCGCCTGCCAAAGACCAGGATGCCAAAGCTGAGGAGCATGGCAATAATGATGCTGATATGTAGGCCGGAAATAGCTAGCAGGTGTGCTGTCCCCGTCCTGGAAAAGGCTTCGTAAAGGGAATCAGGTATGTTGCCTCTCAAGCCCAGCAAAATACCCTGAGCCAACGAACCTTGTGGCTCAGGCAAGGCTCTGGCTAAGGAAGCAGAGAGCCGCTCCCTCAAAGAGTAAATCCACTGCAAAGGCTTCAAGCCCTGGCCGCGGTCTAGAAGTTCTACCCCGGGATAATAGATGACCGAGTAAATTCCCTGGCGAGCCAGGTAGTTTTTGTAGTCAAAATCTTCAAATTGGGGAGGCGTCTCCAGCTTTCCCGTTATTTTGAGCACATCCCCATAATGGTAGGTGGGGTATCTGGGCAATCGAATCAAGGCGGTTCCCGATACTTCTTCTTTTTCGCCATTCGCAGTTATTTCCTTGGCTGAGAATGTCAGCAGGCAATATCTATCCCGAATGTCAGGCTCCTCTGCCAACATGCCGTGAATATCTACGGTTCCTTTATCGTTGTAGAAGCAAAGAGGATGCGCATCTGCTGGAGGCAAGCTTGACGGGAAGCGAAGACCGCCGCCGAAGAGGGCAAGAAGACACAACCCGGCTATTATTAAGGTCTTCCTGCTGCTGGGGAGGAAAGGTATAAGCGCGAAAGGGATAAGTCCGAAGGCGAGGGCAAGCAAAGGCAGGCTGACCTTTGAACCCAGAAATATTCCAGCCACCCAGGCACAGCTAACATAAAGCAGCCACATAGAAGAGTCCCCAATCCTGGCAACTATGGATGGCCTAGTTTACCAGTTTGCCTTGCATCAAGGATAGATATGAATAGCTTAGCTCTGTGATAAAATGGAATTATACAGTGCTGACTTTTTCAGCAGGCCTATTATCTAGCCCTTGACATATCAAGCTAGACTCCTAAGCAACAGGAATGACTGAAACAAGAAGATGGGAATCATATTTACCACCCGTGTACATTAAATGCTCACCTTTGTTTACAGTTTCAGTATGTCCAAAAGCTGCGTAGGTAAGGATATCTCTGCCTTGCACCACAAGTCTCAATTTTTCTCCTCGCTCAAATAGTGTACTTGAAGGCCAGATTTCGATCTCTACCGGAACAATTTCGCCAGGCTTAAGCTTCAATTCTCTCTGGTGCTTGAGGACAGGCTGATAAGGCATTGATTTCTCCTCGTCGAGTTCACGATGAGAAACTCGTAACCAACCAAGGGCTGCTGGGGCATAGTCATACATTAGAACAGTGTGCGGAAACCGCACAAAATCACCAGCACGATCATATTTCTCTATTGCTATAAATAAATCTATGTCATCACTACCCTCCGCCTGTACCCACAGTTTCAGCTTCATATATCCTGTTAACTCTGTCTTGTCATTAAACTTATATTCGAACTGAGTGCTTCCAGTTTTTGCATCATAACGAACTGAGCTCTCCTTTTTAGGCGGGTTATTTGTGAGTGTCCCATCTGCATTCAAAAACAATTTTGTATATTGGGTTCGAGCTAATGGCCATTCATTTTCACTTCTGAAATTCCCAAAGTAATACCGTTCCCTCACCTCCAGCTTGACCTTAGGCCAATACTTTACTTCATTATTATCAACGCCTTTCAAGTATCTATCGAAAAATTGTTTCTGTAAATCTACCATTTGGCGAAAGAATTGCCATTTTTTTCTGCCATGAATTAAAAGATATTTATCTGTAGAGGCTATCTTCTTAAATGCTTCAAGTGTCCCGCGTGTATGCAGACCGTGATCTGACCAGCTCGCCACAATAAAGGCTGGCACAGTTATCTTTGTGAGATCAGCATTCTTGCTAGCCCAATAGTCATCAAAAAAGGGGTGTTCCTTAGCCATTCTTACCAAATCTTCTACTCGTCTTGAGCTTGAGCAACAAAAAGCCTCTTTCCCTAAAAGCCACAAGAAAAGGTTACTTGGAATGCCTCCATGAAAGGCAAGCTCGCGGTAAAAATCGCTCACCCCCTCCCATGGGCTAATTGCTGCTAGGTGCGGTGGATTGAGTGCTGCCACTCTCCATTGGGTCCAAGCCAAATATGAGACTCCAGCCATACCAACTTTGCCGTTACTCCATGGTTGTTTGGCGACCCATTCAATTAAATCGTAGCAATCCTCTGCTTCTTGCTCACTCATGAATGTTAGAACTCCTTCAGAACCCCAAGCCCCACGTGGATCTACATTGATAATAACATAGCCATGAGGGCACCAGTAGACAGGATCAGGTGCTTCAAAGGCACAGTACTCAGACATATCGGAAGGAGCTACACCACTTGCTGCATGAGACGCGTCATTAAACGGAGTATGTTTCCCATAGGGGCCCCATGCGATAAGGGCTGGGTACTTCCCCTCTTTCTCTGGGCGAAAGATATCACTATATATCTTTATGCCATCACGCATGTTCACGGCGACATCATATTCACAAATTATTCCCCTTTCTTTATCAACCTTTGCACGTGGTTTGTATCCTGCGTAAAGAGGCGCAAAGCCAAGTGTGGGGCTTATACCTTCCCAAAAAAATGTTTCAAATTTTTCTTCACTTTTCATAACAGTTACCGCCTTTCTGCTAAGCTTATTTAGCGATTTTGCCGCAATCCATCATGCTTGTCAATGAGCGATTTGGATCATAACTGTCAACTGTTGGGTTTAAGTGATGTTACTGCTGATACGGACACTCCCAACAACGAAATAACTATCATTACAATCAATTCTTCTGCAAGTGCTATAATTGCGATTACTCGGCGGACTGGGCTTTTGCCTGATGAATAAGCCCAGCCAGCGGATTTGGAGAGGCATTCTATGCAAAAGGGCACAATAAAACGGCTAATTGCAGACCGTGGTTTTGGGTTCATCAAGACAGAGCGGGAAGAAGAGCTCTTCTTTGGCCGCAACCAGCTTCAAGGGGTGGACTATGGTTCCCTTAGAGAAGGGCAAGAAGTGGAATTTGAGGTTACACGGGACCCCAACGGTCACCTCCACGCAATCAGGGTGAGGCTTGCTCAGCCTAAAGGCGAATAGCAGCAAGTCCAGCCGGCAAATTTGGAGACAGCCTCAAGCTATCCTCAAACCTTATGTTTCTTGTGTGTTGTCTACCAGGCTGCTATAATGTCGCAAAGGGAATTGCGTTTACTAGGAGACGGATGGCTCAGAAGAAAGCAGCCAAAAAGACAGGAAAGAAAGAGCGGAAGAAAGCCTCTGAATATCTTCGGAAGGGCCCGAAGAAGTGATGAGATAAGGGTCGATTTATTTGCAATCTTGAGCGGATTCTGTTTCATTGCTGCCCTACAGATAGCAAGGGAATAAAATGAACGTGGGCCAGCCGGCGGATTTGGGGAGGTATTCCATGCAAAAGGGCACAATAAAACGGCTAATTGCAGACCGTGGTTTTGGGTTCATCAAGATAGAGCGGGAAGAAGAGCTCTTCTTTGGCCGCAACCAGCTTCAAGGGTGGACTATGGTTCCCTTAGAGAAGGGCAAAAAGTGGAATTTGAGGTTACACGCGACCCCAACGGTCGCCTCCACGTAATCAGGGTGAGGCTTGCTCAGCCTGAAGGCGAATAGCAGCAAGGCCAGCCAGCGGATTTGGAGAGGGAGACATTCTAGTTGATGGTTAGCAGTCATACCTAGTGCTTGATGACTAGCACAATCACTCTATCCTGAGACTCGATGTCAGCTTTAAACCTATCAATATCTCTTATGTGCCCTAAATCATAGACCAGGAAAATAATGTTTGGATACTGGGTCTTGTATGCTAGGATATCGTCATTGATTTCAGCGATTATGTCTTTTTCTCGCCCTGCTCGATTACATAGCTTTATTTCCAAGGCTGTATCGATTCCTGGGAAAGTAAAATCAGGTTTATACGATTTGGATGAATAGGTAATCGTTTCCTGTTCTCTCAAATACTTGAAATCCACCGATATAAGCGCATCCTCAAACTTGTCTTGTACTTCCCTTTCCTCCTGGGGCATGCTTCTCATGGTTTTGCGTAATTTGTTCTGAGCCAGGTCTATCAGAGTGATTGTTTCGCCGACGTCTTTCGAGGTATCCTTCCCCTCATAGACCTTGTCCATTCCATAGGCATTTATTGTGTCAATACCAGCTTCCAGCAATCCCTTGGCAAGGTCAAGTTGTTCAAGGTAAGCTTTATGGTGCACCGTACGCACTTGTTCATCATGTTCTTCGGCGGTGAACGAGTGGTCCACGAGGAACGAGCCTGTCCTGTGCCAAGGCAAAGTGGCAAGACTCAGGTACATCCTAGACCTTCTACCGAATACGTTTTCTGTCAAATACAAGGCGTTGGTCAGCCACTTTGTATGTGCTTCTGAACGAGCCACACTGTTCTTGAGGGAATTGATTTCATCAACCAGGTCTTGCAATTTTCTTGTAGCTTGTTCTTGAGAAATGCCCACTAGAATTTCCTTTATGGTAGCAACATGAATACTGCCTCAATAGTCCCTTTCGTTGGACATGACACCTCTAAAGTTCTCCTTAAGCGTATTATAGCAAATGTTGTCCTTTGAATTTCGGTCCTTTCTGACATCGCTGGCCACCTTTGACTCAGAAGAACCTTTTAATCCGACACGGTTATGTAATCCTTTATCTTTTCAAGTGTTGCGGGGCCGATGCCGCTGACCTTAAGCAAGTCCTCGATCCTTTTGAAAGGGCCGTTTTCACTGCGGTAATCTACAATTCTTTGAGCTAGTACCTCACCTATCCCGGGCAGGGCTTCGAGGAGCCAGGCTTCTGCTCGGTTGATGTCTTAGCTTTGAAGCTTGCGGTGTCTCATGGTGACCAGCTCATGCCGCCAATCGAGAGAGCTGCCAGAACAATCAGGGATATTAAGGTAACACCTCATCAGGCGGGGAAGCTGCGCAAACCCACAGGTTTCCCCGCCATCACCTTTTCGGGCTAATTACCTGCTCATGAGGCCAGTCGCCTTCTCCGCGCTGTCCACACCAGCAACCCGGCAAACAGGGTTATCATGGCGACTATGCCCCAGTGGTTCACGGTGGGCACCCCTGGGGGTGGAGGAGCTTCGCGGCACTCCCGGCAGTTCTGAAACTCATCGGGCAACCAGGGGTCATAAATCACATTGCCGAAGACCAGGTCACAACCTGCAGCTCCGGGTCCTTCGATGCATCCCCACCAGTTGCCGGTAGCGTCGACTGCTTCATCACCGTTCTGGTTGTAGAGGCCGTTGCGCAAGCCATCCACAACAGTCATTCCGTGTTCGTAGGACACGCCGTAGGGCAAGTTGCCTATGATGTTGTTACAGTGGATGACATTTCCGGAAATAGGATAACCGTGGAAGCTGACGAGATGGATGCCTGACCGTTCATCCCCGTGGTTGTTTAGGATATTGTTGCGCAATATCTGGTTATCGTTGCCCTCGACCACAATGCCGTCTATATTGTCCCTTATCTCGTTATCCGAGATAAGGGACTGGTCAGACGGGCCAGCCAGGTATATACCTATTAAGTGATTAGTAACGATATTGTGGTTGATGGTAGCGCCGTCAACTTCACAGCGCGTGCCCAGCTCTATGCCATTCGAGCCATTGTTATCAACGGTATCGTGGTTGATCATATCGCCGTCAACTTCCCAAGGCATGCCCAGCTGTATGCCATTCCAGCCATTGTTGTCAATGGTATTGTGGTGGACGGTGACTGTGGCTGCGCCCGCCGGCTGGGCATTGCAAATCTCGATGCCATTCTCGGTGTTTTCCTTGATGCTGTTATCGGGACCGATGGTCAATATCGCTCCTGGACACACCCAGTAGATATATACGCCTTCTCCTGCATTGCCGATATAGGTCTCACCGTGGCTATCTTCCCAGGCGCCGACGTCGTTGTCGGCAATGGTAACCTCTCCATAGATATGTTCGATGAATATCCCGGTATTACAGTTTCCCCAAGCGTTCTCCGAAATCTTGTTATGCTCGATGGTGACCGTGCCAGACGCGCCCACCTCGTAGATAAAGATGCCCTCACCGTAGTTGCCGGTGTAGCGCTGGGGGTCGCCAGAATGACCATAGTCTCCGGGATAACAGGTCCAGCCGCCGATGAGGTTCTCGTGGATGATGACCCTGCCAAGGATAGCGCTAACTCCAAACCCAAAATTTATCCCGTCATTGCTATTCTCGGAGATGGCGTTGCCTTCGATGGTGATACGACCTGTGTCGCTCACGTGAGCAACATGGATGCCATGGTCACCGTTGCCATTAAATGGATAAGGCATATCTAGCTCATACACCCAGGCGCCGATTACGTTGTCCTCGATGTTGACACTGCCATGAACGCTCAATTCAGATGGGAAATCTATGCCGTCATCGCCGTTTGCCACAATAAGGTTATCCGCGATGGTAACATCGGACCCTACCGGGACATCGTCAATGCGTATTCCGTCTAGATTGTTCCCGATATATGTTATGTCCTCTTCGCCATCCCGCCAGGCACCGATGATGTTATCCAGGATGTTCACTGTGCTCCACGCTTGCTGAATGTATATCCCGGAACCACCATTTTGGGAAATGATATTCCTCTCGATATTGAGTACATCGCCATCGCTAACCACACGTATACCATCAGCAGTGTTATCGTGGATGAAGCAATCGAGGATATTCACCGTGCTCCAGAGCTCGCCGATATATATGCCGTAGGAGCTGGCTCCGGTTATCTCGAATCCCTGCACGGTAACATCCACATCGCCCTCTATCCGAATTATTGAGTCCATCGCAGGGTCAATCGTGGTATCCTGCCAGTCATCCGTGGACTGCAAAGTCAGCGACTTGTTTATGAGGAGTGTTTCGTTATACTTTCCCGGGTAGACATGCACCGTTCCACCTGGGGCGACATTATCGATACCAGTCTGGATCTTGCAATATGGGTCAGCCTGCGTACCGTTGCCGGTACCTGCTGGACAGGAAGGGCCATCATCGTTCACCCAAACTTCATCAGGCATAACAGCATTAGCCCCCGCAGTTCCCGCCATTGGCACCGCCACTAGTCCCAGAGCCAGCACCAATGCCAGGGCAACCAGGATTGATAAATTTTTCCACGTTCTTAATCTAGCCATTTTTCCCTCCTGTTAGTATTACTAAGTTCGATGTACTTCTTAGCCTCAACAAAAAGCTCTCGATGTCCTTAATCTCTGCCACCTTTTAAGGTTAATTACTCATTCTTGAAGCAGCTTGCCTTCTCCGTACTGCCCACACCAGCAATCCAGCGAACAGGGTTATCATGGCGACTGTGCCCCAGGGGTTCACGGTGGGTATCATGGGAGGACGAAACTTACCTGCGAGGACAAAACATGGATCAAGGATACCACCAGCGATGTCTAACTCGACTTGAATGGTGTTTGGCCCTACTATGGTGTAAGGTACCTCGGTCCAATTCGGGAGCTTGTATAGTGTAAATCCGGTCTGTATAGGCGTGTCAAAGTTTATGCAGAATTGGTATGTCCCATCTGGTGCGTTTGCTTCTACACAGAATCCTTTGGCATTCGTCCAAGTTACATCAAGAGGTTTATTCATTGGGTTGTAAGTGCTCGGGTCGCCTGCCGGGTCATCAGTTACACTCTGGTTGGTAATAGTAACGGCAACATCAGAGCAGTGTACTCCGGCGGTCACGCATACGATGTAGTTCACTTCGCAATTGTTAGTTTCATCGTTCTCTTGAACAACGTCTGCGTCGTCGGCGCAGACCTGAACCTCAAGTGCCTCACCGCAGAGGCAAGGGCAAGGCTCGGGATTGAACGTGTTGCTGTAGCTCTCACCTGGCGCAAGTGCCGGGCAAACTTGGCTTTCCTCCAGCGAGCCATTGACATACTTGGCTGTTTCGCTTTCACCCGCCGGAGTAGGTCCCTGATTGGTTACGTTGTAGCTGACGATGAAATTGCCATACTCATCAAATGTAACTGACGTTATTGACACCGCCAGGTCAGGTTTAATGAGTTCTACTTCGACTTTAATATAATCAGTGTAGATAGTATGGTGTCCCGATTCACCAGGCGGCGATGCCATGACTTCTCTTGTGTTGTATTCTTCTAGATATGCCATATGCTCAGCATCATAGGGGTAACTCTCATCATCTGGGTATGGGTAGGCGGCCATGCCATGGAAAGGCAATGGCTCGACTCTGCTGACATCCTCACCTAACAGGATACGAGCAAAGTGTAGCTTGTAGTATGCGTCGCTGAATAGAAAGTAATCCCTTTCTGTTCCCTCAGAAACTGGTACTTCATTGAAGGCGAGGGATATGTCATCACCCGCATGCATGATGACAAACTTGTCGTCTACCTCAGTTAACAGTGACAGAACATCTCCATACCTGGTGAAATTGCCGACAAAAGGCTCGAACCCCGATGCATCTACTGTGGTGTAGTAATCAGCAATAAGTGGGTTTCTTCCATCCGGTGAAAATTCTTTAGCAACTCCTTTCCAGTGTAAATCCGCTGAAACAGGATCCAAATCAGTAACCAATACATCTTCATCTTCCGAGGTATCAAACACGATGTAGTCAAACAGCACCTTTTCCCAATAACTAATCCTCACCCGGTAATCATCTGTCTCAAACCAGTCAGTGATATCTATTACATGTGTCCTTGGTTTTGCTTGCGGTAAACCCAAGGGTTCTTCTATAGATACCTCCTGCCATTCCCCGTGTTCATTTATTACTTCAACTCTAGCTCTGTATTCCTCACTCATATATCTAGCCGCGATCGCAGGAACAAGCGGCCAATCTATATATGCGTTGAATACCAGTTTTATCTCCTTTGCCCCACTTAAGTCTCCGGGGTCAATGGTTATTGTATCCCAATGGAAGTCCTCACCTTCGGTGTAGACTCTGTCTATCTCTGATATAGCCGGCAGAATATCCACTCCGTTATAATCCACTGCCGAAATCGGAGGTTTTGGATCTCGGATGGTGTATACCTTAAACGGGTATGGCTGGGCAAATTTCGTCATCGTTGGCGTATATATCTCAGTACCTTGGGGATGGTCAACCACCAAGAGCTTGACTTGGTCGAAATATACTACCTCATCCTGGTCCTCAGCGAGCTCCAACCTATAAGTGCCGTCAGAGGCTTCAAGTTGAGAGCCGTCTATCTTAACATAGTCCTCTGACTTGGGGAGATAAGGTTGTCCAGCGCTGGCATCATAATAGCCAAGCCCACCGGGGGTATTGAAATCGGCAATGAACTCAAAACCAGCTCCATTCCAGGTGTAAAGATAAGGACAGGAGGCACTATGATACTTTGTCTCAGCTAATAGCTGTAGATAACCATCAATATCTATGTAATCGGAGAATCCGCTGGTATAGGTTTTTTCGATGGTGGCATCATGGTCGGCATAATGCAAACCTACTGACTCCCAGCTTGAACTGGTGTAATTCCAAATAAAAAGCTCCAGACCAGGCCAGCCCTGGTTAACGCCATAGCCTTCATGCATGATATAGAGCTGCGAGATGAGCGAAGGATCCTCATCTATCTTGAACTCAAATCTATGAAAATCATATTTTGCAGGATATCCTGCAGAATACTCAGCTCTATTGTCATCGGAAGCGGAAATCGCAGTGTATTCGCCAGAACTTAGTTCCTCATCGTAATCTGGAGTGGTATCGGCGGGCAACTGATCATCATATCCTTCGTACGCACTGTGTAGAAGTGGAACATCTGTGAAATCGTAGGGTTTGGCACTGGCAGCCCCGATTGGGGCAAGAACCATTACCAAGCTAACTAGTACAAAGAGAATTTTCCTTCCTTTACTCATCTAACCCTGTTTTGCCAACGCATAACTTTAGCCTTGACGATATTGTAAGGTGCTACGCCTGCCGTGTCAATACCTCGGAATTTGACTCAAAAGACTTCTAATCCGACACAGTGATGTAATCTTTTATCTTGTCAAACGTCCCCTCGCCGATGCCTTCAACCTGAAGCAAGTCCTCAATGCGCTTAAACGGTCCATTTTCGTTGCGATAGTCCACGATAGCTTGCGCCTTGGTCTCGCCTATCCCGGGCAGGGCTTCGAGAAGCCAGGGTTCGGCTCGGTTGATGTCTATCTTCTGGGGGAGTTCAGCTTCGCCTTCCCGTGGAATATAAAGCTCAATATGGCTGAGATCGGCATCGGGTTCAACTCCAGCATCCAGAAGAAGAGCCAGCATGGTGTCACCCTCTCTCAGAGGATAGATGCCGGGGTTAGCCACAGCACCGCCGATGTAAAGCTCCCCGCTCAGCTCTGGAGGCTCTGTTTGAGATAGAACGATTTCCACAGGCTGACTTCTGCTGTGCTGCACGGCTAGCATGACGCCGCCAGCTATTGCGGCGATAACCAGAAAAACAGTTACGAATAGGTAAAATCTATCGGCACGGCTCATGGCATAGCTCCTTTCTCAATAAATAGGTTCTACATAATATTCTATAATAAAATCCCCTTCCCTCCCCTACATTTTAAAACAGCCACTCCTTCTAGTAAACTCGTCTTTTGCGAAATGGTTTTTTGATGGTGCACAGCACACCCTCTTGACTTCACTATAAGCCTACACATACAATCTGGCAATAAGAATTAATGTTCAATTAAAGGAGGAGAAATGGAAAGTCTGTGGCTAATCCTATCCTGGGGCTCACCTATTGGGCTTGGTATTGGCCTTGCTCTCATAGGCACCTTCGTCTGGCTGCTTGCCAAAGCTGATGAGATAAGTAAGCGCACAAAGGCATTTGCTAAGGAAAAAGGACTAGAGAAGAAAAAGGAATAACTGCGGTCGTTTAGCAACTCGAATCGTCATTGCTAGCCCTTCGTTTTTTGTCATTGCGAGCACCTGAAAGGTGCGTGGCAACCTCACGGACAGCACTGGGTTTATCAGGAAGTGTACCATAAATTGCTCACCCTATGTCCCGGTGCTAAAATTGCTATATGGCGAAAGGGTCCAGCGTGATAACCGTTAATCGCAAAGCTTACCACGACTATCATATCCAGGAGAGCTTTGAGGCAGGTATTGTTCTCAAAGGTTCCGAGATTAAATCCATCAGGGCAGGCAAGGTAAATCTGAGTGATGCCTATGCCAAACCGGAAAATGGCGAGCTGTGGCTCTATAATAGCCACATTGCCTCCTACGATGCTGCCAGCTATAACACTCATGAGCCAATCAGGCCTCGCAAGCTTCTTCTTCATAGAAAAGAGATTGATATCCTTGCCAGCAAGGTAATACAGAAGGGTTTGACTTTAGTGCCGCTTAAGCTGTATATTAAACATGGGGTGGCTAAGGTAGAGCTGGGGGTGGCCAAAGGGAAGAAAGTTTACGATAAAAGGGAGGCTATCGCCCGTCGGGACGCAGAAAGGGAGATGGACCGGGCGCTGAAGTATAGAAGGAGGTGACGGGGAACTAGGCTGGAACATGGGGGCGCGTGGGTTCGACAGGGGAGGGCCTACAGAATTGCAGGCTGAGGTGCCACTAACCTCATAAAACAAGTGGCAAAAAATAACTGGCGAACCTGTTTACGCTTAATGGGTCACATCTAACCTGAGCTCTCCTCGAAGCTTGGGATTAGGTGTCAGAAAAAATCGAGGCGCTCCAATCCTGATGCCGATAGGGGTTGGCTAAGAAATATTGGCTGGTCTAGCTGGATTCGGTCAGCAGATTAAAGCTAGATGAGATAAAAAGAGCTGACTAAGCTTGTAGGATATTCTGGCAACCTTCTTTTGGACGGGGAGTTCAACTCTCCCCCGCCTCCACCAAGAAAATTGACAACGCTAGCCCTTTGCGGCTAGCGTTTCTTTCTTTAGGGATTATACAAATTGGACCAACCCTTGAACTACCCATCCAAGAGGTAAACTTCGTAAGATTTTTCTGCTAACGAGACAAAATGGACTTCTGTTCAAAGGTGGACAGAACAAGCTATTGGTATCCAACAATCTATTATAATGTGACTAAAACTATTGACGATTTGATATAATGCGAAGTTGGGAAGAAGTTGTTAATATGCTTGCCGCTGAAATCAGCCATATAGCAAAGTCCTTTGCCGATAAGGTCGCCGTTGACA
>Ga0315533_1000514_pt1 | contig 33112 bp, 39 predicted proteins | sample SalMarSW160130MG_FD_203081 | JGI IMG/M metagenome (GOLD analysis project Ga0315533, IMG submission 203081) | Salt marsh sediment microbial communities from the Plum Island Ecosystem LTER, Massachusetts, United States - Salt Marsh Sediment SW1601-30 ...
TCCTTAGGTTTTTTTTCTGTGGCTGCCTCTCCATTTGTAAGGAGTTCCTATCAAGCCAAAGAGGCTTTAGAGAAGATAAAGGAAGAGCCTCATTATCAAGTGAAAGGAGTAAAAAGCAATGAAAATCTACATTATGGTTGACCTTGAGGGGATAACCGGGGTAGTGAGTTCTGAGAGACAAGCAAGACCGGGAAGTGATGGATATGAGGAGGCAAGAAGGCTTTTAATGTCCGATCTTAATGCCGCCATTGAGGGTGCTCTTGAGGGAGGAGCAACAGAAATTGTGGTGTATGATATGCACTATTACGGGCTAAATGTTATTTTAAATGAGCTTCATCCCAGGGTAAAAATTATTATGGGTAATCCCCACGCAGTCCCCCCGGAGCTAGGGCTTAATGCGACCTATCAGGGGATGATGATGGTGGGGTACCATGCCATGGCCGAGACAAAAGGAGCTCTTTTACCTCATACCTATGCTCTTGACATGAAAAGCCTTTATCTAAACGGGGTATTGATGGGCGAGATTGGTCTTGAGGCAGCAATTGCCGGTACATTTGGAGTTCCACTGATTATGATAAGCGCTGATTCAAAAGGAATAGAAGAAGCTGAAAAACTATTGAAACGCGTGGAAAAGGCTGTGGTTAAGTACGCCATAAGTAAGCAGGGGGCGGTTTGCCTACCATCTTCAACGACGAAGGAGATTATAAGGAAGAGGGCAAAAATTGCCGTGGAAAAAATAGATGGGTTCACTGCCTACAAAGTTCCCTCCCCTTATGAAATAAGGCTAGAGTTTTACGAGGCAAGTTCTGCCGAAAAGGCGTCTAAGATAAGCGGGGTAAACAGGTTGGATGATAGGACTATCCAGTTAAAGGGGGATGATCTTTCCCTTCTGTGGAAGACATTCATCAGTAAATATCAATAATGAATTATTAACTTGCCTCACTTACACAAAAGATGGGAGGGAGAAGAAGATAGAAGTAAGAGAAGCTATTGAAAAAAGGAGAAGCGTTCGAGTTTATGAGGATAGGCCCATTCCAGAGGAAAAACTAAAAAGGGTACTTGAGGCAGCAAGATTAGCACCCTCTGCCTCTAATCGACAGCCCTGGAAATTTGTAGTGGTTCGGGATGTTGAGTTACGGAAAAAGCTCGTCCGGGCAGCCGGAAATGAGAGCTTTATAGGCGAGGCTCCGGTAATTATTGCTGCAGTAGCCCTTCGCACAGATCATATTATGAGGTGTGGAGTTCACAGCTATCCAGTGGATCTTGCCATTGCCGTAGATCACATGACTTTGGCTGCTGTCGAAGAAGGGCTGGGAAGCTGCTGGATTGGTGCTTTCTCCCAGGCGGAAGTTAAACGGATTCTCAATATTCCCAAGCAATACATGGTCGTTGCTCTTTTGCCAATGGGGTATCCCGCTGAAGCCGGTGGGTTAAAATCACGCAAACCATTGGAGACAATAGTCTCTTACGAAACCTTTTCTGAATGATAAGAGAGGCTAAAATTTCCAAACCTTTAACTTTGCCAGGGGCTGAAGGATTAAATCCAATTCTAAAAACCAGAGATTAACCCACGTCTTTTCAATGAACTTTGAAATTCCGGCTCTCTCAATTTTCTCCATTCCTCCTTCAAGGAGATCTTCCCTCGTAGCTTAATTAGTGCCTCCAGTCTCTTTCGGTGGATAAATTCCTGCAAAGCTCGGTTAACCGCTTCGGTCAACCCTCTTTTTACCAGTTTTCGGTTCCCTTGACAAAAATTTTACTTTTATTATTTTATTTATAGAACATTGTTCGAAATAGACGAACAAATATGAAGTCTGTAAAGAAGGCTATAGAAGTTCTGGAGGCTTTGGCTAAAAGGGAGAATGGAGTAGGAATAACTCAGTTAAGTCGAGAGCTGAACCTACCAAAAAGCACCATTCATCAAATTCTCTCCACCCTTAAAAGCGTAAGATTCGTAGAGCAGAATTCCGAGGATAAAAAATATCATTTGGGACTCCGGATTTTCGAGCTGGGCAACATTGTTCAATCTCAACTTCAACTTAGAAAAATAGCTCACCTTTACTTGTATAATTTAAGTAGAAAGACCAATGAGACAACTTACCTGGTAGTTCTGGAAAATGATAGGATAGTTTACCTAGATTGTGTGGAGTCAACGGCAAGACTTAGATCCCGGCCTGTTTTTGGAGAAAGAGTTCCCCTTCATTGTACCAGTTTAGGTAAAGCCATAATGGCCTTTTTGCCAGAGGGGAAAATAAATAAAATTATCTATGAGGATGGATTAGAAAGATTTACCGATAACACCATTATTGATCCCCAGGTACTTAAACGGGAGCTAAAGAAAGTTCGAAAAAGAGGATATGCAACTGACAATATGGAGCATGAGGAGGGAATTTGCTGTGTGGGCGCTCCTATAAGAAATCATCGAAAGGAAGTTTTTGCTGCTATCAGCGTTTCCGGGCCTTCCCAGAGATTTGACCCTCCAAGGATACAGACTATGGCTAAATTGGTTATTGAAGCATCTGAGGAAATTTCGAGAAAAATGGGCTATAGAAAACAATAAATGCTTGAGGCCTAAAAATCCAACAAAAGGGGGTGATAATCTATGTCACAAATATACGGCTTTAATTTAGGCCTCATCAGCAACAGAAAAATTTTTAAAGGAGGTATCTGAGATGAAAGGATGGAGGATTATTGTCGTTTGTATCCTTGCTGTGGGACTCCTCTCTTCAGCAAGTTTTGCCCAAGAGCAAACCTACACTCTTCGGTTTAACACAGTGGCTGGCCCCGAGCAGCCTCAAACCTTAGCTATGAATAAGTTTGCCGAAGTAGTTGAGGAGTTAAGCGCAGGTAAAATTAAGGCTAAGGTTTTTCATTCTGGTCAGCTCGGAGATCAAAAGACAGCTCTTTTGGGCGTTATGAGGGGAACCTTAGAGATGACCATTGATGCCAGTCCCGCCTGGTTTGCAGATCTCTGCGATTATCCTGAGATAGGTGTTTTAGAAACACCTTACGTCTTCAAAGATCTGGATCATCTCTATAGAGTTCTCATTGGGCCAACAGGCCAGAAATACTGGGGTGAGCTTACCAAATCTGGATTGCGAGTTCTCGACATATGGTACCTGGGTACCCGTGAATTAAATCTGACCAAGAAAGCTGGTGTGGTGCGACGGCCTGAAGATCTGAAGGGAATTAAGCTAAGGATGCCCAATGTAGAAGCCTGGCTTGATGTAGGAAGAGCTCTTGGAGCAAAACCTACACCTTTAGGATTCGGAGAGGTCTATATGGCTCTAAAAACCGGAACTGTAGATGGTCAGGACAACCCTCTTCCCACTGATTATGCCGCAAAGTTTTGCGAAGTAACTCATTACATTGTTCTTAGTGATCATATGATTGGTTTTATCACGCCGGTAATCAACGAAAAGCTGTGGCAGAGTATGCCTGAAAAGTATCGGGTGTACATCAAGAAAGCTATGGAGGTGGCTCGATATTATCAGAACCGAATGGTACTGGAACAAGAGGCTGCACTCCTGGGAAAGTTTGTAAAGGATTATGGGATGGAAATCATCATTCCGGACAAGCAAGCTTTCATGGAAAATGTCAAAAAGTTCTACAGCCAGCCCAGGTTCGATGAGAAGTGGGGTAAAGGCGTATACGCCAAGATTCAAGCTATAGAATAGACAGTAAGGTTGCCCGGAGAGGAGGTTTTTTGCGCTTCCTCCCCGGGGTATTTGTTAGCCTGATACGGTGAGGTGCGTGAGAAGGGTCGTCAAGAAGATATTTGATTTGCTAGAGGTTCACCTGGCAGTTTTAATTTTTCTGGTTTTAATTTTTTCTGTGGTAATCCAGGTCTTTTCCCGATATGTCCTCAACCAACCTTTACCACGCCTTTTTGAGCTGTCTATCTACAGCTTCGTCTGGGCTATCTATCTGGGTGCCGCCCTGGCAAAACGGTATAGAAGACACATTCGCTTCGATGTCCTTTACCGCAAATTCCCCAGAAAAGTGCAGTTGATCATCGATATAGGTTTTGACCTATTGACCAACGCAGTACTTCTCATACTCTTGATTCCCAGCATCCAATACACTGCCTGGAACTACAGAATTAAATCCTCCACCCTGCGCATACCCTGGACCTACCTTCTGGTATGCTTTCCCATATTTGTTGGACTTATTCTTATTCATAACTCTGTCTGGATCTATACTTATATACGAGAGCTTTTAGGGAAAAAGATTTCTGTTAAAGAGGTCCCACCATGGCAGTAGCTGTTTGGCTGATAGCTTTTGCCGCTGTTTTTGCTATGGGATATCCTATTGCCCTGGGAATGCTTGTAAGTTCAGTTCTTTATTTTTTGTTATCCAATATAAGCCTGGCTACTATTATGGATATGATGGTCATAAAATTCGAGAATCAGTTTGTGCTTTTGGCTGTTCCTCTCTTTATTTTTACCGCTAAAGTGATGAATGCTGGCAAAGTCACTGACCGGGTTTTTGATTTTGCCAAAACCCTGGTGGGTCCGTTTAAAGGAGGATTAGGTCATGTGAATATTGTAGCAAGTATAATCTTTGCTGGGATGACCGGTTCTGAAATAGCCGATGTTGCTGGTCTGGGAGCTGTGGAAATTAAGGCCATGAAAGATGGCGGTTACGATGGTCCCTTTAGCTGTGCCATTACCTGTGCTTCAGCTACCATAGGACCTATTATTCCCCCAAGCATTCCCATGGTCATCTATTCTATGCTCTCAGGTGCATCGATAGGATACCTCTTTCTGGGAGGATTTATTCCTGGACTTATCCTGGGAGGAGTTCTAATGCTTTTGGTTTATATCCTCTCGGTTAAGAGAAACTATCCTTCTGGAAAACGAATCTCTTTCAGGGAATTCTTGAAAAGTCTTACCAAGTCTTTTCTTGCTCTTATGGCCCCGGTACTCCTCCTGGGTGGAATCTACGGAGGGGTCTTCACGCCTACAGAGGCAGCAGGTGTAGTCAGTGCCTACGCATTAATTCTTTCCTTAATTGTCTACCGAACAGTTGGTTTAAAGGCACTTTACAAGATTCTTATTGAGACAGTTGTAACCACCGGATTTATTAGCTTTCTTATAGCCGGTGCCTTCGTATTTGGTTATGTGATAGCAAGAGAGGAAATACCAGCTCTACTTACCAATGGTTTTATAAGTTTGGGGCTGATGTCCAGTAAGTGGACGGTACTTCTCTCACTTAACGCACTCTTCTTGGTTTTGGGTTATTTTATTGATGTTTCAGCTATTTTATTGATAATTGTACCTATGGTCCTACCGCTGGTTAAAGCTGCAGGAATTGACCTGGTTCACTTTGGAGTTATAACTGTCTTCAATCTTATGATCGCCCTGGATACACCACCTTATAGCCCGACTCTTTTTATTGCCAGTGCCATCAGTGGAACTCCTCTTCCTGATGTTATCAGGGAAATGTGGCTATTCATAGCTTTTGAAATAGGTGCCCTCATGATATGCACCTATGTTCCTGACCTTGTTCTGTGGCTGCCCAGGTTGGCTGGATATATGGGATAGATTTGAGAAAAAGTCATAAGGAGATTAAATGATGGTTATTTTGAAAGGTGTTGTTGTTCCAATTGTTACTCCTCTGGAAAGAGGAAACCGGGATAAAATTAAGGAAGCTGCTGTAGAAAAATTATGTAACTTTCTCATCTCTAAGGGCGTCCACGGTCTTTTTCCTTGTGGAACAACAGGAGAGGGACCTCTGTTATCAAAAATAGCTCGCAAAAACCTTGCATCACTGGTAGTTAAAAAAGCGAAAAAAAGAGTTCCTGTAGTTATTCAAACTGGGTGTATTGATACAAAATCCACAATTGAATTAACCAAACACGCAAGGGATATTGGTGCTGATGGAGCTGGGGTTATTAGTCCATACTATTATCGATATAACTTCGATGGTCTCAAAGACCATTTTGTAACTGTTGCTAGGTCGGTTCCAGAGTTTCCCCTATATCTATATAACATCCCTGATAATACAAATAATGATATCACTCCAGAACTTTTAAACTCCGTAATAAATGAAGTTGACAATGTAGTGGGAATAAAATACAGTCACTTTGATCTTCGGCGAATACCAGAGTACTTGAGCTGTCTTGGAAAAAATAGAGTTTTTCTTATGGGTATGGACGAGCTCATATATCCTTCTTATATCCTTGGTGCCTCTGGCTGTGTAGCGGGAAATGCAAATGTCTTTCCTGAACCATTTGTTCGTTTACATGGTGCTTTTTTAAACAAAGATTATACCGAGGCAAAAAAACAGCAGGACTTAATTATAAAAATCGCTAATACCTTAAAAAACGGTGCACATATGTGTTATTTCAAAACAGCCTTACAATTCCGAGGGGTTGAGGTAGGAGACGTAGTTACCCCTCAAAAGCGTTTGAATGAGAAGGAAATAACGAATTTATGCCAGGAATTGAAAAATCTTGGTCTTCCCTTGGAGAATCCTATTTGTTAATAGATACGTTTTTGCACTGTTTTATACCCATGAGGTCGACGAAACCACTCTTTTTCCTTATTGCTTGATTTCTTGCCGAAGTCTTGAGCGCCTTAAAAAATAAATGAGCCCCAATCATCATATCAACAGAAAAAAAGAATGACAAAGAGGGATAGAATTGATAAGGTTTTCAACCGAGAGCTGCCTGATCGTATTCCCGTTTACGATAAACTACGGAATGACACTGCCATCGAATACTACGCCGGTAGGAAACTCACTCAGAAAAACAAATTCGAAGTGGTTACCAAGGCTATAGAAAAGACCATAGATATGACAGTAGCGGTCAGGCTTCCTCATGCTGAAGAAATTATTATTGATAAGAAAGGCTTTGTGTGGCAATATCATGAGTGGAATGAAAGGATTAAAGAAAGACCTTTTACAGATCTAAAAGGTGCTGCTCAGTTTATAAAGGACGAAATTCAAGAGCTTACCGAAGGAGGATTTAAGGAGGAGCCCTTCATCGATCTAAAAGGTGCTGCCTGGACTGGAAGACTTGGCCAGAACTATCAAAAATCTGTCCTTGCTAAAAATCTTAACTTACAGAAAACCACCGGGGGGACAGTAATAGCTTTGGACAGCGAGCCCGGGCTTAACACAGCTTATAGTCTAATTGGCCTGGAGAATTTTATTTATCTTTATGCAGATGATGCTCCATTGATATCCGATTGGTTGGAAGCGCTGTGCAGGAATGAATTAAAGAGAATAAAGCTTCTTGGTACCTCAAAGAAATTATCCCCCGCCGTACCTTATACACAAGTATACTCTGATATTGCCAGCAATATCGGTCTGGTCTTCTCACCACATTTTCTAGAGAGGGAGTTTTTTCCTCGTCTGAAAGAAGTAGTTAAAATGTGGAATAAATATGGTTGTCGCTGTTACTTTCATTCTGATGGAAATTTAACACCCGTTATACCTGATCTAATTGATTGTGGAATTGTGGGGCTGCATCCTCTTGAAACTCATGCCGGAATGGACTTGCTGACAATAAAGAAGAAATTTGGAAGAAAGCTTGTCCTTATAGGAGGAATAGACTGCAGCGTAACTCTTCCCTGGAGTACTCCCGAGCAGGTTCGAGAAGAAGTTAAAAATACTATTGAAATTGCTGGAGAAGATGGTGGATATATAATAGGTTCTACCAGTGAGCTTCATAGGACTATTCCCCTGGAAAATGTTATTGCCATGTTTGAAGCAGCTCGGGACTATGGGGTCTACACCTAGAAAGACGGGGGTGAAAGATGATTCCGAGAGATAGGGTCCTGACTACTTTGTCTCGAAAAGAACCGGATAAAGTGCCTAAGTACATTCGCTTTACGCCTGAAATGAAAGTCAAACTACATGAGAAAATAGGCACTGATAACTATGAGGATTACTTTGGTATAGAGATTCGTCGGGTGGGGTTCAAGCCTACTAAAAAGCTACCTGACTTTTTATCCTACTATGGTGAGTCCTTACCAGAAAATACCTATTTCGACGACTGGGGAATTCCTTTTGTGACAGGATCAGAGGGGCACGTGAAACGAGAGCTTTATCCTATGGCTACTTTTAAAACCCCCCAGGAAATTTCGGAATACCCATGGCCTGATTTTATGGCCTCATACAGGCATGAGCACCTGGAGAAAGAGGTTCAAAAGTTACATAACCGAGGATACCCATTAATCGGGCGTCTTACAGAGACTAGTGGGGGTTTTATCTTCGAGACAGCCTGGCAACTGCGCGGAATGGATAATCTTTTCGTGGATTTTTATGATGGCCCGGACTTTGCCCGGGTTCTGTTGGATAAGATCACAGAGATCAATATACAGGTTTCAACTCGGTTCGCTGAGGCTGGAGTAGATATCCTTTGGTTAGCAGATGATATAGGGATACAAAACACAATGCTTATGAGCCCAGCTATGTGGAGAAAGTGGTTAAAACCTCGATTAAAACGTCTGATTGACAGTGCAAAACGAGTGAATCCTCATATTCACATTTTTTACCACAGCGATGGTTTTATCGAGCCTGTTATTCCAGAATTGATCGAAATAGGTGTTGATATTCTTAATCCTATTCAACCGGAATGTATGAATCCTGTGAAACTCAAAAGACTTTATGGAGACGAGCTTTCCTTCTTCGGTACTATAGGAGTACAAACTGTTATGCCTTTCGGCACCTCTAAAGATGTGAGGCGCGCGGTGAGGGAGATGATTGAGAAGGTAGGCCAAGGAGGGGGCTTTATTATTGCTCCTACTCATTTTGTGCCTGTCGAGGTTCCATGGGAAAATGTGCAGGCATTCTTTGATGCGGTAGAGGAATTTGGACAGTACCAATAACGATACTGATGTGGCAGGATCTTACCTGCTGGCTAGACTGGTTAATATTTTTTCATGTTGTACGCAGAAATCATTTTTGCTGGTAAGTTGAGCCTGGATGAGGTCTTCCTGCCAATGGGCGTTGTAGAGGCGGCGGTTTTTGTTATCGCAGACAGGATTGCCTGAATGATCAAATATGCAAATATTTGGCTAAAAAAAATTTAATTGAAAATGGCAACTCTTTCCCGGGCTGCCTTCTCAACAGAATCAAGAGCAAGCCCGAGTATTTTATATACATTCTCATCCTCCACCCTGCAATAAACACTTACTCCCTCTTTTCGTGAAGAAAGTATCCCTGCTCTTTTTAATGCCGCAAGGTGACGGGACACATTGGACTGCTCTTCCTTTAAATAAGGCACAATTTCACATACACATCTTTCGCCTTCGTCGGTGTTGCGCAGTCGGCCAAAAAAGAATTCGGTTATATCTATTGCTATTGGTTCAATATGGCAAAATACCAAACAAGATGGTTTGTCAGCGAATGGAGCAAGATTACGATCCGCCGAGAGGTGGAGATTCAGAGGTAGAGACAGACCAAGGGGAGGTAGTGCCCATTGAGGGACAAAGCAATTCATGAAACTCCACTTCCACCACACAGCATGTCTTGAAAACTCGGGTGGTCAAATTGCTCAGGGACTCCATTGAAAAAGACGTCTTCGGGCGTCGCAATATGGTTTGGCCGTTTGGGAAACGCTCTTTTCCTCTGAAGGGTGTTCCGGAAGGATACCTATGATTGGCGGAGTTCTTCCAGAGTTAAGTCGGTCTTGGCGGATTTCACTTGTTCCTTTGTTATGTCGTGTCCCCTTCGCGCAAAGCTATCATTTTCCTTAATGAGGAGCCAGGCATTCCTGTTTTCTTGGTACTTGGTTCTAATCAGGACGAACCCACCCTTTAACTTCTTGCCATTAAGATGAAACCTCACCCGTCCTTTCTCGATGCTTCTCTTGGGATCTTCTCCCTCCAAGAGTTCATAGGCCCCGTAATCCCATACCATTACGGTGCCCGCTCCATATTCTCCAGGAGGAATGACCCCCTCAAAATCTTTGTATTCTATAGGGTGATCTTCAACCTGGATGGCCAGGCGTTTATGGGAGGGATTGATACTAGGACCTTTTGGTATTGCCCAGCTCTTGAGTACATCACCCACCTGTAGTCGGAAGTCATAATGAAGATGGCTAGCCTGATGTTTTTGAACTACAAAATATTGGCCAGACCGCCCTGCTGTGGTTCCTTCGGGCTCTGGGGTCTTACTAAAATTTCTCTTTTCCCTGTATTTTTCTAATTCCATATCTGTTTCTCCTAACTTTGGCAGAGCTCTCTGACCGCTGCTTAACATTACTCAAAAACTCTCTAATGAACTCTTCTGGAGAAAGGTTAAGATAAATCTTAGGACTTGTCAATCTATTTGGAAGGCTCTGGTGGAGATTCGTTTTTCGGAGTTTACCTCCAGAGTTCACCTAGATTATTGACCGGTAATTGTTTGGGTTTGAAGAGCTAATGTCTCTGGCCCCATCCGAACCCGTTAGGACTTGATTTAGCGAATCGAAACAAGATGTGTAGTTTTAGGCGCTATTGGGTGAGGATACTCCTTTCGACTCCAAGTAGGACTTTAAATGGGCTGGAATTACCAACTTGCCTTGTTCTCCCAGTGGCAGCGCTACTAAGGGCTTGATCACCCGAAACGCTGCTTTATACGCCTCATAGGCATCCTCTTCCAACTTGGTATAGTCCTTACTGAGAAAGTGAAGATATGCTCGCCTAATTCTTCGGACAGTATTTGCATTGTCTGCAAGCTCATCAGTAATTGCACCGAGGTTTCGCAACTCTTTAATGCGTTGCTTCTGACCAAGTCTCTCATATTTCCTGTCTGCAAAGATTTTCTTATGCTTAGCGTGAAGACGACTTATGTCCCATAAGCTGGCTCCAAGGTCGTATATAAATACGATCGCCATCTCGCAAACCATGCCACACAAAGCTATACAACCAATGAAATCTGCGAGACAGAAAGCCTGTTTGGCGGATTTCAATGGCCAGACAATCTTTTCGAGAATCAGTTTTTCTGCAGGGACAACCGATATATCCAAATCCTGAGTAGAGAGTTTAAGGTATCTTTTCTTGATGCTCTTGATGGCCTCAGGGGGGTCAGTTGGAGTATCTCGGCATAGATCACGGAGTAGCATAATGGGGTCAATTTTTTCTGCCAGGCTCTTAAAGGGCAATGTCCTAATCGAGGGCATGGAAAGAGGGTGTAACCATCCCTGAATCATTTTGTTTTGTCCGGTTTGTGGTTTCAAGGTCTCCTCCGAATGTCTCATTGCTCGCATCATGCTCGAACAGCTCCTATCTTAGCTAAAATAAGCCAAAAATCAAGCCCAGCAGATACGTGATAAAATCCCCTGAACTATCCACACGGATGACCAACCCTCAACCCTAAACACACCTTACAAAAAAGCCCTCAAAACAGGCTTTTTAATCATCCAAGATTTTGACTAACAATTGACAACTATTCCATTTATGGTATCATGTTGGTAATCGCATTATTTGTGGAGAAATGTTCATGTCGAAGGGTTACCTAACGGTTAGGGAAGTAGCCAAAAGTCTCAACGTAGCAGAATACACTGTAAGGCAATATTTACGAAAAGGTCAGCTCAGAGGAACTAAGATTGCTGGTTGGCGGATAAAACCTGCCGATTTAGTGGCATTCATCAGATCAAGAACCAACGTGCAGAGGATTTAAAAAAAGTAGAAGCGTGACAAAGCTGTCGGTGTATATCAAGGTGTCAGTAAACAAAGCTGGTTTTTGACATTAACGAATAAATGCCGTTAATGTAAAATTGCTATGAAGGGGTATGAGAGAATCATCGGAGGGACGAGATGGGATCAAAAGTGTTAGTTGTAATATCCAGCGCTGACAGGGAGAAGATATGGACGGGTTTATTGTATGCACGGTCTGCTCTCACCAGTGATTGGATGGAATCCGCACAACTCTTTCTCTGGGGCCCATCTGAGGAAGTAATAGCCGGGGATGTGGAGCTTCAAGAGAACGTAAAGGAGATAATAAATTTGGGAGAGAAGGTTTACGCTTGCAAAGCCTGCTCTGATAAATATTCTGTTAGCGACAAGCTTTCGGAACTGGGATGTGATGTTGAGTACGTTGGTTCTATATCATCAAAATTTATTAAAGAAGGATATATTGTCTTCAACTGGTAATGTTTATGAAAAATATCCTGAAGAACTAAGGGAGGCAAGTTAACTTCACTAAGACACTTGAGAATGAGGAGTTTTAAGGAGAAAGCTGCTAATATATTTTTGACATTACTTAAATGCCGGGAAGGAGAGAGAAAAATGAAGTGCGCTATTTACGCCCGAGTATCAACTGAAGAGCAAGCTAAAAAATATAGCATTCCGGCTCAGTTAGAATCACTTAGAAACTTTGCCCAGGCTAACAACTATGAGATTTTTAAAGAATATGTAGATGAAGGAATATCTGGTACAACTTCTGATAGACCCCAACTTGGAGAGTTATTTAATGATGCAGAAAAGAGATTGTTTAAAATTGCCAATAAACTTGAGAAACTGGAATTGGAGGATGAAAAAATTCTTCGTCTATACAGAAAAGACATAATCACTGAAAATCAAGTCCATTCATAAATGTAAGAGATAAAAACCGAAAAACAGATCTTAAATCAACACAAACGAGAAGTGGAGCTTCAAATAGAGAATCAAAAACATCTAGAAATGAGACTAGATACATTACAGAAGGTCACGAAGAAAATTCAGAGCAGTATAGACAATGTAAGCTTGGAAGGAAAAAGAGAAATAATTGATCTTCTTATTGACAAAGTCTTTGTTAAAGGAGATGGAAGAGTAGAGCTAGAAATAATTATGCCCAACTTTCGTCAAAGTGCACTACAGCGACCTTCCTTGAGGTAGCGCAGGATCTTTATCCGCACAGGATGAGACAAAGCCTTGAAATACTCGGCCTGCATTCTACAGACTTTATCCTCCATTCCATATCTCCTCTCTTTATGATTATATGCACAAGACTTCATATAAATTTTAGAGAGCTCTGAGTACGTTAATATAGATAGAGAAAGTAATGTGTATAGTCTAGATTAACATGACCCAGAGCTTTCTTTTAGTGACTTAACGCGAATGTTGACAGATTTTCTTAGAAAGGCTAGATTGAACAAAGACCGTAAATACTCAGTGAAATAGAGGCAATAGGTAACGTTTTCCCCACACAGAGGGAGAAAATAAAGGTAAAATAGGCCATTTAGTAGGTAGGATACTGTCAAAAGTTTTACAATTTATTGATATTTAATGATTTCTCTGTGTCCTCTGTGGTTAAGTTTTGACAATACCGTAGGTAGGGAAAGGAGGTATTATGAAAAGACTATATCTCATGGTCAGTGTGCTGGTGCTCGTTTCTATGGTGGGAGGTGCACAAGCTAGGCACAAGGTACTCCTTGTTTTCAGTTACCACCCGGAGTATTCCTGGGTGATAGAGGAAACAAGGGGTGTGGAGGATGTTTTAAAAGATAAAGGAATAACGACCGAGAAATTCTATCTAGATACCAAAAGAAAAACCAGCGAGGAGTGGAAGAAAAAAGTAGCAGAAGATGCGGTGAAGGAAATTGAGCAGTTTAAACCTGATCTGGTAATGGTGTTTGATGACAATGCCTGTGAGCTTGTGGCCAAGAAATATATTGGTAAAGCTCTTCCCTTTGTGTTCTGTGGTATGAATGGTGAGCCTGAGGACTATGGATTTCCTGCTGAGAATATAACCGGGGTGATTGAAAGACACCACCTCAAGGAATCGATTGAACTTCTCAAACGCCTTGTACCGGATGCAAAGAAATCCGTGCTCCTATCTGACAACAGTCCTACTTCACAGAAGTTTGTAGCCGAAATGAATAAAACTACCCTGCCCATTGATATGTACGCGTTCTACACCACGAATGATTTTGATAACTGGAAGGCGAAACTAAAAGATCTTCAGTCCACGGTGGATGTGCTCGGATTATATCTGTATCACACCATTAAAGAAAAGAATGGGAAAGTGAGTCTACCATCCGAGGATGTACTGGGATGGACTCTCCAAAATAGCAAAATTCCCGAGTTTACCTTCTCTGATTTTACTGTGAGGGATGGTGCTCTGTGTGGAGTTGTCGTGTCTGGATACGCGCAAGGTAAGGCTGTAGCTGAAATGACACTCACGATATTAGCTGGGGCAAGTCCTGCAAATATTCCCATCGAGTGCCCCAAAGAGGGGATACCAATGATCAACGAAAAAAGAGCTAAGGAACTCAATATAAGAATACCGGAAGATGTGCTTAAAGAGGTGGAGATAGTACCCGTAAATATTCAGTGAACCACGTCTCAAAGACAGCATTTCCCCAGATAGGGGGAAAATAGAGAGGGTAAAATTGGGATGTTGCTTCCATAATACCAGATTTTCAAGTCATTTCCCCACATCCCAAAATCTTAGCTCTACAAGGAGGCGAGTGAAGTGTTGCAATAAAAAAACAGAACAGGAAAATTATCAGAATAGTTAAAAAATAAGAAAGGAGAAGAAGATGGCGAAGTTGTGGACACATATACATTTACCGTAGATTACGCCTACCTGTGGAATGAACTTTTTTACTCCTACTATGAGGTAGATGGTGTATATTACCCTAACAATGCAGCAACCCAATACAGCTCCTCTAATGAGTTTGAAATTTCGAATGTAGAGTGCATGATTGATTTTCCTATCCGAAACTCCTCTAAGACAGGGTTCAGTCTATTAGGCGGACTAAGACTCAGCTCTTGGAAGGACGAGTTAAATGGAGAAGTTAGCGGTACTTTTCATTATGAGTGGACCGGGGACTATTCTTGGCACGATGAATACCATCTTACGGGCACATCAAGCAGCGATTTTTCAGGAATAGGGCCAGCCATTGGAGGCGTTGGTGAACTTAAGCTGCTCGATTGGTTAAGTTTTCAAGGTAAATTCACCTGCTCACTTTTAACTGGTGAAGCAAAAAGGACTGCTAATCTGACAGATATCGATGAGTATCACGATATAGATTATTTATTTGTTTACGAGGAAACAGGAACGCTTACGGGCACCTTTCCGGCTGAGGATAAAAGAATAGTCTCTGTGCCAGTCAACGAATTCCAGATTGGACTAGTCATTCAAAGGGGTGGTTTTATCGCCAAAGTTGGATATTTTAGCTCAACCTGGACGGATATTGCCGCAGCTCCTACTTTTGATTATCCAAGTGGAACTTGGGATTTAACCAGGCGGAAGACGGTGAAATTTAGTGGGCCTAGTATCACGATTGGAATGAGATTCTAGGCAAAGAGGAAAACACAAAAAGCAAGAGCAACATTCATACTCAACTTCAACCTCAAGAGGCTCAGCAAGGATCTTATCTCTATTTACCTGGTGAACCTTTAGGACGGCAATTTTTCTGGCTAGCTCATCAAAAGCCATCTAATACCCATCAAATCACCAGAGCAGGGGAAATCCCCCCTCAAAACAGCCTCCGAATGAGTCTTTTTTTGACACACTCTTGTCTTTAGCTACAATAACAGCTAATCCTTCACAAACAATCACCCAAACGGGGAGGCAAAAATGAACAAAGCAGAATTAGTAGAAGAAGTGACAAACCAGACAGGACTAACAAAGAAGGTCTCGAGGGAAGCGGTTGATGCAGTAATCTCAGCCATAACCGACTCCCTGGCCAGAGAAGAAAAAGTTACTTTAGTCGGCTTCGGCACTTTTCAGGTCATGGAAAGAAAAGCACGAAGAGGAGTTAACCCCCAAACCAGAGGAACTATCCAGATCCCAGCAAAAAAAGTCCCTAAGTTTAAACCGGGGAGGGGTTTGAGAGAGAAAGTGAAGTAAAGAAAAATAAGCATTACAACTTGAGGAGAATAACAAGATGGCCAAAGGCACAATAACACGATTGATAGGAGATCGAGGTTATGGATTTATCGCCACCGAGGATGGAAAAGATATATTCTTCCACCAAACAGCCCTTCAGGGTCTGAGCTTCGATTCTTTGAAAGAAGGACAACCCGTGGAATTCGAAACTGAGGAAGGACCTAAGGGTCCTCGCGCAGTAAACATAAGATTATCTGAAAAGACCGAAGACTAACAAGCTAAGAGACCACCAAAAACTCCCTGTGGGAGTCTTCAGAAGCAAACTATACCACACTTAGCTCAAATTGTCAAGCTAATCAAGACCCCCAAACCAGAAAACCTATCCAGATCCCAGCCAAAAACGTCCCCAAGTTTGTACTGGGCAAAAGTCGGGGAAAGCATAGAATAGGAAGGGCTTAGGCAAACATTGCCAAGACGCGGGAATTAGTTTCGAAGAATACTACCCAGGAAGGGAGGTGTGTACTAATGACAAACCAGGAGCTTGGCAAAAAGCTGGAGGTTATCGAGAAATCATTAACAGCTTTGCATAAAAAGGTCGAAAGGCTTGACAGGAAAATGACCAAGATTAGAAAGTAATCAAAAGGGCTAGATATCATAAGGTTTCTCGCTTCCAATGCTACTCAATTTAGAAGAAAAAGCGAGATAAGAGAGAAGCTGAGAAAGGAGTTTTAGAGAGAAGGTAAAATAAGCAAAAATAGCTAAAATAACCTTTTATACCAATTCACAAGAACAAAAAACGCACATAGAGGCTCATAGAGCCGCTTTCTCAAGGCAAGGCGACCATATAAGACCTAGGTAAAATTAAGACTCCTCTTTTGTCAAGCTAATCAAAACGCCCTCAAAAAAAGGCTATTTTTGACAGATCTTCCTTTTTCCTTAAGATAGAGCTACTCTTAAACACTAATGCCAAGAGAGAAGTACACGTTGTTACGGAGGTGATAAAATGGTAGAGTGGAAAGATACAACAGGAGTGAAATGGGAGGATGCAGAGGGGAGATTAAGAAAGGTAATAGAGATTTTTGTTAAAGAGCAAGTGAGTGTTAAGGAGTTCATTGGAGCAGAGATCACTAAGGAGCAGACCTTCACCCCCGAATCCAAGAAATCATTTAATATTTTAAATACAGGCCAGACCAAACCCTCACTCAACAACCAAACACCCTCACCCAAACCCCCTGAGTTTTTTGACACCATCCACTTTTTCGCTAATATACAAATAATCTCTCAAATCTCTTCCAAGAACGGAGGTGTCCTATGAAAAGACGAACAGTGCTATCTTTAACATTCATGATGATTTTATGTATGACTCTGGCCACAGCAAATAGTTGGGCCAAATACGAAACAATATCTCCCGAGATCCTTCAACAATACGACCCCGAAATACTTTCAGGAGAGCGACCAAAACTTGCTATTGTCACTAACGCAGACATTTGGGACCTTCGAGAACACCCTGACAGAGGAGGAGACCTTGTTCTTGTGAAACTCAAGGCCAAGGAACTAAGCTCTGTTCAAATGGAAGTTTTCAGAAATTGGCTTAAGAAAGGAACGAGAGTATATTTAGAAGGGGACGCTGCTATCGATGATGTCTGTAAGGATATACTCCAATTGGATGTGAAATGGGTAACCGGCTGTTATAGAAATAAAGAACATCCCGTGAACACAGATGTCCAATCCTTAGATTACGCCAGTAATCACCTAGCACTCACTAATTTACCCCCAGAAAATTCTATAATAGTTAGTGATGACCAGTCTCATACCAAAGTGGTAGTAGGTGCATTCAGGTACGGCGAAGGATATGTTTATTTTAACCCACTATGGGACGAACGACATCATTACCTCAAGGGTCACGACCGAGATAGGTTTTATCTCAACTTCAACCAATGGTTAATTGGGAAAAAGGTGCCCGGTGCAGCAAGCACCGAAGTCTTTGGACCTCCTTCTCCAGAACTTCCTAAGGAAGAAAAGCTTAAAATATATGACCTCCTCACTCTACGAAATGGCGATAATCTAAGTGGAACGATTCTGAACGAATCTTTTACCATACAGACAACTTATGCCACTTTATCTTTCCCTAAAAATGAGATTAAGAGAATAGTCTTTGAAAGCGAGAAAGCGGAAATTCAAATTATGGAACTCCTAAGAGGCGACATCCTGCGAGGCGTTATAAAAGACGAGATAATAGACATAGATATTCCCTCAGCAGGCAAAACTCCCATTGAACAGGACAAAATCCGCGAAATAAATTTCACCAAGAAACAAACAACAGAGTAACCCAATGACTCCTTCACCTTCAACTCCCACACTCTCTCTTTGACACCCTTCCTCCCCCTGCTAAAATAATCTTATAAAGTGTTTACTCAAAATAGTCTTTCTCATCAAACCAGCCGCAGAGGAAATTCCTCAGCCAAATTCCAGTTCTCAAACTCAAAGCCAGAGCATAAAGAAAAAGCTCAAGCCTGGCATACTTCTCCTTAGCTGCATTCGGCTTAAAATCTGAAAGACGAATGTAGTCATTTTCTACAGAAGTCTGATCCAGGAGGATTCATTGAATTAAAGGTCAACGAGGGGATTATTCATGGTGCGGCAAAGAGTAAGCAACGCCAAGCGGGGGAAGGACAAGAGAGGGGAGGGAGAGAGAGAAGAAAAAGAGAGGACAGAGGGGGCAAGGTGTGTTGTGGGGTGTGGTTTTCTTTCTATTAGGAATAAAAGAAAGTGGGAAATTAGAGGGTTTGTGGCCGTAAAAAGGTAGGTTTTGGATAGGGTTGGATGTTGTGAGGAGATGATGCTGATGTGGCAGGATCTTATCTGCTGGCCAGGCTAGTTAATATTTTTTCGTGCTGCCTACAGAAATCATTTTTGCTCGTAAGTTGAGCCTGAATGAGCTCCTCCTGCCAATGGGCGTTGTAGATCCAGCAGTTTTCTGGCTATTTCCTCAAGATGTAGACCCCCTGTTCTTGCCCCATTATAGAGATAAACGAAAGAGGGAAGATGAACCCCAGAGGAGAACATTTCTCACTCTAACTTACTCAAGACGGTCTCGGCTCCTCTTTTTCCGGAAAGAAGCATTGCTCCAAAAGTAGGACCCATTCGGGGAAGCCCATAGGTGGTAGAGACAGCCATTCCTACTACCACCAGGCCCGGATGAGCCTCACCGGTATGCTCGATTATTAAGTCCTCGGACTGCTCCACCCACATGGCTCCAAATCCTCTAGTCTTCGCTAGACCCCTTTCTTCCAATTTTTTTACCACACAGGCATCGTGACCTGTGGCATCCACTACCATTTTGGTCTCCAGAGCCACCGGGTCAACACAGCTAATTTGACGAGGCAGGGACTGTACAGCAGTCCAGTTGACCACTACCCCAGCCACTCGATTGTTCTCTCTTAGAACTACATCATCAAAGATTGTCATATTAGCGAACTTCACCCCGGCATCACAGGCAGCAGCGATGAGCTTGGAACAGGCATGGGGTCCGTCTGCCACATATAATCCCTGGCTGACTTCATTAAAGGGTACTCCTAGCTCCGAGAAAATCTCTTGAGCAGGCCCTCTCACCGTTACTTTGTTCATTAAATATCCGCCAAGCCAGAATCCTCCTCCGAGGTAATTGTTTCTTTCCACGATAAGTACCTTTTTTCCTTTTTTGGCGACTTCAGCTCCCAGCATTAGACCACTCGGTCCGCCGCCTACGATGAGACAATCACTTTCCACATATTCATGGAACTGTTTACTAAACTCATCCACAATAGCCCTGGTTATTTCTGTCTCTCCCACCGGGGCAAAGATCTTTTTTTTCGCTGGCATACATGGCCTCCTTTTTAAAATAAAATCTCGACTGCCTTGTAAGGACAGGCAGGAATACATGCTCCGCAGACGATACACCTGTCTTTATCAAAAGAGATCTCCATCCTTTGCCGATCGACTACGATGGCTTCTGTGGGACAAAGGGGAACACAGACAGTACAGTGGGTGCATCTATCCTCAAGCCATCTTACATCCTTGGCTAGAGGCTGAATAGCAACTCCTATCTTTTTAAGATAGTTTAATCCTTTATCAAGAGCCTCTTTTTCACCGCTTATCTCTATTATCAGTCGGCCTTCCTCTTCCCGGCTGATTCGGGCCCTCAGGATATTTACCACCAGATCATAATCTTTTATCAATCGGTAGGTGATGGGTTCCTCAACCATGGTTTGAGGAAAGGTCAAGACTAATCTTTTCTTTAGCATGATCTGACTCCTTTCTTCCCGGGAAAACTTTCTGTTTTTCGATTACTTTATCGGTCTTTCCTTAAGGGGTTTAAAGCTTATACCTGATTCTACTGAAGGGAGAAGCTCAACCGGTTCAGCTAAGAGAAACTCTCCTTTTTTTATCCAATCTTTAAGTAGGCTGGCGATCTTGCGTGCCTTAGCGTAGCTGGAAAGTGAACCTGTGGGAACTTCTTTCCCCTGAACGGTAATCTTACCACTTTTAAGCTGGGCGTAGCTTACCTCGCCTAAACTGCCTGATTTTCTCTGTGGATAGGCTTCACTGTAGTCTACTATCTGGGCAAGAATCTCCTCATCTTTAACAGTCGTGTATGAAAGTATCTCCTCGTTTAAGATAGGGATAGGGACGCCGATTCCCACACTTAAGGTCACCCCGTATCCGGTCATACTCGTTCCCTTCAGCCACTCGGGACTCATTTGCTTTAAATTCCCCAGCACGGCCATAGTGCCGGCGCCAGACCGGGGGACGCCTTTCTCTGTCCGGGGAGCAGTAGGGTTATGCTGGGTACCCTGCCAGACTACGTAACCCACTCCGCCTCCCAGGAAAATTCTTGTCCCCACCCCGATAGTTTTATAATAAGGATCGTTGAAGAGGGGTGATAACTGACCGGCACTACAATAGTTGGCATTGCCCAGATTGGGTTGAAGAATGCCCATATAGGTATAGATGACCTTGTCGGAAAGATTCCCCGCCACATTGTAATTTTGATAAGCATTGCGGGGATTAAAAAGAACCGCCTCATTGACATCCTTCAAGTTAATCCAGGTCTCAAGACTCTTCCGGGGATAGCAGTCCGTTCCATGGGCGGTGGCCACGAACTTCACATCCTTTCCAGATACCAGATCCTCAATAACATGCCCACCCCCATATCTGAACTCTCCCGGATGGACTCTGTTCCTCGGGTCATCATCGGGAAGAGCCGTAGCCCCGAGGTAAAAATCGACTGCCGCAAGGCCTGTGTAAACAGGAACCTCATTGAGATAAGCCTTGCCTCCCCCCAGCTTGATCTTGGGTTTGGAATGTCCAATATTAAGGTAGATGCCTGATGAGCACATAGGTCCAAAGGTGGCGCTGGTTACCACATCTACCTCTTGGGCAGCTTTCTTGATTCCTTTTTCGTCCACTAGATCAATGATCTCTTCTGCGGTCACCACTACCGCCTCACCCTTCTTTATCTTCTCGTTAATTTCAGCCAGTGTCTTGGCCACTTTTTCCTCCCCATCCACTAAATAATTCCGTACTTAAGTATCTTTCCCCGGTATCAGGTAATATGACCACAATCAGTTTTCCTCTCGATTCAGCTCTTTTGGCCACCTTTAATGCGGCAAAGACTGCCGCTCCTGAGGAGACCCCGGCTAAGATACCCTCTTCCTTAATTAATCTGCGGGCGGTAATAATCGCCTCCTCGCTTTTCACCTTGATAACCTCGTCGACTAATCCTACCTCTAATACCTCGGGGATGAAGCCAGCCCCGATTCCCTGAATCTTGTGGGATCCTGGTGATTCTCCGGAAAGAACAGCTGATTCAGCCGGCTCTACCGCGATTGCCTTAAAATCAGGCTTTTTTTTCTTTATCACCTGGGCCACGCCGGTAAGGGTTCCCCCTGTGCCTACACCACTTACCAGTATGTCTATTCTGCCATCGGTGTCCTCCCAGATCTCTTTAGCCGTGGTTTGGCGGTGTATGGCGGGATTAACTGGATTCTTGAACTGTTGGGGGATGAAGACCCTGGGGTTGTTGCTGGCTAGCTCTTCTGCCTTTCTCACCGCTCCCCTCATTCCTTCTGAACCAGGGGTTAAGATGAGCTCTGCTCCAAAAGCCCTGAGCAAACTCCTTCTCTCAATACTCATAGTGTCGGGCATAGTGAGGATTAGTTTATAGCCTTTTACAGCCGCCACAAAGGCTAAAGCAATGCCAGTGTTGCCACTGGTTGGCTCAACAATAATGGTATCCTCATTGACGAGACCTTTCTTCTCCGCTGCTTCAATCATGGAAAGGCCTATTCGGTCCTTCACCGACCCGCAGGGGTTAAAAGATTCAAGCTTTCCTACTACTTCTGCTCCCAGGCCCTTGGCAATCCTGGTTAATTTAACCAGAGGAGTTCTTCCTATCAGGCCGGTAATGTCATCAGCTATCTTTGCCACTTACCTTACCCCCCTTAATCCTCCCCCTGATGGTAGCTAACGACATCTGTGCACCTGGGGCAGATTTGGAAGTCCTCTTCATTAAATATATAGATACACTCTCTATGGCTTGAGCATGGTTTAATCTTGCCATCCCCATCTTTCGTCGCCTCCTTAGCCGCTTTTTATCTTAATTCCAGCATTCTATCAACAGCCTTTCTCGCCCTATTAGCTATCCTGGCTGGAACCTTAATTTGATACTGCATCTCTTTTAATGACCAGATAACCTTCTCCAGAGTGATGAGCTTCATGTTAGGACAAATAGCCTGCTCAGAGACAGAGAAAAATTTTTTTTCGGGGTTTTCCTTACGTAGCCGGTGGATGATTCCCAACTCTGTTCCCACAATGATCTCATTGTTTTCGGTGGTTTTAGCATACCGGCACATTCCCCCCGTGCTTAGAACTTCATCAGCCAGCGAAATTACTTCAGGTCTACACTCTGGATGGACTATTACCCTGGCTTGAGGATGTTCTTTTCTTAACCGGAGAATATCCTGAGGAAGAATTCTAAGGTGAGTGGGACAATAACCAGGCCAGAGAATTATCTCCTTTCCCACCTGACTGGAGACATAATGGCCCAGGTATTGATCGGGGATGAATAAGACTTTCCTCGTTTGATCAAGTCCCCTAACAATCTTTACCGCATTGGCTGAGGTGCAGCAAATATCGGATTCTGCCTTGACTTCAGCGGTAGAGTTAACGTAACATACCACATAAGGATGGCCATATTTTTGTTTTTTCTCTTTTAGCTTTTCCACCGTTACCATATTCGCCATAGGGCAGCCAGCATTTATCTCCGGTAACAAAACGATCTTATCCGGACTGAGAATAGAGGCGGTCTCCGCCATAAATTGGACTCCACAGAAGACAATCACCTCCTCCTCGGTTTTGGCTGCCTTTCGACTTAAATCTAAAGAATCACCCACAAAATCTGCCATGTCCTGCACCTCACCTAACTGATAGTTATGAGCAAGGATAACGGCATTTCTCTCTTTCTTTAACTGAATGAGCTTATCCACTAACGCCTGGTTTCTATTATTTTTTATAAGCATTTTTCTCTTGTTTGTTCTTATCTAGTTTTGTGAGATTGAACATGAAATAGATCTGAAAGGACTTCGGCATTTAGGGGACCTTCCACCAGGAAAGCCTCTGCATACTTTACATTAATTAAGGAGCCATAGAATTGATTTCGCGCTTCTATGTGAAAAAAGTAATCCCTTGCTCCGATAGGTCGAACCTCCATTTTAGCTGCTTTCTGTCCAAACTGAGAACAATATGCTTCAATAGCCTCCATTTTCTTAGAGTAATATGGAGTAATATCGATGACTATAGTGGGAGAAGAATAATCGTGCAATAAGTAAAAAAGGAAAAGTTGGGGATCATGAGGAGGAAAGGGGATATTAAGTTTTTCCAGGCGACAGTAAAGATTTGAATTTCTCACCAACCATCCTGCCATGCGGTGATCACTGTGTCGATCCTCCCAGTAGGGAGCAAGGACAAAATTTGGTTGAAGTTCTCGGATTATTCTAGAAACCGTAACTCTGTTCTCATAGGTATCCTCAATTCTAGCATCTCCCAGGTCCAAAGTTCTCCTCAGATCAGCCCCTAAAATCTTAGCTGCTTTCGATGCCTCCTCGACAATAATTTCAGGAGTTGCCTTAGAATTCATCTCTCCTCGGGTAAGGTCTATTATCCCTGTTGTCCACCCTAGCTCCTTCATCTTTAAAAGAAAACCCCCGCAGGCTAGTTCTACATCATCACAGTGTGCCCCAAAGGCTAAGATATCTATTTTCTTCATACGAGCCTTGAATGCCTCCTGTTTTAATAAGAAATTTTCCCGTTTTTTAAGCACCGAAAGTAGAGAATTCCCATGCTTTAAGAGACCAAGGTCCTTTGATACAGTGAGACGTATTGGGGAACGACCTTCTCGGTGGTAAATTTCTCCAAAACTCTCATCCTTGACTCTCTTCCCATTTTTTTTGCTAAACTCTCATTAGTTAGAATTTTCAGACAGTATTCTGCCATGGTGTCTAAATCCCCTACTTTGGCCAAAAACCCATCCTTTCCATGGCGGATTACCTCTGGCAGCCCCCCTACTCTGGTGGCAACCACAGGAACCTCTGAGCTCATAGCCTCCAGGGCAGCAAGGCCAAAGCTTTCCTGCTGTGATGGGAGTAAGAAAAGGTTAGATTTCCCCAAAATTCTGGAGACGTCATCTACATTACCCCGAAAGCAGACTTTCTTTTTCAACCCCAGTTTTTCCACCAGTTTTTGAGCTGGATGCTTGGCTGGTCCCTCTCCAACTAGATAAAGCCGGCAATCTCTTTCTTTGACTACCATACCAAAGATCTGAACAACATCTGCTACCCTTTTAAGAGGTCTGAAGTTGGAAATGTGGCAGATTATCTTCTCTTTACCCCTGCCTGTTCTTTTGTACTTCTCCGGGTTTACAAAGTTAGGTATAACCGCGATGGGTCTGGTGATGCTAAATTTTTCCAGAGTTTCTTTTTTCAAAAACTCAGAAACAGCGATTAAACTGTCGGAGTTTTCCATGCTAAACTCGACAATCGACTTATACGAGGGATTTAGCCCGAGCAAGTATACATCTGTCCCATGGAGCGTGGTGACAATTTTTACTTTACCATGAAGAGCTTTCTTGGCAAGATAGGCAGAAGTAGCATGGGGAATTGCGTAATGAACATGAATTATATCCAGGCGATAATGCTCCATGACATCGATTATTTTTGAAGTCAAAGCCAGGGTATAAGGACTATACTCAAATAAGGGATAGGGAGGGACATCAACTTTATGAAAGATTACTCTGTCATTATGCGCTTGTAATCGGACCGGGCAGGCATAGGAGATGAAATGGACCTCATGCTCCTTGGCCAGGCTAAGTCCGAGCTCAGAAGCAAGAACCCCACTTCCTCCAAAAGTTGGGTAGCAAACTATTCCGATCTTCATTTCCTCTTTCGCTTTTGCAAAATCATTAATCTGGCAATAACACAATTAAACAAGATATGCCTCAAGATCATAGAGCTGAACTTTCTTTTAAGACTGGAGACTTATTACTTTGTGTTCGCCATAATCTGCCTTTGAAAAGTCACCGTGTACAACTCTTAAGAAATCTGGGCCAAACTTTATGAGGTATTCCAGTATATTGAGTTTTCTCTCCTGCAAGTCCTTGAGAGGAAAAATATTATGGGCGGCTTTATTAATCTGACTTTGCATAATGATATTCTTCCTTTTTGATTTTCTGGCGACTTTATCCTCAAGGATATCCATCGCCCTTAGTGCCTTCCTCAACGATGCCTGAGATGAATCTCTTAAACCCCTGTCAATTTTTACAGCGGCCTCTTCGATAGGTGAGAAGGTCTCCAAAATCTTGCTTCTTGCAGATCCGAACAGAGAATCCATCTTTTTTCGAGCTAATTCTTTGGTTAAGAGTTCCGGAAACCTCAGATCCAGGATTTTGAGATGATATTTGTTAAGGACTTTTAGAATCTTATTTTCAACTATGGTGGCGCCAAACCGAGGCCAGATTAGAGGCATTTCTATCTCAAATTCTTCATAGATCCTTTTCAGTTGCGCAAAATAAGCTATTTCAGATGGCCCAGCCATATAAGCATAGGTGGGAAAGATCCAATCTTGGATGATGGGTCTGGTGACGACATTAGCGCTGAAAGCAGAAGGATTTTTCTCTAACCAATCAAGCATCTCTTCTGAGGAGTAAACGTTCTCCCCCACATGAAATTTCCCCCTATAAATCACACTTTTTCTCTCCACCAAGAAGTTGCAAAAATCACTACTTTTATGAATGCGTGGAGAATATCCTAACTCCTTGAGTTTTACTTCCTCTTGACTTAGAATTTTACTGCACCCAGTAGGATTTTCTATTAACTTTTTAAAAACAGGAATCATCAACTTTTTCAAATCTTTTGGTTCAATTAAAATCAGACCGAAATCTCCTAAAAAAGAAAGCATGAGCTTGGAGAAAACCTGACCAAGATTTTGTCGTCTTTGGCATATAGATACCAGCTTTTCCAGAATGGAATCTTTAAATTCAGTGTCGGGGGTAAATTCTTCTATGTTGGCTATCATCCGATCTATTTTCTCCTTATCAAGTCTGATTTCAGAAGTGCTTTTCTCTCCCTGAACAGGATAGCTGATCTTTCGGGGGTAATTATTGTGCATCAAATAAATGTGATCGACTTCTGAAAGATCATGGTCCTCAGAGGCATTCCAGAAAATAGGCACCAATGGATGTTTCTTGTCCGAGTGATTGTTAGCTACTATAATAGCGGAAAGAGCCTTGTAAATGGTGTAAAGGGGACCGGTAAAGATTCCCGGCTGTTGCCCGGTAACTACAGTATAAGTATTCTCGTCAAGCAGCATCTCAATGTTCTCCATAACCTTCTGAGGAGCCTCGATTCTGCGATTGTATTCCCTCAAGACTTTCACAACCCCCTCCCTATCTATTTCAACCTTTCTAAATTTTCTTTCTCTGAAGTGATAAGGATAAAAATGGGAGACTCTTTCATACCTCTCAAGATAGTCTAAGGTTATACGGCTAGGGGTAATCTCAGCCGCGGGTAAACTTTCAATAGTCATGCTATCTTCTCTGTTCCGGTAAAATTATTCTTATGATGAATTTTAAAAAAATTCCTTTCTACTAATCACACATCTTGAGTTTTAAGAGATCCTGGGTGAATTGAATTAAAATGATTCTTTTGTCACCCTCTCTGTTTCATTTAATTCTAAAATTATGGGTATAAATATTCATCCGGTTACCTCTGGCAAAACCGATTATTGATAATTTCGTCTTTTCAGCCAACCTTACCGCTAAATCTGTAGGTGCAGCTCGGGAGGCAATAATAGGTATTTTTCGTTTTGCTACCTTGATTACTATTTCTGAGGATATCCTTCCGCTGGTCAAGATGATCTTATTTCTGGTTGATATATTCTTTAAGAAACATTCCCCGAAAATTTTATCAATGGCGTTGTGGCGACCTATGTCTTCCGCAAATATTTCTATTTCATGGGGACTGCTGAGAGCAGCCGAATGGACGCCACCAGTTTTTTTGAAAAGAGAAGATTTTGCCTGGAACGCTTTCATCAAATTAATAATTTGCCCATAATTGATTTGAATATCTGAATTTACTGGTTTACAATCTACAATATCTTGAGAATCATAAAAAGAAGGACCTCTTCCGCACCCCGAACTGATCAATCTTTTTCGAAAGAGATCTTGAGGAACTTTAAGATCTCCATCTACCTTCACGTTAGCATAATACCCATCTTTACCAAGACTTACACCTTTTATGGGAATGTTATTTTTGACCAGGCCCTCCGATAAAAGAAAGCCTACCGCCAAATATTCTAATTTATCGGGACTACACAGAAGAGTTACTATTTCCTGGCCATTAACCAAGATTGTAAAGGGAATTTCTTTTATGATCCAATCTTTCTCCACATACCTCTTGCCAGAACTGAGATGAGTTATGCTCAGAGATTGGGTTTGTGAAATTTTCTCAATTTCTTCTTGCATTTTTCCATACTTCCTCTGTTTCTATCTTATTACCAATTCCAACCATTTCACCGTGTATCACTCGAGCAAATATTCTTCTTTTTATTGACGCCTGAGCCCGAAACTTTCACTACACACAGGACAGGACGGATTTGGCTTGATCTCTATACATTCTGCTTTATTTTGACGCAAATCATAAGTAAAAAGCTTACCTCTCAAGTTATCTCCGTATCCGGTGATTAATTTTATAACCTCATTTGCTTCCAAAATTCCAAAAAGTCCAGCCGTCACTCCAATTATGGGAAATTTTATTTTTTTGGGTGCATTCGGAAATAGACACCTCAGGCAGGCCGTTTTCCCCGGTACTATAGTGGTGATTTGACCATAGAATCCCTCAACGGCAGCATGTATAAGCGGCTTTCTGTGGTTGACACAGAACTCATTCAACAAATATCTTGTTTCAAAGTTATCAAGGGCGTCTACAACTATATCTACATCATTCAGTAGATCTTCTACGTTTTTCCTGCAAATTCTTTTAGCCCATGTTTTTATTTTTATTTGTGAATTTAATCGCTTAAGCTTTTCTTTAGCGGAGACAGACTTTGCTTTTTTGTTCAAATCTTCTTCCCCATACAGAATTTGTCTGTTTAGATTGCTGAGCTCCGGCTTCTGCTCATCAATTAAAAACAAGTATCCAACCCCCGCTGCTGTTAAATATATACTGATAGGCGAGCCCAGTCCCCCTACTCCTACGATAGCTACCTTTGCTTTTTTTAGCTTCTCCTGGGCATATTTTCCGAATATCATTATCTGGCGATCATATCTTCTTAATTCCTTTTCGTTTAGCATGTTATCCCCCGGCTATGGGAGGAAATAGGGCTATTTCATCATCATTTTTTAATTGAGTTCGCAAGTTTGCATAGTTCCCGCGGATAAATACCCATACATATTGGGGTAGCCATTTTTTGAGTTTGGGAAAATCATCAGCTATTTTTTCCAGGACCTCCTTTACGGTAGCCCCTTGAGGTAGATTAAGCTCAGTTTTATCCACTCCGCATAAATTCCCGAAAAAAGTGAAAAATTTGATTTTTATCTTCATTTAATCAAACCTTCACCCACAGTAGTGGAAAACCCCATTAAAGACTCAGTTTTTTTGAGATATTTGGAACTAACAAGAGTCATACAGCTTCTACTCTTTTTATCTCTGGAACTTCTTTCTTAAGAGTTTTTTCGATCCCATTCCTCAGGGTTAGCGTTGCCATAGGGCATCCATTACAAGCCCCACTTAGTTTTACTTTGACTATGCCTTCTTCTGTAACTTCAATTAATTCCACATCTCCACCGTGGGCTTGTAAAGAAGGACGAATTTCAGTCAATACTTGTTCTACTTTTTCACGCATTTTTATCCTCCGTTAAATGGTCATCAATGGCTGATTTTTGTAGTTTTTCTGCCAATAATGAGATTATTTTTTTCTTCCTGCAAAAAGAGGAGACATTTCTCTGAGCCTCGCCACAATCTCCACCAGTTTTTCTACGGTATAGTCTATATCTTCTTTTCCGGTGTCCCTGCCCAAGGAGAATCTTATTGATCCCTGAGCTATCTCTGGAGGGACACCCATGGCCATTAGAACATGCGAAGGTTCCAGACTGCCAGAGGTACAGGCTGACCCGGTAGAGGCTGCGATTCCTTTAAGATCGAGATATAAGATTAAGGATTCTCCCTCAATAAATTCAAAAGAGACGTTCAAAGTATTGGGTAGTCTTCGAGTGGGGTGTCCATTCAGCCGACAATGGTTTATATTTTCCTTGATCATTTTCTCCAATCTATCCCGAAGATTAGATTCGCGTCGTGATTGCTGCACCATTTCTTTTGATGCTATCTCGGCTGCTTTTCCTAGTCCTACTATGCCGGCCACGTTTTCTGTACCTGCGCGACGACGCCTTTCCTGATATCCACCATGAAGTAAGGGATGAATCCTGGTACCTTTACGCACATATAAAGCTCCCGCTCCTTTGGGACCATAGAACTTATGAGCGGATAAGGAAAGAAGGTCTACCTTTAGATCGTCAACATTAACTTTTATCTTTCCTATGGTTTGTATAGCATCGGTGTGCAGGTAAATTCCGGCTTTTTGGGCAATCTCGCCTATTTCTGAAATAGGCTCAATGGTTCCTACCTCGTTATTACCATGCATTACACTGATAAGAACGGTCTGGCTGGTAATAGCTTCCTTGACCTTTTTGGGGTCGAGCCATCCATGTTCATCCACCGGCAAAAAGGATACCTTATAACCTCTTTTTTCTAAATACTTGAGGGTTGATAGTACTGCGTGATGTTCTATGGAGGAGGTTACGATATGTTTTCCTTTCTTTTCCAGGGCAGCAGCTACTCCTTTCAAAGCAACGTTATCTGCCTCTGTTCCCCCACTGGTGAAGATTATTTCCTCCGGGCTAGCCCCGATAAGATTAGCCACCTTTTCTCTTGCCTCGTCAGTTGCCCTTCTTGTCTCCTGGCCAAAGGAATGGATAGTTGAGGGGTTGCCAAAGGCCTCTTTATAGTAAGGCAGTATCGCCTCCAAGACCTCTGGATGAAGAGGAGTGGTAGAATTGTGGTCTAAATATATTCTTTTCATTTTAACTGTCCCTTCAAATTTGAAAGATATACTTATGTTCTGGCTGAGGAAGTCTGGAGACCCGTCTTGTCTCTACAAGGAGGTCTTCCAAACTCGTTCCTTTCAGAATTTCCTTTATCTTATCTCCTAATTTCTGCCAGAGGAGTCGGGAGGCACAGCTATTGACCCGCTCACATTGAGATATTCCGTCTTCCTTATCCAGACAAAATACTGGAACAACTGGGACCTTCAAGGCTTTTATGATATCCATCACAGTAATATCTTTTGGGGAGCTGGTCAGGAGAAATCCGCCTCCCGGTCCTCTTATACTTCTCACCAATCCTGCCCGGCGTAGCTGATTGAAGATCTGTTCCAGGTAATTGACAGAGATTCCTTCTCTTTGGGAGATATTTTTGATGGAGACGGGGCCAATGGTTTCATGAATAGCTAAATCAAGCATTGCCCTCACTCCGTATCTTCCTTTGCTAGATAATCTCAAAGTTTATCTCCTCTTTTCTATTTTCTTACTTTTCAATTATAAATTTATAACAATTTTAGTCAAGTATTAGCTAATTTACATTATAAAAAAATATAATTTTTGTCAAGTAAATCTCGGGCTCTTCCCCTCCGTCGCTGTATATCGACTTTGGATTGTTTCTGCTCGTCTTCTAGTCTCGGGAAAGACGTGAGGATCTCGAGGGGGAAAATATTCCCCCTCAACTCATCGCTATTCGCTGCTCCCCCTAAACTCAAAACCTACAGAGCTGACTCGTTAAGGTGGCTGATATAAGGCTTCTCCGGGGAAAGTCCCTCGATACGCGTAAGGCAAAATGGAGTAAATTTGAAATTGACGGTGAGTACGATCCTTGTTATGATTGGATAACATCACAACTCTTTCCATAAATACGATAAAACTTCTGAAATTCAAGATATTGAAGACGTGTTGCAGATGGCAAGGCCCGGGAATTTTAGCGGAAGTTCCTTGAATATTTTGATTAAGTGGATAAGCTCCAGGGAGGGAGAGTTTTTAGTATGAGACGGGTGATTTCTTTTGATCTGGATGGTACTCTGATCAAGCCTGATTTTAACTATCTAATCTGGTATGAGATGGTACCCAAGCTTTATGCCAAAAAACAGGGAATTGAGCTTGAGGAGGCAGAAAGACTGGTAAAAAAAGAGTACGACCGGGTTGGTGAAAATGATTTGAGGTGGTACCGGCTTGATTATTGGCTCGAACATTTAAAACTTAATAAAAGTCAAGAAGAGATACTTGAGAAATACATGGACAAGATAATCCTTTATCCCGATGTCCTGCCCAGCCTGAATTATCTGAAGAGAAGATACAAGCTAGTAATTGCTTCCGGCATGAGTGAGGATTTTATTTCCATTAAATTAAAAAAGAATAATCTCTCCCAGTTTTTTAGCCATATATTCTCCGCCATTTCTCTGGGATTAATTAAGAAAGAAAAGAGTTTTTATCTTGCTATGTGCAGGAGCTTAAATGTCAAGCCAGCTGAGCTTGTCCACGTCGGCGATCATTATGAGGTTGACTATCTGGTACCCAGGAAAATAGGAATAGAGGCATACTTTTTAGATCGGGAAAACCAGAGGAAAAAAGAGGCTGGAACAGTTAATAATCTGGAAGAGTTCGCTAGCCACTTGATTCAATGATAATTTTCTTTATGGTTTTTGGGCTCGAGATCTTCGCTAATTATAAATGGGAAGAGAAGGCTACCATTTATCTAATCCCTGTGGGGACGGTAATCTCTTAGGTCCCATTCAAACTTGAAGTTTGACTTGTTAAAAGAGAATATAACTCAGGTCGTCGATCAATAAAAAGATTGTTATGGTCCGTTAGGTGTTTATTCCGGGAGCTAGCAGGGTCTATGTTGACTGTGCCGATGGTTTCCTCTTGAGAGAGCCTCAATAGTATCTGACCCTCGGCATTAACTATTTGGCTGCCCCCGGTAAATTTAAGCTCTTTTTGGGTCTTGCGGTGTTCTGTTCCGGTTCTGTTGGCAGTAATACAGATTACCCGATTCTCGATAGATCGAGTAACCATGGCCTTCTGACAGAAAGGAAGAATCAAATTTGCCGGATGGCAGATAAGCTCAGCCCCTTTGAGAGCTAGAATGCGAGTTGCTTCAGGAAAGATCCAGTCAAAACAGATCATAATGCCCAGTCTGGCTATTCCTATATCAAACACAGGAAACTCCAGATTTCCAGGAGTGAACCAGAACTTTTCCTCGTTGAAGAGATGTACTTTACGATACCGGCCGATAAATCCCTCTGGCCCAACTAAGATAGCGGAGTTATAGAAGTTTTCACCTTCTCTTTCAGCAAGTCCTGCCACAATGAAGGCATCTTTTTTTCTGGCAATTCTTGAAAGCTCTTTGGTGGTAAAACCCTCCGGAATCTTCTCCGCTAAAGATTTTACCTCTTTTTGTGAAGTAAAAAGATAACCAGTGGTAAAAAGCTCTGGCAGGACAATAAGATCAAAACTTTCTTTTAAAATGTAATCTTCTACTTTGGTGAGGTTAGCTTCAATCTGTCCAAATACAGGACTAAACTGTAAAACTCCTATTTTCATCTTCTTCTCCCCTGTCTATTCTTACTTTGATAATCCTCTTTTCCAGCTTGTCGCACTAATTTGTTGAAAAGTATGGGTTGCAGGAAATCTTTTGTTAATTTTGATACAAAATTGTGATATGTCAAA